>CEVF01152940.1_pt1 | contig 10971 bp, 5 predicted proteins | sample 356441 | NCBI WGS metagenome assembly CEVF01 (sample SAMEA2622765, study PRJEB7988) | marine metagenome | biome: marine biome (ENVO:00000447); feature: surface water layer (ENVO:00002042); material: "saline water (ENVO:00002010), including plankton (ENVO:xxxxxxxx)" | depth 5 m
TCACTTTAACCCGGCGAGGGTGGTATACTATGTCCGGCGTTTCCAGTTTATAATCATTTTTAAGGTTATGTCTGGTATTTCTTTGTATGTCATATTCTAATCTTTAACTGCAAAGCGAATTCGATACAATTGTTTCAAAGAATTTTTAATGGGTTCATAATATTCAGAAATCCCATATACTTCCATTAAAGTATTCTCAAAAGCAATTCTATCTTCTGATTCCAATTCTTGTTCCAGCGGTAATCTGTTACGTTTCATAATTGGTCTAAACAATTCCACTATTTCGTTTTTTTGTTCTTGTGACAAAATATTTGGGTTAAGAATTTTAAAGTCTCTTTCAAATTTCGTCGCTCGTAAATCCAATGCACCCAAACCACGACCAAAACCAAAACTTTCAATCAAGAACAGACTAGCAGTACAATTTAAAAGTGCTAAGTATAAAGTTTTGTTTTCCTGTTGGTATTCGTTTCTTACCGAAAAACCTATCATTCTTTGGTCAATAAATGAACGATTTTCAAATTTTGCAATGAACAGGCTTTTGTCATAATTTACATTAGCTACAAAGTCAGCCATATTTTCGGTTGACATTTCATACCAATGCATATTTGGTTTTGCTAAAACTTCAGGTAAAGGTCTATTAGTCCCATTTCGTTGGCTTTCAAACGACCTGATCCAAGCAATAGCTCCATTGTGACCTAAATTTTCAAGTTCCTCAATGCTTTGTGAACAACAAAATGCTTCAGCATTTGGAACGCATTCTAAATTTGTAGTATCTCTCAAATGTTTAAGGACTGGCTTGATATATTCTTGCTCAATATTGTGACCTGAGGCAGGATAAAACATAGGATTCCAACCGCGTCTTTCACCTCGTGTAAAATGGAAAATATCACTAGTATTGATAAATCTGCCTCTGACGTTTGCAACCCAACTTAGATTAGAAAAATAACCTGACCAAGGAATTCCAAAATCTTCAAAAGAATTTATTTGAGCAAGAGAATATCTATTGATGGTTAGGTTTTCAGATTCAGTATTGACAATTATATTATCGCTCAATGTCTTAATGTCATCAATTTCTTCTAGGTCTTCATTTAAAGTACAAAATGAGATTTCACTTTCATTTGAGGTAGGTGTTTGTGGGTCTCTTTTTGACGCAACTAGTATTGTTGTTACAACATCTGCATTATCAAACCATTTCCCTTTGCCGGAGATTACTACTAATTCTATTTTAAAGAATTTCTGAAAAAGCTCTAAGAATATTTCTCCATAATCTGTTCCTAACCAAGCATTAGATAAAATGAGCCCAATTTTGCCATTCTCGGATAAGAATTGATGAAGATAAAAAGGGATGTATGCGAAAATATCACTTTTGCCACTTAATGAATTCGTTGTATTTGATTCTTCTTTTATCCAATCATTTATATCTACTATTTGTGGATTCAAGACTTTCATTTCCTTACTCTTAATGAATGGTAAATTGGAAACGACATAATCTACGGTTGGGAATTCTTTTTCAACTATTTCCCCATTATTTGGATTTCTAAATTGTATTGTATCTCCTTGATTTAGTTCAATTACATCAGAGTTAAAAACATTTATTATTCTACCAATATTTGAGGGTTTAGCCATTGACAAGGTAGAAAGTTGAATAGGAAACGAATGTTTATCAGATGCCCAAATGGTATTAAGAATCTCATTCGAATTTATTTCGTATTCTTCTTTTAATTCATAGGCTTGTTTTATAATTGTGCCTGTTCCGCAACAAGGGTCAATTACTATTTTTGTTTTGTCATCAATGGTTAGGCGAGTTAATAAATCCGCTAACTTTTTAGGTGTTGAAAATTGACCTGCTACCTTTCTTTTAGCAGTTGCAATAGTATTTTGAAGTAATTGATGAAGAATTTCAATTTCAATAGCCTCAATATTTACAGTTGAAAGGAATTGATTTAATTCTGTCAATTCGCTCCAAGCTGTTTCCGAGATATATTGCTGACCAAGGTTTGGACTGAAAATATTCCAGAAATTACATTTTTGAGAAATAGAAGTTAGGATTTCCATTGCATCAACAATAGAAGTTGACCTTTCTATAGTTTCAATTTCTTTTGCTTCGTTAAAATGCCTTTTTAATATATGTGCAAAAATTATTTTGAAAACCCAATCTGTCAAAACTACCATTGACAAAGTCGCTAGTTTATGTTCGGTTTGAGTTGAAGAAAAACCATATTCATTTGAGGATGAATTCCACCAAAGATTGATTTCTGCATCTAATTGCCTATTAGTTCTAGCTTTTCCTTTTAGTGTTTCAGCAGTATTGTTGGTGTTTTCTAAGACAACATCTATTACTTCATCAATAGACAAAATTTCTTGAGAAGTAATTTCTGGGATTTCTCCCGATTCAAAAAAGTTATTAAGGTCGGCAAGAATTTCATACAGCAATTCTTTCCAGAGTTGTTCGTTAGGTTTTACTTCTAGTCGAGAATTGATATTAATGTCATTCCAGCTTTTGAGAATTTCAAAGGTATCTCCATTTCTGTTGTATAAAACAGCACTTTTTACATTCCATAAGAGGAAACTATCTCTTTTTAAAATTTGAGCTTTCTTGATTGCATTACTTATTAGTTCTGCATCATTTATTTGGGTGTCAGGCATTTTTAATTCCCACCCTTGTACAATTATATCTTTTGTTTGGTCTTTAAATAGTAATACGTCAGGAAAAAGACTTTTTTTATTGTTGCTTATGGTGCTTTCACCACCAGCACCTTTGAAATGCCAACTTTTATTTGCCAAGAAAACTTCGATAGTACTAATAACATCAATAGCCCAACTTCTTTCATTATACGTAACTTTCGCCATTGAGAACTTTTGAGTTATAATTTAATGTATGATATTTTGCTATAGGTTCATTAAATAGGCGTAATGTAGATTTTTCAATTTCTTTACTCTTCAAAGTTTCTTGAATTCTATCAGTACAAATTTTTATATAGTCAACCTCTTTAACTTTGTGCAAAAGCACATCCTCATTTTTTTCTATTCCAATAAAATTTCTATTTTCAAGAATAGCAGAAAGCAAAAAACTACCACTACCACAAGCATTGTCAAGTACAACGTCTCCGGGTTTTGTAAATGTTCTAATTAAGTACCTGCCTAATTCAATCGGTTTTTGAGTTGGGTGATAAACCGTTCCTTCTGATTCAGCTGTTTTAACGTAGACAAAATCTTCAATAGATTGTTCTTCATATGCAACCACGTCCGTTGGATATCTATTACCATTGCTTTTCACGTGATTGGACTTGAAATCTCCGTAACTTCCTGTGAGTTGGTCTTTTCTGAATCCCTTATCATATGCTTCGCCTTCTGTCATTTGAGGATTATAGTTCGGCTGTTTCTTATAAAAAACACAAATATCTTCGTGCTTTCTCAATGGTTGCTTTTTTGCATTTAAGAAGTTTGTTGCTTTAGATTTTATCCAAACAATTTTGTATTTGAAATGCTTTTCATTACTTAAAATCAATTTTGCAGTAAAAACACCCTGAGAAGTTAACACTATTGCACCATTGTCTTTAATTATTCTATAATATTCAGTCCAAAGCTTATCGAGGTCGATAACTGAATCCCATTTGTTTTGAGTTGTTCCATAAGGTAAATCGCATAAAATCATATCGATACTCTTACTTGGAATACCCTTCATTTCTTCGAGACAATCGCCTTGAATTACTTTATTCAAGTATTTATTTAAACTGTTTGGCATATTTTAAAGTTTGAGACTTTCTTGTTTAGCATTAATTTGACGTAGGTATTTAACTTTTTTTTCGGCAACGATAAGAGCATCTGTTGAAGAACTACTTTCATAAAGCTTTTTTGCAAATAGGTCGCCAAAAAATTCCGTCTTAAGTTCTTCTAAATTCAAATCAAAAACTTGAGCTAGTAGAATTAAACGCTTTTCGTCAAAATCTCGTTTACCGTTTTCAATTTTACTCAAATTAGCAGAATCTAAATCTAGTTTTGCTCCAAGTTGAGTCAAAGTAAGTTCGTTTTTTGTCCGCAAATATCTGATGTATTCTCCGAAAGATTGTTGCATTTGACTTGGAAGTATTGACTTGTCAGTATTTGACAAATATAAAAATTAGTTTGTGATTTCCAATTTGAGAGATTGGGAAGTGAAAGCTCTTTTTATTTTGTAAGGTCCGAGCAAAATGAAATGTACTTGAATGTGGATTGGCTCTTTTTCAGCTTGAGTGCAACGTTTCGGTTACCAGTTGTTGCATGGGTGGAAAGGACGGACATAGAGAGTCGCTAAAAATGGAGTTTTTGAACCATCGTAAGTTTTGATGTAAACGTTCGGTCATCAATTTTTAGTTGATTATTAAAACAATGGTAAATTAGTGTATGAAAGAATTTGTAATAAAATTAAAGGAAGGTAAAATTGACCTTTTTAAAAGGGATTATCACGAAATGGTGGCCGCTTATAATGGAGAAGCAGCTACAACACGGGGATATAACGGAAGGCAAATATTAGAGCTCTTACAGAATTGTGATGATCAAAAATCGGACAGCGTCTTAATTAAAATGGACAGGGAAAATCGCATCCTGTCTATGGCTAACAAAGGAGTTCCATTTTCTCGAGAGGGCTATAGGTCCCTTACTACAAGTAATTTATCATCTAAAATTGATAAGGCACAATATATTGGGAATAAAGGCTTAGGATTTCGTTCAGTCCTAAATTGGTCAAGTGAAATTGCGATTTATAGTAATGGTTTCAAAGTATCCTATTCGGATATGCAGCGAGAAAGTATGTTCTTAAATATGTTCGATCAAAAAATTATTGCTGAGATTAGAAATAAGTATAAGTATCCAGAAACCATTTCACCTATACCCATGTTGGCTGTTCCGGAGGTAATTGAAACTGGAATGTATAATGAGTATGCCACGGTAATAGAGTTGAGGTTTAAAGAAGATGCTTTACAAAAAATAATCGATCAAATAAACGCTATTACGCCAGAGACAATCCTGTTTTTACATAATATAAAAAGTATAACGTTTGAAGGGTTTGAAGATAAAAAGGACATCCATATCGAGAGAAAAACGACAAATCTAATAAAAGGCAGTGTTCAACAAATTACTAGCAATGGGGAAGCTTGGGATATTTTTCACGATGAAGGAATTTTACCCAATGAGTTTCAAAATAATCAAGAAACAGTAGAGAACTACCAAATACGCATTGCTGTACCGAGAAATGAACCTAAAAGCAGTTATAGGCTCTATTCATTTTTCGCAACGAGTATCAATTTATCCTTTCCTTATATCATCCATGCTACATTTGATTTAGATCAGAACAGAAAACATTTGGAAAATTCTGACAAGAACAGATTTGTAGTTGAAAAACTTACCCATTTAATGTGCAAAATGGCTTTGTACAGGACGGATGATAAAGTTGATTGGACTGCCTTTAAACTCTTACAATACAAAACTGAGAACGAGAATTTACAGGAACTTGGTTTTTATCAAAAGTTGGATGAAATATTACAAAATGAAAAAATTGTCCCTTGTGCTAGCGATGCCTATTATCCTTTGACGGAAGCTGTTTATTTGAGTGAAGATTTTTCCAGTTTAATAGAAAAGGGAAATGGAGGAAATGTATTTAATCGTCACATTAAACCTCTGGTAACGGGGATTAATTTTTATGATTCAAAATTAAAACCAAAATATGCAGGATATCAACACTTTGTCGATTTAATCGATAACTGGAGCAAAACAATAACTGATATTTCTGTAAGGGCAAAACTCATCCAGTATTTGATTCGAAGGAATAATGCAAAAGGACTTTCGGATACTTTCAATGTTCTAATAAAAGGAGATGGGGTTGTTATTGACAAGAAGAATGAAATCTTCACACATTTAAATGACGAATTGGAAATACCCAGTTTTTGTAGGATTGATGTTTTACATCCGACACTTTTTGATGAATTGGTCAGCGTATTTGGAATTAAAGAAGATACTAAAAGGGATAGGGCAAGGATTTTACAGAACCATTTAAAAAGTATCGGTAATGTTCATTCCTATGAGTTCATACCACTTTCAAGAAAAATTGTGAATAACACCAATCTACATATTTCCGAAAAACCTGAAGAGAAAAATACAACGGTAAAACAAATGTTATCAGCCCTGTTCAACAATTTTAATCCAGAAACCAGTTCAACTTCTATTGGTATTTTGGACATTCCAATTTTTGATAGCTCGGGTCAAATAGCAAAATCTTCTGACTTATATTTTTCTCCTCAATATCCCATTGGTGAAATCTGTTCGGATATATTTGGCGACCTCCATAAGTCTAGACCACAAGTTGCTTCGCCTAATGTATTGGGCTTGACTGACAGTACATTTGTGAATTTGGAAATTTTTCTTTCCTGGTTGGGGGTTAATAAATTCGTTAATTATAAACAATTGACTATCAATTCTCCCCATCATAAATATGTAAAAAGGGTTGTTGGCTATGCACCAACATCTGCCTCGACACAAGTTTTGGATTTTGAAGACAGAGACCAGATTTTAAGCGTGTTAACCATCGAACAATTTTTATTGTGGGTTATTAAAGATATCAACTTGTCGGATAATTTAAATCAAATTGAAAGGAAGCATGGTGAAGTAGTTAAGTTTAAGTATCATTCAAATTATTCAAAATCGCATTACAAAAGTTATCTGGCAGAAATTGTCGAATTATCATTCTATAATTTTAAAAATCATTTACTGGACAATACTTTTAAGTCCATCAACGACATTGAAATAGATTATTCCAGCAATCTATTTAAAAAATATAATGTAAAGCGAAAGAATCTAGATATTGTATTGAGGCACTTGGGTGCATGTACAGATTTTAATGACCTGACGATTGAACGCGTTCAAGAGATTCTAGAAAACATTAATGTTCTTTATCCCAATGGCAGAAATTCCTCGACCTATTATAGAAGAGCGTATTTACATTTTGAAGAAAATAAAGCACCTCTAAATAAGGAAATTAAGCTCTTTGCCAGAGACCATGAAGGACTCAAGCTATTTAGACAAAGCGAGATTTACTTTAGTGACAAAGTAAAATTACCTAATAAACTTCGTGCAAATTTTCCAATTTTTAATTTTTCAAAAAGGTCTGGAGGTAAGGGAGCAATTGAGTTTTTCGGAATCAATGATTTATCGACGATTGTTATTGAATTAGATGATTTTAAAAAAGATGACTTCAGCACCAAATTAGTACATGACTTTTTAGTTGAGTTGTTCCCATACATATTAATCCATAGAGTAAACGCCTTGGATAATGAAGCTGCCAAAAGAAAGGAGGCAGCTAAATTACAACAGCTTGTCATCAATGTATGCAATGAAGTGGTAACCAAGGTTGGGAATAACAAATTCGTATTGGACAATTATGAGTTTATCTTCTTGGAAAATTCAGGTTATTATTTGAAACTACCTATATCAGGAAGTTTGGAATCTTTCCGAAAGCAGCCTGAATTTAAAGATGCCATTGCTGACATCCTTTCCCACGTCTTCGATGTATCTGGTCATAAAAGTGATTTTAGGGCATTACTGTCAACCGATTTAGAAGATGTCAGGCATACTTCAAACGTTAATTTTGGAGAAGATTTGATTGATGAAACCTTACACATTTTGGGATTTTCAAGCTCCATTATTGCATTTTGGACCACTATTTATCGGACCAAGGGACTTGATCTAAATTTCAATGAAGACAACACTGTAGAGATTGCACAATTAAACAGGGATTTGGAATTGACGCTGTCTTCTCACTTACCTGATTATAACTTTTTGAACCATAAAGGGAATGTAACCTACTTAAAAGGTCTGTTCTCAGCTCTTGGGATAAATATTGAAGATTTTAATACATATAGTGTCAATAGCATTGATATGTACGACAATCATTTCAAGATGCTCACCAATTATTTTATTAATAATTTCAATCACTTTAAACAGTCTTTGCATAGTTCTCTCGGAACAAGTGATTTACGGAAGTCTTTCCTTCAAAGATTGCATGATTTTGAAGTTGGTTCGGATTTATATATAAAAAGAATTGCTCTTGAGAATAGATATGTGTTTACCGTTGAGCTTAATACAATTTTTAACGACTTTTTGAAGAAGGAGTTCAATGAAATAATATTGATTGACCTTAATGATTTCAAGGATATTGATTCAATTTATATTAAGAACAAATCCTGCTTGACGGAAAGGGAACTAGAAATATTAGATAGTTCAAAAAGCCTTGAAAGCTTATTATACTTTGATATTGACATCGAATCTTTCAAAAAGGATTTATCACCTTCAGAACCAAAAATCATTGTACCTATAAAACCTGATCTCGCATCCACTCAAAATAAACCATTGAGGGAACACCGTATAAGCAGTTTCGAGACAAAACGCTGGTCAGGCTATAAAAATAGAAAGGATTTGTATAACCCTAACAACAGCTTCAAGGGATCCAATTTGCAAATAGGGAAAACCTCAGAGGAAAAAGTATATCAACATTTATGCGATAAATACAGTAAGGAGTTTGTTCATTATAAGGCAAGGGAAGATGAAGGATTACATTATGATATAAGATATAGTCCTGATAATGGCAGCAAATATATTTATGTAGAAGTCAAGACCTTTTCAAATGACTCCTTTATCATTTCACGTGAAGAATATGAATTTGGGAAGGATAAAAAGGACGAATATGAAATTTGGTTGGTCAAGCAAGATAACGTCATCATATTTGACCATATGCTTGAGGAAATGGATTTATTGGTCAAAGATTATTATGTCATTTTTTCTGAACTAGAGATTGTGTAAAGAACAGTATGTTTAGTCGATTAAACTTACGGTTAATAACTTATAAGATTATACTTTTATCTTTTTATAAATTTAGCTAAATTGAAAATGTAAACATCCATAAGTTTTGCCTCTGGATGTGCCGATTTGAACACGGTTCAGGGTTCGGTTAACTGGTCTAAGTTAACAGTGTAAAAAATTGAAAATCAACTATTTGTGTTTATGGGGGTGGGCCTGCCACCCCGATGGCTTATCAACCAAACATGTTTATGCGGTCTGATTGGAGCTAAATTGCCAATTGATACAAAGGCACCGGGGTGATTAATATGCATTGTGTGGACAGGTCCCTTGGTCAGGATGATAGAAATGAATAGCAAGAACTCAACCAAGAAAGTTTAATCGGACGAATTGTAAGGACAGATTTTTACCAATGGGAATCAGAAATGGGCAGGATTATGAACTCAAAAAATTAGCAGGGAACAAGTACCCTTGTGAAACCTAAGACGGTTTTATAATAGTTTTAGGCTCCTAATACGATAGGCGTCCAAAACAGAAGAGTTGGGATCCAGTTCAGTAATCAAGGTGTCCAGATTACCAATATCGCAGATTTTGTAGCGGTTGGACGTGTTCAGTTTCGGGGAGATACATAGTGAAACCACCTTTTTGGAGGTCTTGATCATAGCTTTTTTCATTTGTGCAATTTCCCAATCCACTTCCGTAATCCCTTTTTTGGCGTCCAAGTACCCTGTTCCCAAGAAACAGATATCTGCTTCGATTTCCGAAAGTAAATTGATAGATCCACCTCCAATGGTCAATTGTGAGCTTCGGGAAAGTTTCCCTCCAATTAGAAAAATCTCATGATATTTGGGCAACCGTTGGGATAGTTCAATGGCCATGGAAAGACTGGGCGTAAAAAACGTAAGCGACAACTTCTTCGGAATCAATTTAACAAGTTCCAAATGGGTGGACCCACCACTGATCAACACGACATCCCCTTCCTTGATCAGGGAAACCGCCTTTTGGGCAATGGAAACCTTACTGTCCAGTTCATAAATATCAGTGGAACGGTCAGAATAGGCATTGAAGCCATTCGATAAAGCGCCCCCATGTACCTTTTTCAGCTTTTTGGCGGAATCAAGTTCCTTGATATCTCGTCGAACGGTATCAATGGACACGTTGAGCATATTGGCCAGATCGGCCAAAACTACCCTATTGTGCAGGTGAACTTCGGTCAGTATGAATTGATGTCGTTCCGTCTTGTTCATATCGCAAATATAAAATATAATCATGCAATAAAAAACAGCATTTTTTATTAAAAGTTGTTTAATAATGCAATAAAATCTAATTTTTGCAATAAAAAACTGCAAAAAAATTGCAACATTGAAAATTGCTCGCTAAGTTTGTTGCAAATGCTCAAAAAGAACTCAACGTATGAAAAAACTCAATTACATGTTACTGTTTTTGACACTGTTCTTGGGGGTGAATTCCGTATTCGCCCAAACCTTGACGGTTTCAGGAACAGTAAGTGACAATGCGGGCCAACCTTTACCAGGGGCCAATGTTTTCATTAAAGGAACCTCCATAGGTGGGGTGACCGATTTTGATGGAAACTTTCAATTAGAAGTTTCTGATGCCGAGGGAAAGACCTTGGTCATCAGCTATCTTGGTTTTGTAACCAAAGAACAGGTACTTACTGGAAGCACACAGAATTTATCAATTTCCTTGACCGAAGATTCAAATAAACTGGATGAGGTTATTGTTTTGGGATCCTCGGTGACCCAAGAACGGAAAAAACTGGGTAATGCCATTACCACGGTTCAATCTGCCAAATTGGTGGAAGCCGCACCGGTGAGCGTTACTTCCTCACTACAAGGTAAGGTGCCAGGGGCGCAAATCACCCAAAACTCGGGAGATCCCGCCGGTGGATTTTCCATTCGCTTGAGAGGACCCAGTACCATTAAAGGTTCCTCTGAACCGCTTTATGTGGTGGATGGGGTGATCGCCAGTAACCTTACCACCAATGTGACCAACCTTAACGTTCCTGCCGGGGATGCAAGTCCAGGACAGAATAGGATGGTGGACATCAACCCCAATGACATTGAAAACATCAATATTCTCAACGGGGCCGCCGCCGCCGCCATTTATGGTTCAAGGGCTTCCAAT
>CEVF01152829.1_pt1 | contig 10967 bp, 6 predicted proteins | sample 356441 | NCBI WGS metagenome assembly CEVF01 (sample SAMEA2622765, study PRJEB7988) | marine metagenome | biome: marine biome (ENVO:00000447); feature: surface water layer (ENVO:00002042); material: "saline water (ENVO:00002010), including plankton (ENVO:xxxxxxxx)" | depth 5 m
GCGTGGTAGGGATAGAAGATGCCCTAAAAGGACAGATTCCTTTGGCCATAACCGTTTTGAAGGCAGGCGCAGATATTGAAAACCTTCAATTACAAGCAGAAGTGGTGGACGATGTTAGAAAAGAGATCGGACCGGTGGCCTCCCTGAAAAAAGTTTTGGTGGCACAACGATTGCCAAAAACCCGTTCGGGAAAAATATTGCGCAAAGTGATTCGTGCCATTGCCGATGGGAAAGAGTTTACTGTGCCATCAACCATAGATGATCCTGAAGTTTTAACTGAAATCCGAGAACTTTTCGAAGAACAAATGGTCGGCTCTTTTGAAAAGAAAGTAAAGTGATCAGTTTACATTGGCGGACGCCTAGTTTTTATTGACCCTGAAGGTTATGCCTCTATTGGTGATGACCCTTCCCGTTTTCATGGTCAAGGTCGCTTCATCCGAAGTAAGGGGCGTGCAGGCTCCATTGCTATTGGAAACAAGTACTCGATATATGTATCCGTTGTAATTGGAGTCTGGTGTGTTCACGGTGAGATTGGCAGTTTGTGTCCCGGTATATTCCGAACCATCGGAAATGGCAACAAAGTTACTGCCTCCATCCGTGCTTACCTCCCATTGATAGGTATCCACATTTGCTGCTGTTACTGAAAAACTTCCATTGTTGCCCACAACCACAGTCTGGTCGGTTGGTTGTGTAGATATGGAAAATGGTGTTACGGTAATGGTCTGCTCTACATCGAGACTGTTTCCGGCTGCATCTGTAATTCTGTAAGTTCGGGTAATGATTTCAGGATCACTGCCCCCATCGCTAACATCGCTTACGAAAGTAACTGTTGGATTGGGGTCGCAATTATCTGCTTCGTCCGTTATGATGGTAATGTCCGCCGCGGGTATGTCATCAGTACAGTACACGGATATGGGTGCCGGGGCAGTTGCTGTTGGGGCAATGGATTCTACTGTAATGGAGGTAGTGGCAGCCAAATCGGGGTAAGGAGGGTCTCCGGGCATGCCTCCATATTCCACCAAATATCCTTTGGGCTGGTATGCTCCACTGGAAGCCCCAGTATTTGAAAGATCGTTCCAAGAGCCGTCAAGTCCTACCCCTGGAGCTGTAATGTGGGCGTAGTCCTCGTTTCCAGATTGATTGGGTTCCCCGGTATTCCAATATTCATAACCATAGGCTGTTCCACCTGAAGTTCCCCTCCAAAAGAGCGTTCCGGCCTCAGGGCCGGTCACCCAGTACCAATCTCCTTCGGTGGTTGCATCACTGGCGCCAATCCAACCGGCACCGGGCGCTTGCGCTCCCAATAGATCTGATTCGTCCTGTACCGTAATGGTGGCCAAATACCCTTGGAGGCCATAAAATGTCCTTAGGGCGGCCGCATCCCGTGCGGCTGTCCAAGTAATCCCCAAAGAGGGCACATATTCGTAATAATGTCCTGTTGATTCTAGGTAATTGGCCTCGTTCAACACTATAGAAAATGTTCTGGTATCCCCCGAGGTCACGGTTGCCGTGGTTTGGAATACGACTGCGGAAACTGCGGCCTCAAACTCTGCCAAGGTTGCCGGTCCGTCCAATAATAGTCTTCCTTCCGAAGTGTCCCAACTTGCGGTAATGTTCGGGTGTGTGCCTGTTAGGGTCAAAATATCCCCAGAAACATCATAGTTGGAAGTGATTTGTACGTAAACGGCATCCAAAGTGCTGCTATCGGAATCTGTAATACTCACGCTTTCTACCACCGAAACAGTATCGCCGGGACAAAATTGTTGGTCTCCTGTTGCCGTAATGGTGGGTGGGTCGTTAGTATCTACGGTGGCATCCCTAAAATCCAGATCGCCCCCAGAGCCAAGATCACTGTCCGAGTCGGGCAACATTAAAGTGGTCCCATTTGAATTTGTGGGATCGTCAATATCCCCTCCGGGGTCACCATAACCTGTTGTGGTATCTATGGTGTTGTCCAGTCCGTCATTGTCACTATCCGAACCTGATAGGGTCAAAGCGGCTTCGGTTGTATCGTCAGTACCATCATCATCACTATCGGTATCCATAAAATCAGGGGTTCCATCACCATCAGAATCAATAGATGAAATGCCCCCACTCTCGTATGCATCATCCAGACCATTGTTATTGGAATCGATTCCGGATGGGGCAATATAACCTGTAGATGCCTGTGCTTCTACATTATCGGGGATGCCGTCACCATCACTATCCAAGTCTTGGTAGTTGGGAATACCGTCGCCATCTGTGTCGATAGTGGAGCAGTCAACGCTGCCTGGATAGCTTGCACCGTATACGCGTGCTCCAATTTGATAAGCCATAACCCGAAAGGAATTGAAATTGCTGGTGGAAACATCAAACGTAATTTCGGTAATAGCACCGGATGGAATATTGTTGGCACTTGCCAACCAATTGCCATCATCGTATTGGATTTGCATATCTGTATCTGATACCACGGGATCTGCACTTAAAAATACACTGACAGTCGTGCCAATTGGTATTATTTGGTCAAACTGGAAAGAAATGATCGATTGACCAGGATAGGTCGTTGTCGAGTTGTAGGCGTATGTTGTGCCGGGATAGCCTTCCGCATTGGATGCGTCATTGAAATTTTGAAGATTTGTCGCAGTCTGTACATAATTTCCACCTAAACCACCACATTCATCAACATCCAATATGCCGTCATTGTCATCATCAATATCAGTGGCATCTATGATTCCATCGCCATCCAAGTCGGTACTGGGCGCAGTACAGTTAGAGTATAACTTTGAAAAAGGAATGTTTTGTTTGGAGATTGAGGGACCTTGGTATTGAACTGTTAGAGTTTCTCCCCCACTATTTTCAAAAAACAGCACAGTGATGTCATGCAGTCCTGCTGAAAGGGAGATGGTTCCCGATCGTTCTTGGTTCCCATGGGCACCGTCATTGTCCACTACTTCTGTTCCGTCGATAAATAATTTGGAGCCATCGTCGGATGAGGTATAAAATGTGTAGGAACCCTCGGTGTCTATCTGGATATATCCACTATATCTTATACTGAAGCTATTGGAATCCCCGGGATCTTCTTGGGCTTGTAACGCATCCACATCAAAACTGGTATAGGTGCCCGAACCAATATACCCTGAAGTGGGTATGTTGTCTACGGTATTTCCTGATGGAGCACTGTCGTAAAATTCAAAGTCAACCTCTCCGTTGCATATACCAGAAACACCTACAACTGTTACGTCATCTATAAAATATTGTTCATTGTCTTGGTTGTTATCCATCCGCACCCTAATTTCAAGAGTGGAGTTTCCAGAAGTCGGTAGGTTCACGGTATACGATGAATCCAAAGGGTCAGAATTGGATCCGGAAGCATTTACGAACTCTTGCCATGTCCCGCCATCTATACGATATTCACCGATAAAATAATCGCTTCCATTTTCCATTTGATTCTGATTATTGACCCAAGTGTCCATACTGAAGCTTATAAAATCGTATCCCGTAATGTCGATGGGGTTGACCTCCCATGTGCCTTCTGATCCTAAGTTTCTTCCTCTTAGGGTGTTATTGCGAACGGATAATCTGTTTCCTCGGTCAGTTGTCCAGCTTGAGGATGAGGATCCCGTTGCTGTACCACTTTGCGTATTGTTGGAATAGCTATCGAAATCTTCGCTCCAAATTGTGGTTTGGGCAAACGATAGGAATGTTCCCAATAGAAAAAACGCCAACAGTAGCATCCATCCTGTTGGGTAATGGTTCATCCTCTTTTTGAAGAACGAGGTTGTGTTCATGTGTAAAGTTGATTGAGCTACAAAAGTATGGGAAGGGGTTTCTGTACAAAATATTTGTTGTGAAAAGGTGCAAAATCATGGTTAATGTATTGAATTTGATGAATTTGTTCCTGTAGGTTGAATTTTTGTACTTCTACAGGGTGGTGGTGACTTCTGGTTGCCATATAATTGAGTAAATGAGTGTTAATACCCTGAAAAATAGATGGGCGAAGCTTTATTTTTGTGTTGCAATGGGTTGCACAAGCGATATTATTATTTGTATATTTGCACCACTGAACGGATATAAAGGTATTCATGAGGGGACTTCGAGTCCCCTCTTTTATTACTTAACACTCATTTTTATGTTGAAGGATAAAGTCCAGTTGTTGCTTGATAAGGCTTTGGAAGAATATACTTCCCTGTTCTTGGTTGATTTTACTGTTGGTGGTGACAACAGTATCAAAATTGTACTGGATGGTGACGAAGGTGTGAGTTTGCAGGATTGTATGAATATCAGTAGGGCCATAGAGCATAATTTGGACCGCGAAGAAGAGGATTTTTCACTTGAGGTCACATCGGCCGGCGCTACATCACCATTGCGCATGCCACGTCAGTACAACAAAAATATTGGAAGAAAATTAAAGGTGAAGACCAGCTCCGGGGAACTGGAGGGAACACTGGTGGAAACCTCGACAAATAGTATTACCTTGGAGTGGAAGGCCCGTGAGCCCAAGCCCGTGGGTAAAGGAAAAATCACAGTACAGAAAAAGCAGGAAATCGCATTTTCTGATATTCAGGAGGCAAAAGTTAAATTAAAATTTTAATTGTAGTAGAAAATGGAAAACCTAGCGCTCATCGAATCCTTTTCGGAGTTTAAGGACGATAAGTTTATTGACAGGGTGACCCTTATGGCAATTTTGGAAGAAGTCTTTCGAAGTGCACTTAAGAAGAAATTTGGTTCTGACGACAATTTTGATATTATTATCAACCCCGATAAAGGAGATTTGGAGATATGGAGAAACCGGGTTGTTGTTGAAGATGGGCAAGTTGTAGAGCCCAATGAAGAGATATCCTTGAGCGAAGCTAGAAAAATCGAGCCCGATTTTGAGGTTGGGGAAGATGTTTCGGAAGAGGTGAAATTGGTGGATCTGGGTAGAAGGTCGATTCTGGCATTGCGTCAAAATCTGATTTCTAAAATCCATGAGCACGATAACACCACGATATATAAGCAATTCAAGGATCTGGAAGGTGAGATATACACTGCTGAGGTTCACCATATTAGACACCGTGCGGTTATTTTGCTGGATGATGAGGGCAACGAGATCATTCTTCCAAAAGAAAAACAGATTCCATCTGACTTTTTCCGTAAAGGAGATAATGTACGAGGTATTATTGAAAGTGTCGAACTTAAAGGGAACAAGCCGGTCATTATCATGTCCAGAACATCACCTATTTTCTTGGAACAATTGTTCTTCCAAGAGATTCCAGAGGTGTTCGATGGATTGATCACCATCAAAAAAGCAGTGCGAATCCCTGGTGAAAAAGCCAAAGTGGCAGTGGATTCTTATGACGATAGAATTGACCCCGTAGGAGCTTGTGTGGGTATGAAAGGTTCCCGAATTCATGGAATTGTTCGTGAATTGGGCAATGAGAACATCGATGTGATCAACTGGACCAATAACCCGCAATTAATGGTGACACGTGCACTTAGTCCTGCAAGGGTCTCATCCGTAAAACTGAACGACGAGAAGAAAACGGCCCAGGTTTACCTAAAGCCAGAGGAAGTGTCCAAGGCCATAGGTAGAGGTGGACATAATATACGATTGGCCGGTCAATTGACTGGTTATGAGATAGATGTATTCCGTGAGGGTGTTGAGGAAGATGTGGAATTGACTGAGTTTTCCGATGAAATAGAAAGCTGGGTAATCGAAGAATTCAAGAAGATTGGATTGGATACCGCACGCAGCGTTTTGGAACAAGATGTCAAAGATTTGATAAAGCGGACAGATTTAGAAGAAGAAACAATCCAAGAGGTCGTTCGCATCCTCAAGGAAGAATTTGAAGATTAGGCTTATATTAGCAGCGAAAATTTAGGGCAAGTAAAATTATTTATGGCAGAAAATCCAACAATACGACTAAACAAAGTTCTTAGGGAATTGAATATCTCACTGGATAGGGCGGTCGACTACCTTAACTCCGCGGGGTATGAGGTCGAGGCGCGTCCTACAACAAAAATATCCAATGAGGTGTATCAAGTCCTGTTGGATGAATTCCAAACGGATAAGAGCAAAAAGGTTGCTTCCAAGGAAGTTGGTGAAGAAAAACGGAAGGAGAAGGAAGCCATTCGAATCCGAATGGAAAAGGAGCAAGAAGAACGAAGGTTGGCCAGAGAAAGGAAAGAAGCAGAGCAGCAAGTAATAAAGGCTAAGGCCGAACTTTCTGGACCGAAGACCGTCGGTAAAATAGACTTGGACAAGAAACCTGGTCAGCCGAAAGAAGAACCTAAAAAGGAAGCCCCTAAAAAAGAAGAAGCCCCTAAAGTTGAGCTGGTGGAACCCCAAGAGGAGGAGAAGCCAAAGGAAAAGGCTCCTGAAAAAGAAAAGCCAGAAGCCAAGGAGGCTAAAGAAGTAGAAGTAAAGGAAGTAGAGGCCAAAGAAGAAAGTAAGGAGACCGCTGAGGAATCTGAACCAGGGACTATAAAAACCAGGTATCAAAAACTTTCCGGGCCTAAGATCACCGGAGATAAAATAGATCTTTCGCAGTTCAAGAAACCGGCCAAGAAGAAGAAGGAGGAGCCCCAAAAGTCCAAAGGAGGCCCATCTGATGGAGCAGAGCGTAAAAAGCGAAGAAGAAGAATTGTAAAGAATGGCCCGCAATCCGCAGGTGGCCGAAATGCCAGAGGTGGGGCTGGAAGAAAAGGACAACGTTCGACTGCACCGAAGGTTGAACCTACTGAGGAAGAAGTACAAAAACAGGTAAGGGAGACCCTTGAAAAACTTCAAGGGAAATCCAGTAAAGGAAAAGGAGCCAAATATCGTAGGGAGAAGAGAGATCAGCACCGTCAACAAACGGAGAAAGATCTTGAGAAACAGGAAATGGAAAGCAAAATTCTCAAGGTGACCGAGTTTGTTACGGTCAATGAGCTTGCTACCATGATGAATGTTCCCACTACCCAGATCATTTCTGCATGTATGTCCTTGGGTATTATGGTTACGTTAAATCAGCGGTTGGATGCGGAGACACTTTCCATTGTAGCCGATGAATTTGGTTACGAGGTTGAATTTGTAACCGCGGAAATCGAGGAGACCATTGAGGAAGTGGAAGATGCTCCCGAAGATTTGAAGCCTCGAGCTCCTATAGTTACCGTTATGGGTCACGTAGACCATGGTAAAACATCGCTGTTGGATTATGTCCGACAGGAAAATGTAATTGCCGGTGAAAGTGGTGGGATTACCCAGCACATTGGAGCATATAGCGTTGCATTGGAAGATGGGCAGAAAATAACATTTTTGGATACACCTGGTCACGAAGCGTTTACCGCTATGCGGGCCCGTGGTGCACAAGTGACCGATATTGCTATTATTGTAATTGCGGCGGACGACGACATTATGCCCCAAACAAAAGAGGCCATTAGTCATGCGCAGGCAGCAGGAGTACCTATTGTGTTTGCAATAAACAAGGTTGATAAGCCAACGGCGAACCCGGATAAAATCAAAGAAGGATTGGCCAGTATGAATTTGCTGGTGGAAGACTGGGGAGGAAAAGTACAATCCCAAGATATTTCTGCAAAGACAGGTCAAGGGGTTCACGAACTGTTGGAAAAAGTATTGTTGGAGGCGGAGCTATTGGAACTTAAGGCAAATCCGAACAGATTGGCAATGGGAACCGTGGTAGAGGCCTTCTTGGATAAAGGAAGAGGTTATGTGGCCACCATTTTGGTGCAGGCCGGTACCTTGAACATCGGTGACTATGTGTTGGCCGGAACCTGTAGTGGTAAGGTCAAGGCAATGCATGATGAAAGGGGAAATAATATTGAGAGTGCCGGTCCATCCACCCCAATTTCAATTCTAGGATTGGATGGGGCCCCGCAGGCAGGGGATAGGTTCCATGTGTTGGAAGATGAGCGCGAAGCTAAACAGATTGCCGCCAAACGTGCGCAGTTGCTGCGAGAGCAATCGGTTAGAACGCAACGTCATATTACATTGGATGAAATTGGACGTAGGATCGCTTTAGGTGATTTCCAAGAGCTCAACATCATACTAAAAGGTGATGTGGACGGTTCTGTGGAGGCCTTAACGGATTCATTCCAGAAATTGTCCACCGACGAGATCCAGGTGAATATAATCCACAAAGGAGTTGGGGCGATCACCGAATCCGATGTGTTGTTGGCAAGTGCTTCCGACGCAATTATAATTGGTTTTAACGTACGACCAATGGGTAATGCTAGGTCTATCGCTGATAAAGAAGAGATAGATATCAGAACATACTCCATTATCTATGATGCCATCAATGACCTGAAGGATGCAATGGAGGGGATGTTGTCGCCTGTAATGAAGGAAGAGGTCACAGGTAATGCGGAGATCAGGGAGACCTTCAAGATTTCGAAAATTGGTACCATTGCAGGTTGTATGGTGACCAGCGGCAAAATCTTTAGGAATTCTCGTATCAGATTGATCAGGGATGGTGTTGTGGTCTATACCGGTGAGTTAGCTTCGTTGAAACGCTTTAAAGATGATGTCAAGGAAGTATCCAAAGGATACGATTGTGGACTTCAGATCAAAAACTATAACGATATCCGTATCGGGGATATAGTGGAAGCCTTCCAAGAAGTTGCAGTGAAGAAAAAGCTGTAGCCGAGGATGGAATAAATTAAATGCATAAAAAAAATCCCGCCAACTTGGCGGGATTTTTTTTGATTATGACTTGGATTCTTTTTCTTCAGGTTTAAGGAGCATGGCCTCGGGATATTTTTTTCGAACTTCCAAGTATTTCCGTTCAGCTTCCAGTTTGGTTTTGAATCTACCGAGCCTAACGCGATAGGTGGGCGATTCAAATTCTATTTTAGACTGCAGATCCGGGAAATCGACCTCTACTTGGTTCAATAGGTCATGGGCCTTTTCGTAATTGCCAAAACCTACCTGAATCTGATAAAACCCACTATTTGCATTTGCTTTAGTGTATAGTTTTACCAATTCGTTGATTTTTGGATCTTGTTGAATCGTCACTTGTGCATCTTGGGCGGAAACCTGAGTGGCCAAACCAATCAAAATTGCTGTAAATACCTTGGTTTTCATGTTGTTCCAGTATTGTATTGTTTAAGCTTTGTGCAAATGTAGATTATTATGGGTTAACCAAGTTGGAGCAAAGTTATTTAGAATCTTTATAAATTATAAGTTATAAATACCTTAACATTTCAAAAAATACCTGTATGTCTTACTTTTGTTGCCATTCTTGGCAGGGTGAAAAGCTATTGCTCTCAAACTCAATAGAAAGAATCGTGCCAAAGATTTCGATAGAAATTTAACGAATATGAAAAAGGTTTTATACCGCCATCTATTTTCTAAAGTTTTAGGTTTAACTCTCCTATTGTTCTCCACATCTTTTTATGCACAGGAAGAAGCTGAAGCTGCTCAGGCGGCTACGGGAGGCGATCCCGTGAAAGGGAAACAGCTTTTCAACCAGAATTGTGCAGCATGTCATGCCTTGGACCGTAAAATGACCGGGCCTGCATTGGCCAATGTGGAGGCAAGGTTGGCTGAAGATGAAGGGTTGGACAAGGAATGGATTTATGAATGGGTCAAGAATAGTCCTGCGGTAATTTCTTCAGGGGATGCCTATGCCAACAAAATTTATGCAGAATACAACCAGGCAGCAATGACGCCATTTCCAACATTGTCCAATCAGGATATTGATGATATTTTGGCCTATACCGCTGCGCCGCCACCTGCACCACCTACTGCGGCTGCAACAACTGCTACCGAAGGTGGGGATTCGGGTTCCGGTTCTGGGATATCCAATGAGATGATTCTTGGGGCACTTGCCTTGGTCTTTGGTCTGTTGGTGGTTATGTTGGTATTGGTGAACAAAACCTTGCGTAGAATTGCGGAAGCCAATGGTGTTGTTCTGGAACAAGAAAAGGAAAAACGTCTGCCGTTGTGGAAAGCATTTGCCCAAAATCAGTTTTTGGTTTTGGTGAGTGTTATCTTCTTGCTTTTGGCCAGTGCATACTTCGCATATGGCTGGATGATGCAAGTTGGGGTCGATCAAGGGTACGCCCCTGTTCAGCCTATCCATTTTTCCCACAAAATACATGCGGGGGACAATAAAATAGACTGTAAATATTGTCACTCATCTGCAAGAGTTTCAAAAACTTCAGGTATTCCATCGCTCAATGTTTGTATGAACTGTCATAAGTCGATATACGAATATGTAGGAAATCCAGAAGGTCCATCGGCTGAGGATTTGGCAGCTGGGCATACCAACGAATTCTATACTGCCGAGATCAAAAAATTATACAAGGCCGTTGGCTGGGATGAAGAAAACCAGAGTTATACTGGTGAGACGCAACCAGTGGAGTGGGTGAGGATTCACAATTTGCCCGATTTCGCATACTTCAATCACTCACAGCACGTATCCGTTGCTGGAGTTGAGTGTCAGACTTGTCACGGTCCGGTCGAAGAAATGGAAGTCGTTGAGCAATTTTCTCCGCTTACCATGGGTTGGTGCATCAATTGTCACCGAGAAACTAATGTTAAGGTCGAGGGCAATGCATATTATGAGGCAATCCACGAGGAGTTGTCCAAAAAGTATGGAGTTGAGGAACTTACCGCTGCAATGATGGGTGGTTTGGAATGTGGAAAGTGTCACTATTAAGAATTAAAAGAAGATAATCTCAGATATATCGTATGGCATCAAACAAAAAATATTGGAAAAGTGAAGCGGAGTTGAATCCGAACGATTCCATTGTTGAGGCGCTAAGAAACAACGAGTTTACAGAAGAGATTCCCGTTGATGAGTTTTTGGGCGACAAAGATAGTTTGTCCGCATCCAGTACATCCCGTAGGGATTTCTTGAAGTATGTTGGTTTTAGTACAGCTGCCGCTACGGTCGCTGCATGTGAGGGACCTGTTCATAAATCCATTCCCTATGTGGTACAGCCGGACAATATTGTGCCTGGCGTGGCCAATTACTACGCAACCACTATTGCGGATGGTTTTGATT
>CEVF01090817.1_pt1 | contig 10954 bp, 10 predicted proteins | sample 356441 | NCBI WGS metagenome assembly CEVF01 (sample SAMEA2622765, study PRJEB7988) | marine metagenome | biome: marine biome (ENVO:00000447); feature: surface water layer (ENVO:00002042); material: "saline water (ENVO:00002010), including plankton (ENVO:xxxxxxxx)" | depth 5 m
ATCATCAGAAAATAATTCATCTTTAATAGATCCAAAAGTATTTTTAAGTCCTTGAATAGGATTATTATCAATTCTCTTCTCAATTGCAAATTTTCTGTTTAAACCAAAGAGAGCTTCCTGAAGTGAACTACATGCAAGTTCAAGTTCTTGTGGATCATTGTCCTCTAAGAATTCTTCAACATCTTGAATCGCTATTTCTACAGCTCTTTGTTGTCTTTCCGCACCATATGGGCCAAATTCTAATGAAGCATCCCTTAATCTTCTTTCAGCTTGCGCAATAAGAGTTAAAGCATTATTTTTCCTATCAATTATTAATCTTTTTTTCTTATCTTCAGAAGCCTTAGATTTTGCTTCATTAATAATTTGATTTATTTCTTGTTCATTTAAATTTGATCCTCCTGAAATACTGACAGTTTGTTTCCTACCAGTTGTTCTATCAGTAGCACTTACTTCCAATAATCCATTAGCGTCGATATCAAAAGCAACTTGTACTTGAGGGATACCTCTTGGTGCAGGAGGAATTCCTGATAATCTAAATTTACCTAAGGATTTATTTTCAAAAGCAATCGGTCTTTCACCTTGGCAAACTTTTATAAATACTGATGATTGATTTGCTTCCGAGGTACTAAAAACATCTGACTGTCTAACAGGAATTGGAGTATTTCTTGGAATTAAAACTTTCATTAAGCCTCCAACAGTTTCTAATCCTAATGACAAAGGAGTAACATCATTTAAAAGTAAGTCAGTTAATTCACCACTTAAGATACCTGATTGTATGGCAGCTCCAATAGCAACAACCTCATCAGGATTAACAGATTGACAAGGATTATTAGGAACTAATGTTTTAACTAATTGTTGTACCATTGGAATTCTAGTACTACCTCCAACTAAAACGACTTCATCTATGTCTTCAGGTTCCCAGCCAGAGTCTTCTAACGCTATTTGAACTGGTTCCAGTAATCTATCTAGCAAATCCTCTGAAAGAGATTCAAAAAGCTTTCTATCCAGATTTTCCTCTAAATGAAGAGGTCCTTCTTCATTTGTTGTTATGAAAGGTAGGGATATTACTGTTTTTGTTAATCCTGATAATTCACATTTTGCTTTTTCTGAAGCTTCTGTAAGTCTCTGTAATGCTTGTCTATCCCTTCTAAGATCTATATTATATTTTTTTATAAATTTCTCAGATAACCAATCAACTATTTTTGAATCAAAATTATTTCCTCCAAGTTGAGTATCTCCACAAGTGGCTTTAACATCAAATACTCCATTTGAGATCTTAAGGAGCGACACATCAAAAGTTCCTCCTCCTAAATCAAAGACGAGAACATTATTAGATGACTTTTTTTCAAAGCCATATGCTAAAGCTGCTGCTGTAGGCTCATTTAATATCCTCTCAACTTTTATTCCAGCCAAAAGAGCAGCATCCTTTGTTGCTTGCCTTTGTGATTCATTAAAATATGCTGGTACTGTAATAACAGCAGAATCGATTGATTCTGACAAAAATGTTTCTGCATCATTTATTAATTTTCTTATAAGAGAACTAATAAGTTCTTCAGGCGCATATTCTCTTTCAGTAAATGGACTTAGAATTCTTACATTTCCTTTTTCATTGGATTTAACATTATAAGGAACCGAAATACTTGTTTCATCCAGTTCATCCCACTCCCTTCCAACAAATCTTTTTAGATTAAAGAAGGTATTTTTTGGATTTAAAACCAATTGCCTTCTAGCTTGGTCACCTATAACAATTTCTGCATTTTTTGTAAAGCCAACGATAGATGGAGTAGTTCTAGTTCCTTCAGAACTAGCAATTATAATTGGTCGACCAGCTTCTACTACTCCCACAACAGAGTTGGTCGTTCCTAGATCGATGCCTACTATTTTCCCCATAAATTTTTTATGGATAATTAAAACTTACCTACTACAAACGATTAATACAAATTATTTTTGTAATGTCTTTATAATATAAAAGAAATTTTTGAATTTCAATTTGATTTTACATTCATAAATTACAAAAATAAAAAAAAGACAATAAAAAATATTCAAATTTAAAAATATTATTGAAGAAATTGCTTAAAATTTATTGTAATAACCTTTATTTATTTACTTCATTGTTTTATATTTAAACGGAGAGAGAGGGATTCGAACCCTCGATAGAGTTGCCCCTATACAGCATTTCCAGTGCTGCGCCTTCAACCACTCGGCCACCTCTCCTTAGATTAATATCTTAACCTTTTGATCTCCCCTAATTGAGGAAATTTATTTGAAAAAGAAGTTTAGAGTCACTATAAAAAATAAAGTAACAGGAAAAGTTTACCAGGAAGATGTGAGCAGTGATGAATATATTTTAAAAGAATTCGAAAAAAAAGGTTTTAGACTTCCATTCTCATGTCGCAATGGATGTTGTACTGAGTGTGCTGTAAAGGTTATCTCAGGCAAGCTTGAACAAAGACATGCAATGGGTGTTTCACAAGCTTTGAAAGATCAAGGTTATGCATTACTTTGCGTTGGCAAAGCGATTGAGGATCTAGAAGTTGAAACTACTTATTATGATGAAGTTTATGAATTACAATTTGGCCAATTTTTTGGTCAAGGGAGTACAAGAGTTGCTCCTCCATGGGAGTTTGAGGAAGATTAGCAATAATGAATTTATCAGAACAATACGAAAGCTTGAATTTAAATATTGAGTTAGAAAAATTAACTGAGATCGCAAAAGACTGTGCTTTATTGGGATCAAAAATTTTAAAGAATAACTACAAAAAAATTCAAAAAATCTCTTCAAAAGGCCGCGAAGGTGATCTTGTCACTAACGTTGATATTGAAATTGAAAATAAAATAAAAGATTTTCTTAGTATAAATGCTCCAAATATAACAATTCTTGCAGAGGAATCAGGAATGTCCAAAATTGATGATGGTTTGATGTGGTGTATAGATCCTCTTGATGGCACTACAAATTACTCTCATGGATATCCATTTTTTGGAACTTCTATTGGATTAGTTTACAAAAACATTCCATTAATAGGAGCAATTTCTGTCCCTTACTTGGATGAACTTTATTGGGGATGTATAAATAAAGGAGCATATTGTAATGATAAACAAATATTTGTTTCTAATCCAAGCTCCCTTTCTGAAAGTTTGCTAGTAACGGGATTTGCTTACGACAGATTTGAAACTATTGATAATAATTATGCTGAATTTTGCTGGTTAACCCATAAGACAAGAGGCGTAAGGAGGGGAGGAGCAGCAGCAATAGATTTAGCTTTTGTTGCAGCTGGAAAAGTTGACGGTTTTTGGGAAAGAGGATTACAAATATGGGATATTGCAGCGGGTGCTATTATTGTTTACGAATCCAAAGGTGTTGTATCAAATTATCCTTCAGGCAATCTATTACTTGATTCAGGAAGAATTTTAGCTTGTAGTCCTTCTATAGAAAATGAATTAAAGAAAGAATTATCAAATGTTATTCCATTTAAAAAAAATTTTTATACTTAAAAAAATTTATTTATAATGACAAATATTAAAGAATTTAATTTATTAGATGTAAGAAAAAACTCACAAATAATTAATACACTTAACAAGGTTTATAAATTATGGGGATACGAAAAAGTTTCTCCTTCAATGATAAATAGTATAGAAACTCTAAAAGCTAGTGGAATAATTAATCAAGATGAATTAGTAACCTTAGTAAGTAATAAATCCTTATGTCTAAGACCTGAAATGACAACATCAATAGTTAAGTTGATATCCACAAGGCTCATAAATAAAAAACGGCCTGTTAGACTATGGAATAATGGAATTATCTTCGAAAAAAAAGACGGTGTTAAAAATTCTCAGAAATTAAATGAAAGAATTCAAAGTGGGATAGAACTTATTGGTTATAACACAAGGTTCCCAGAGATAGAAGTTATAAATATATTATTTGATTCAATTGATAAATTAAAGCTGAAAGATAATTGCGAACTTGTTTTACTTGTTAGTAGTACAACTCTGATGGATTTAATTCTTAATAAATATAAAAATAATAATTATGAAGAGATTAAGAAAAGCATGGTTAATTTTGATCAAGATAATTTAAATAAATTAGGTATTAGTAATCAAGATAAAGAATTTTTAAATGAATTACTTTATACACGCGGGGAACCAAAATTAGTTTTAAAAACGTTAATAAATTTATATGGAAAAAATAAAATATTAAATGACCTGAAATACTTGTTTAATACTATTAGCCCTCTAGCAGATATTTATAATATAAAAATTCAATTAGATCCAACATTTCAACCTCATTTGAATTTATATCAAGGCATTGTTTTTCAACTTATTTGTAATTTAGAAAATGAGAAGTTAATAATAGCGAAAGGTGGGCGATATGATGAATTAGTGAGATTTTTTAATCCTAAAGAAAATTTTCCAACTGGTCTTGGATTTAGTATATCAATTGATAATTTAAGAAAAGTTATTAAAGAAGAGGAACAGAAGTATAAAAAGGTTTTGTTGGTTTTTAAAAATAATAATGATTTATCTAAAGCACTTGAAGAACAAAAAAAACATCATCAACTAGGAATTATCTCTATTGTCGAAATTAATCCATGTAAGAACCAAAAACAAGCAGAGTATTTAATGAATGAAAATAATTGTACTGAAATAAAATGGATAAATTAATAAATTAAAACTTCATAAAAAACTTTTTAGGCTGAATTATCTATAGAGAATAATAAAAATTTGCGAATGTTTTTGTACGGTCAACACTCCTAGTGAAACTTGATTAACAAGAACATAGGAAATAAAATATGAGAGTTTATTAAATGTATTAATGCAAAAAGGCAAGATTAAAATCAATACTGAAAACATATTTCCTATTATAAAGAAGGCAGTATATTCCGATCATGAAATATTCCTAAGAGAATTGGTAAGCAACTCTATTGATGCTATTAGTAAGCGCAGAATGGCTTCAATAGCAGGAGATTGTGAAAACAGTGAGGAACCAAAAGTAAATATCACTATAGATAGAGAAAATAAGATATTAACTATTTCTGATAATGGTATAGGAATGAATGATGAAGAGATAAAAAAATATATTAATCAAGTAGCTTTCTCTAGTGCGGAAGAATTTTTAGAAAAATATAAAAAAGATAATGATGAGTTTATTGGCCATTTTGGACTTGGTTTTTATTCAAGCTTTATGGTTTCCAAAAAAGTCGAAATACTTACAAAATCAGCCATAAGCGGCTCTAAAACATATTTGTGGTCATGTGACGGTTCACCCTCTTTTACCTTGAAAGAAAGTGAAAGAACTGAAATCGGAACTGATGTCATTTTATATCTACTTGATGAAGAACAGGAATTTATAGAACCTGAAAGAATTAAAACATTAATAAAAAAATATTGTGATTTCATGTCTGTGGATGTTCTTTTAGAAGGAGAATGTATCAACAAAAAAAATCCTCCTTGGAGGAAGCAATCTAGTGAATTAAAGGACGAAGAATACATTGAACTTTATAAATATTTATATCCATTTCAGGGGGAACCTTTACTTTGGGTTCATTTAAACACTGACTTTCCTTATAACATTCAAGGAATCTTATATTTCCCAAAACTTTCAGGAAGAGCAGATTGGGAAAAGGGTGAAATTAAACTATATTGTAATCAAGTTTTCGTAAGTGATTCTATTAAAGAAATAGTTCCAAAATATCTTTTACCATTAAGAGGAGTAATTGATTCTACTGATATTCCCCTAAATGTAAGCAGAAGTGCACTCCAGACAGATCGCAAAGTAAGATCTATTTCATCATTCATTTCAAAAAAAATTGCTAACAAGTTAAAGGAATTATTAAAAGAACAACCTGAATTTTATGCAGAAATTTGGAATTCTATTTCTGCATTTGTTAAAATTGGCGTTATTGAAGATGAAAAATTCTCAGAATTAGCCCAAAATAATATTATTTTTGAAACTAAATTAGTTAAAAACATTGATAAATTTTTAGATGAAAAATCAATAATAAAATTTCAAGATAAATATTTCACAACACTTTCAAATTATCAAGAAAGGAATAAATCATTAGATGCAGAAAAAATATTATATTGTTCTGATGAGATTGCTCAATCTAATCCTCTGAATTTATGGCTGTCAAATAACAGAGAAGTATTAATGACAGATCCTATAATAGATACTCAATTTTTACCATGGTTAGAAAGTAAAAATGAAAAATACAAATTTCAAAGAGTTGATTCAGAAATAAACGAAGATCTTGAAAAAGATTCTCCAGAAATTATTGATAAAGATGGCAGATCTAACTCTGAAAATCTTAGAGATATTATAACTAAAGCTCTGGATAATGAAAAAGTAACTGTAAAAATTCAATCGATTAAAAGTAAGACTGCTCCTCCAGCCATGATTATGTTACCAGAACAAATGAGAAGAATAAATGATATGGGAGCATATATGGAACAAAGAATTCCTGGATTACCTGAATACCATGTTTTATTGATAAATAAAGATCACTCTTTAATAAAGGGATTAATAAGCCTTACAGATAATAAAATCATCCTTAATAAGAATGATTCTAAGGAGAATCAGCTTTCTAGCAAAATCGCTAACCATGTCTATCAAATGGCTAAATTAAGCGTTGGAGGATTAGATCAAAAACAACTTATAGAACTTCAGTTGAATAACGCTGACTTGATAACAGAATTATTAAATTCAAAATAGTATGTCATATGATAATATTTAATAAATTTAACTAATAAAAATATGTCCAGGGTATGTGAGTTAACAGGTGCTAAAGCAAATAATGGAATGGCTGTTAGTCATTCACATATAAGAACTAAAAAATTACAACAAGTCAATTTACAAAAGAGAAGATTATGGTGGGAAGAAGGTAATCGTTGGGTAAATTTAAGGATAAGCACTAAAGCATTGAAATCAATTCAGAAAATTGGTTTAGATAAATACGCAAAGTCTCAAGGTGTAAATTTGAATAAATATTAAATAATGAAAATTATTTTTTCATTTCTTTTGGTATTTTCTTTAATTTCTCAAGTAAAAGCTTTTGATTTTGCACCAGAAGTTGGAGATATTGCCCCTGATTTTAACTTAAAAGGTATTAATAAAAGTCAGAAAAATAAAACTGAATGGAATTTAAATGATTTTGATAATAAGTGGCTAGTTTTATATTTTTATCCAAAAGATTTCACGACAGGATGCACAATTGAAGCTAAAGGTTTTACTGAATTGCAAAATAAATTTAAATCAAATAACGCTGCAATTGTTGGAATAAGTGCTGATAACAATGATTCTCATGATAGTTTTTGTAATGAGAAATCAATAAACTACACTTTATTATCTGATCCAATGGGTACTGTGAGTGAAAAATATGGTTCATGGATCCCCCCATACTCAGATAGAAATACTTTTTTAATATCTCCAGACAAAAAAATTTCCTACCGTTGGATAAGTGTTTCTCCCGTCAACCATGCTAAAGAAGTATTTAAAGTCTTAAAAAGTAAAGTTTAATATTTTGCACGAATTATCTTTTGGCACATGGATTATTCATATCTCAAGTATATTAGAGTGGATTTTTACGATTTTTATAATAAATCAAATAAGTGTTTATAGTAAATATAAATCATTGATTTGGCTTGGTTTAGCTATGATTCCTAATTTAATTGGAGGTATGTGTGCCATCACATGGCATATTTATGATAATCAGCAAGAACTTTACGGTTTAGTTACTTTACAAGGCATTTTTACAACAATTGGAAATTTTACATTAGCATTAGCAGCTATTTATATTTATAAAAAAACAATTTCATATGAATAATTTTTTTATAAATTTATTAAAAGAACTGGCACAAATTGATAATACTTTTATTTTTGTGGTTTCAATAATTCCGTATTCTATCTTTCTTTTTTATCTAAATAAAATAAATATTATCAACATTACAATAAAAACTGGTTTTGCATTAACACTATTATTTGTATTAGTAACAATAATATTTTCAATTTTATCTCTTAATTTATACAATAAAACTTTAGTAGAAATAGATATTTTTCATGGTTTTGCTGAAGCATTTTTAACTTTAAGCGATTTTGTAATATTTCTAGGATTTATAAATCTTTTAAAAAAAATAGAAATAAAAAACTCTTAAGAATTATTCATATTAGCAATAAATTTACAAAAAATATTGCAGAATAGTATTAATAAAAATTTCTTATGATTAATACTTTATTTGCCGCTGTTACTTCTCCAGCAACATTTGAATGGTCTCCTAAATGCGCTTTAGTAATGATCAGTTGTAATATACTTGCTTATGCTATTGCAAGAGCCACAATTAGAAAGCCTAATGAAGGTTTTGCTATGCCAAATTCACGATTTTTTGGAGGATTAAGTCATGGTGCCTTTGTTGGGGCAAATTGCTTGGGTCATCTTCTTGGAATTGGATCAATTCTCGGATTAGCTGCTAGAGGAGTACTTTAAAGATTTTAATAATAAATTAATTGTCCAATTGAAATCTCTTAGAAATTTTCTCACTCATTTGATTTGGAGTTAACCCTAAAGAAAATTTACTTTGATCAGGAGAAGCATGATCTACTAATATATCAGGTATTCCTAATCTCAAAACTTTAGCATCAATATCATTATCATTAAACAATTCAACGATTGCAGAACCAAAGCCTCCTAATAATGTTCCTTCTTCCATAGTCACAATTCGTTTTATTTTTGAAGCCAGAGGAATAATTAGATCACTATCTAATGGTCTAGCAAATCTGGCATTTATAACACATGCACTGATATTCTTCTCTTTAAGTATTTGAGATGTTTCTACTGCAGAAGCAACCATTGAACCATAAGCAATAATTAATAAGTCTTCACCTTCAGAAATTATTTCACCTTTTCCAATCTCTATTGGTTCCCAACCTTCATCCATTGTAGCGACACCCAAGCCAGAACCACGAGGAATTCTTAATGCGGTCGGTCCATCATGATTTATTGATGTAACCAACATTCTTTGTAATTCAGCTTCATCCTTGGGAGCCATTAAAGTAAAATTAGGAATAGATCTCATATAACTAATGTCGTATTGACCTTGATGAGTTGGACCATCAGCACCAACAATACCTGCTCTATCTAAGACAAAAGAAACAGGTAATTTTTGTATTCCAACATCATGAATAAGTTGATCAAAAGCTCTTTGTAAAAAAGTACTATAAATAGCGACTACAGGTTTTAATCCATCACATGACATCCCAGCAGCAAGAGTAACTGCATGTTGTTCAGCTATACCAACATCTATATATTGATCAGGAATATTCTTTTGTAAGATATCCAGACCTGTACCAGTTGCCATTGCTGCAGTGATACCAATAACCTTACTATCTTGTTCGCATATCTTTAATAGTGTTTGACCAAAAATTTTACTATAACTACTAGGTTTAGGTTTGCTAGAAGGGATAGATTTGCCAGTAGTTAAATCAAATGAGGATTGAGCATGATAACCAACCTGATCAGCTTCAGCATAGGGATACCCTTTCCCTTTTGTAGTAACTACATGAACTAAGACAGGCTTTTTTATCCTGTGAGCTGCATTAAAAGTATTAATTAGATTAGAAATATCATGTCCATCAATAGGACCCATATAAGTAAATCCCAATTCCTCAAAAACAGCTCCGACCTTTGGTACAGCTAATCTTCTTACACTTCCTTGAATAGTTTTAAGTTCTTGAGGGATATCTTTACCAATTATCGGAATATTTTTAACACTTTCTTGAACGCTATTAGAGAGAAATTGAACTGGAGGACTAAGTCGAACTTTATTTAAATATGTAGATAATGCTCCAACTGGAGGCGAAATTGACATATCGTTATCATTTAGTACAACTAAAAATGGAGTATTTGGTAATGTTCCTGCATGATTAATTGCTTCCAACGCCATACCACCAGTGAGGGCACCATCCCCTATAACTGCTACACATTTATAGTCATCTCCATTTTTATCCCTGGCAAGTGCCATTCCTAGTGCCGCTGATATAGAAGTACTTGCATGACCTGCTCCAAAATGATCAAATATACTTTCACTTCTTTTTAAATACCCTGCTATACCTTTTTCTTGCCTTAAAGAATCAAAGTCATTAAAACGTCCAGTAATTAGTTTATGAGGATATGCCTGATGTCCAACATCCCATACAACCTTGTCTGAATCAAGATCTAAAGTTTGATATAGAGCTAGAGTTAACTCAACAACTCCTAATCCTGGGCCAAGATGTCCTCCACTTGTAGAAACAACTTGTAAGTGTCTTTCTCTGATCTGACAAGCAATCTCTTCGAGTTGTGATAATGTTAAGCCATGAAGCTGATTAGGGTGACTTAACTCACTTAAATTCATTATTTTAAACTATCTTATTTATAATTTTAAACGCTGAGGGCCAAAATGAGCGATTTTTATAAAATAGATTATGTAATGTTTTATTAGATTGATAATTTATTGCTAAAAATAAAAATATGAATGATTATTTTAAAAAAATTCTTCAAGCGAGAGTCTATGAGGTTGCTAAAGAGACACCTTTAGATAAAGCAAATAATTTAAGTAGGAGATTTAAAAATGATATCTACCTAAAGAGAGAAGATTTGCAAGATGTTTTCTCTTTCAAGATAAGAGGTGCTTTTAATAAAATGAGGAATTTAAGTGATAAACAATTAAAAAATGGAGTCATAACTTCAAGCGCAGGCAATCATGCTCAAGGTGTAGCTCTTAGCGCACAAAAGCTAAATTCAAAAGCTACTATTTTGATGCCAATAACAACTCCAATAGTTAAAGTCAATGCTGTTAAAGAACTTAAAGCAGAAGTTATCCTTTTTGGTGAGAGCTATGATGAATCATATCTTGAAGCACTTCGTATAAGTAAAGAAAGAGAACTAAGTTTTATTCACCCATTTGATGATATCGATGTCATCGCAGG
>CEVF01003938.1_pt1 | contig 10952 bp, 6 predicted proteins | sample 356441 | NCBI WGS metagenome assembly CEVF01 (sample SAMEA2622765, study PRJEB7988) | marine metagenome | biome: marine biome (ENVO:00000447); feature: surface water layer (ENVO:00002042); material: "saline water (ENVO:00002010), including plankton (ENVO:xxxxxxxx)" | depth 5 m
CAAATAAATTATTTATAAAAACCTTTCATTCCCATTGAATCAAGTGCCGTTTTTGCTTCTTCCATAACAGATGGTTCTGAATCAAATAAAGCAATTTTGGTACATTCATCAACAAAAGATTCTTGCATTTGATTGCTTAGGTTTTGATAAATTCTGCATAAAGACCAGATGCAATTACTTCTCACAACAGGTTCATTGTCTATTTTTAGGCTAATCAATAATTGATCAGCAGCTAATTGTGCATTGTCACTGGAAATATTTCCTATTTCTGCAAGAGAACTGGAAGCCCATAATCTTACAGAAGAAACATCATTTTTGAGGGCTTTTATTAAAGGAAGTAATACAATTTGGTTATCATAATTAGCCAAACTCCAAGCAGTTGCTCTTCTAACATAAGCATTATCATCAGTCTCTAAAAGATAAACTAATTTTTCTACAGCATCTGGACATGGATTACGTCCTAAAGCATATACAGCGCTCATTCTTTCTACAGGACAAGACTGATCAAGTAATGGGAGAAGCAATGGGAAAGATCTTTTATCTCTATATTCACAAAATATTTTTAAGCCTTGTATTCTTTCTTCTTTATTTCCTTTTAAAAATTTTAGAGCTTGATCGCATTCTGATGTAACGTCAGTATCCTCTTTTGAGAAACTATCGTTATCAATTTCTTCAAGAGGATCAATTTCAAAATCGACCGCTAATTCTCTAGCTAACATATCAGGATCAATAGCTAAATCAGCTAAACTATCATCGGTATAATCCTTTTTTTTATTGGTCATCAGAAAAAGCAAATATCAATTTATAGGAGCGGGATTCATCATGTCGCCTGGCAACCAAATTCTTGCACTCACTGCAAAAAAAGCAACCCCAAAGAGAAGTACGATTGCAAAGGGTAAAAGTTTTGTTCTAATAAAAACCACAAATAAAATTAAATTAAATTTATACTAGCTGGTTTGTGCAACATTTAAAGAAATCTTTAAATTTGAATATCTCTAATCTAATTTTCTTCGCAATTGACCACAAGCAGCATTCTTATCAAGCCCTCGACTTTTTCTAATACTTACTTTAATACCATGTTCTATAAGTCTTGCTTTGAATTTATTTAGATTTTTTAAAGATGATTGTTTAAATACCACTTCCTCAATTTGATTATAATTAATCAAATTGACATGACATTGAAATCCTTTAATAAGATCGCACAATTGATCTGCGTGCTCAACTTGATCATTTATACCATTAAGTAAAATATATTCAAAGCTAATTCTTCTTCCTGTCTTAGATACAAATTTCTTACAATCCTTAATTATATTTTTTATTTTATATGACTTGGCACTTGGAATTATCTTTTCTCTAATTTCTTGATTTGGAGCATGGAGACTAATTGCAAGTGTAAATTGGCATTTTCCTAATTTTTCAAACGATAATTTTGATAATTGATTAATTTTATTTGGCACAGCGACTGTACTAACGGTAACTTTTCGTTGACTAATATTTAAATCTTCATTAATTGATCTTATTGCAATTATTAATTCATTTATATTCAATAGGGGTTCTCCCATTCCCATAAAAACAATATTAGTTACCTTTTGTTTCATTTCATTTTGAACAAATAAAATTTGATCAATTATTTCTCCTGCTTTTAATGACCGTTTCAAACCATCTTTACCAGTTGCGCAGAATTTACAATCCATCGGACATCCTACTTGGCTTGAGACACAAACTGTTAATCTTTTATCAGCTGGGATTCCAACTGATTCAATATATTCTCCATCAAAAGTATTAAGAAGTAATTTTAAAGTTCCATCTCCAGCTAAATATTTCTTCTTTAAAGTTAAACCTCCTATAATAAAACCTTCACTTTTTAATTTATTTCTAAAATTAGAAGGTAAAACCTTTATATCATCGATATTATTTAATTTATTCTTCGAATTATAAATAGATGAATAAATTTGTCTCCCACGAAAAGATAATTCTCCGTAATTCAAAGCAAGCTTTTCTAAATCTTTAATGCTAAATCCAAGTAGATTTTTCAAATAATTAATAAGAAGAAAAAAGACCGTGCTTCAAAAAAAATTCTGTAAATATAAGAGCTATAAAACCAATCATTGCTAATCTACCATTTAATTTCTCATTGTATGAATGGAATCCATATTTAGGCAATTTTCTTTTAGGGATAATTTCAGGTTTAATCATTAATCTTAAAATTTCATTCTAATAAATATAAATAACTATAGCTTATTCATCAGTAAGTAAACCTTCTTCTTGTAATCCTTCTAAAGCCGCTGGATCAGGTAATTGATCTTCTGAGAATTGATTCTCTGCATTAGGTCTGGCAAAAGCTGCAAAATTACTTGATGATGGATCAATACCATGCCTAGATCTTGTTGTTTCTAAATCTTCATCACTTGGATCATCAAGAATTGCAGATGACTTAACAGAATTATTTGCAGGCATATCTACTGTATAATCTGGTCTAAGATTCTGAGCTCTCCGATATCCCCCCCCAGATTCTTCAGCAAGAATATCTGGATGAGGCCCAGCTTCAGAAGCTAATTCTTCTACGAAACCACTAAAGCCAGTCCCTGCAGGTATTAATCTTCCAATAATAACATTTTCTTTTAAACCTCTTAGCCAATCTGATTTCCCTTCAATAGCAGCCTCTGTTAAAACTCTAGTTGTTTCCTGGAAAGAGGCTGCTGAAATAAAGCTATCAGTATTAAGTGATGCTTTTGTAATACCTAAAAGAACTGGAGTAAATTGAGCAGGGGCTCCACCAGTTATTGACATCGCTTGATTAGTATCTTCAACTTGTCTCACTTCTATTAATTCACCTGGTAGAAGAGTAGTATCTCCTGCATCTTCAACTCTTACTTTACTAGTCATCTGCCTAACAATTACCTCAATATGTTTATCATCAATAGCAACTCCCTGAGATTTATATACATTCTGAACTTCATTAACCATTCTTCTTTGAAGCTTGGAAATTGATTCCTGAGCAGCATCCATTAAAGGTTTTTGGTCTTTTAAATCTCCAAAAAAGCATTCTAGTAAGTCATGAGGATTAATAGGCCCATCAGTTAAAAGTTCACCAGCACTGACTTGCTGGCCATCGCTCACCATTATATTTTTACCAAGAAGAATTTGATATTCATTAACAACATCATCTTTTTCTATAACTGATAAAGAAATTGATTCATCATCTGTGCCTTTTTTAATTTGTACAACTCCAGATTTTTTGCATAAAACTGCAGCATCTCGTGGTCTACGAGCCTCTAAAAGTTCTTCAATTCTTGGTAATCCTTGTACAATATCTCCTGTCTTTTGCCTCTCAAAAACTAGTAGAGCTAACCCATCTCCTCTTTGAACTAAATCTCCATCTCGAACATGTAACACAGAATCTGGAGAAACCATATAAGGTCTACCAAGCCTTAAAGTTACGGAATTTTCTCCTACTGCCTCAATCTCACCACATGAAGAAGACTTTTCTTCTTTACTTACTAAATCTCCATCAACTACCCTATCTCCAACTTTTGCAAATGGTTTACTTTTTGTTTTGATCTTAATTTTATCTTCTTCCCTTTCAATAATAAGTCTTCTTATAGGCTCATCATCTACAGGAGTTGGCATTTGAACAATGCCATCCTCTTTACACAATATCTGTGTAGTAGCAATAACATCACCTGCCTTTACCATAGAATTATTCTTGACTTGCAATTCTGTGTGGGTAGATCCATGACTTGAGTCAGATATTGTATCTCTCCTTACAAGTATTGATTCTAGAATTACTAAATTTAATCTCCTCAAATTTTTGTCTTTTTTATCTTGAATTATTTCTACATCCACAGTCATTTGAGGAGTCGCATTAAATGTCTCCAAACTTAATTGTGTTCTTAAGAGTTCAACCCCTTCAACAGATTTGATTAATTCTCCATCTTTGTAAGTTAGCCTCTGAATAGCTTTTAACCCAAGATGAGGTCCTTTATCTTGCTTAACATGCTCAAGTTGAGGCAACTGAGCTTCATCTTGGATTGTAAATTCCTCAACAGTTCTGAGCAATAAACCCTTACATTTTGGAGTTTCTAGCCTCTGCACAAAAAGTATTTCTTTATTGTCAATACCATCCATAATCTTTTCACCTGGATTGACAAGCATACCTTCATCATCAAAACGTCTCAAAACTTCTTCATCATCGCATTCATGAAAAGTACCATTTCTAACAGTAATTTCGCGTAAAATGTCGTTCTTTTGAGTAACGGTAACGATACCTGATGTTTGACTGAAAATATCTTTGACGACCTCTGTTCCAGCATCAATCCATTGCATATCCTCTATCATTAAGAGAGATATATCTTTGTTGATTTCATGAGTTTCTTGAGGGATCCAGAGCAAAGTACCTCCTTGACTCACTTCAAAACCATTCTTTGCCGATCTCGCTTTCTTGACACTTAGACCAGGAGCATATTTTACTAAGCCTCCTGTTTTTGTTCTAAATTTATCATCAGCCAAATCAGCTATTATTTCTCCACTACTAATCTTACTTCCAGGGATTGTATTTAAACGATAAGACACTCCAACATCAGACTCTAAATGCCATATTTCTCCTGAGTGTGTAGCCTCTTCTAATAGTTTGCAGTCTTTTAGGATCATTGATGTAGTAACTATTTGAACTTCTCTTGAATCACCAATTGAATCTCTAAGACGAACTTCTCCACCAAATTCACTAAATTGGCTAGCTTCTGCTAACACTTCTCCTTCTTTAACCTTTTTGTTGGATGCAACAACTGGTGAGGCGTTTGGGGGCAGATTATATACATCTCCTGCCAAAACCCATAATCTACCAAGTCTTTGCGCCTTTAAAGTTATATTACCTTGTCTATCAGTTACTTCTTTTGGCTGAATAACTTTATCATATTTAACTTGACCCGCTAAATCGCAAATAACATCTTTTGTCGCTTTTTCGACGCTTTTCTTAACAGCACCTGCTGTAATTTGAGCAATCGTAATGTCAGACTCAACTTCTTGCCCGTTCTCAACAAATAATAATGAACCACTAGAAACTTCTATTCTTTGAGCCTTACTTGAAGCACCTGATTTTGGAAGGATTTTTAAGATAAAGTCAACTTCTGCTTGTTTTGCCTCAACTCCATGGGGCGTTCTATATCCTCTTATTTTTGCTTTTGAACTAAATTCAATTGTTCCTGCAATCTTTGATCTCACGACACCACTTTCAGCCGTGGAAACTCCTCCAGTATGGAAAGTTCTCATTGTTAATTGTGTTCCAGGCTCACCTATTGATTGAGCAGCAATAATACCAACAGCTTCACCAAGATCAACTAGATGATTATAAGCAAGTGCCCATCCATAACATTTTCTACATACAGATCTATTAGCTTCACAAGTTAAAGGTGATCTAATGTCAACTTTAGAAATTGCTGAATTTTCAAGAACAGCGCTTATGGAGGGATCAATTGCAGTATCTTTTGCCACCAATAATTCATCTTCTTTATTGAGAATATCCTGCGCTGTTAATCTACCTAAAAGTCTATTACCAAATTTACCATCTTCAGCTTCTATAACAATTGAGCGTTCTGTGCCACAATCTTCTTCTCTAACTATCACATCTTGAGCAACATCTACTAGTCTTCTAGTTAAATATCCAGAATCAGCTGTTCTTAAAGCAGTATCAACTAAACCTTTGCGTGCTCCATATGATGAAATTACATATTCAGTTACTGTAAGACCTTCTCTAAAGTTTGTTCTTATTGGTAAATCAATAATCTCGCCTTGAGGATTAGCCATTAACCCTCTCATCCCAACAAGTTGTCTTACCTGAGACATATTTCCTCTGGCTCCAGAGTTTGCCATCATCCAAACAGAATTTAATGGGTCATTTTGGTTGAAATTATTTTTAACAGCATCAACTAATCTTTCATTAGTTTCGGTCCAAGTATCAATTACTTTTGTATGTCTCTCAACTTCCGTAATTTCTCCAAGCCTGTAACATTCCTCAGTTGCACTTATTTGTGCCTCTGCTTGACCAATTAGATCTTGCTTAGCCTCTGGTACTTTCAAATCATCCACAGATATAGAAACTGCAGCTTGAGTAGCATACTTAAACCCAAGATCTTTTAAATTATCTGCCATCGCAGCTGTGATTGCAGTTCCATGAGTTTTATATGACCATGCGACAAGATTCTTTAAACCTTTTTTATCTATAACTTTATTTTTAAAGGAAGGAGGAGTTTTTGCCAAAGGAGGCATTAACATTTGAAGGTTTTTCTTTGAATTTTTTGAATTTTTACGAGATTTTGAACTTTTTCTTTGTTTTGAAGATGTCATGATTTTGCGGAGGTAAGTTTAATTGTTTATTTTCAGAATTCAAGTCTGAGAGACTGAATCAATTATTGTATGATTCATTACAACTCTGCCCACTGTTGTAAGTATAAATCTAGATATGAGATTATTTTGAGAGTCAAATTTATCTCTTCTATAATGCCAAATTTCAAGTTTTGAACCATCTTGATTTTCTTTTATTTCAATAGGTTTTTTAGAATCCTCTTCGTCTTCAACTTCACCATTGAATCTAACCCAAACCCAATTATGCAAACCTATCCTTTTATCCTCAAATGCGAAGATCACATCTTCTAAAGAAGCAAACGTTGATGAATACTCTCCAAAATTAGGTTTTTTGAAGTCAGGTTGTAATGCTGTTAAGTAATAAGACCCAAGTACCATATCTTGCGATGGCGTTACTATCGGTTCTCCTGTTGCAGGAGAAAGTATATTATTACTTGCAAGCATTAACATCCTAGCCTCAGTTTGTGCTTCTAAAGCTAAAGGGACATGAACAGCCATTTGATCACCATCAAAGTCAGCATTAAATGCTGGACAAACCAAGGGGTGTAATTGAATCGCTCTCCCTCCTACTAATTTTGGTTCAAATGCTTGAATACCTAGTCTATGAAGAGTTGGAGCCCTATTTAGTAAAATTGGATGACCTTCAATTACTTCTTGAAGAACTTGCATGACTTCATCATCTGCTTTTTGAATCAATTTTTTTGCAGCCTTAATATTGTTAACAATATTTTGTCTTATTAACCTATGAATAACAAAAGGTTGAAAGAGTTCGATAGCCATTTCTTTGGGCAATCCGCATTGATGCATTTTTAATTTAGGGCCTACAACTATAACTGATCTACCTGAATAATCAACTCGTTTGCCTAATAGATTTTGTCTAAATCTACCCTGTTTACCTTCAATTATGTCACTTAAAGATTTTAAAGCTCTATTGTTAGCTCCAACAACAGTTCTTCCCCTCCTGCCATTATCAACCAATGCATCAACTGCTTCCTGAAGCATTCTCTTTTCATTACGAACAATGATCTCAGGGGCTAAAATCTCTTGAAGTCTAGCTAGGCGATTATTTCTATTAATTACTCTTCTGTAAAGATCATTTAAATCTGAAGTAGCAAATCTTCCTCCATCGAGTTGAACCATTGGTCTTAAATCTGGAGGAATAACGGGTATTGCATCTAAAACCATCCATTCAGGTCTTGCATTAGTAGCTATAAAATTATCAATCACACGTAATCTTTTTATTAACTTAGCCCTTTTTTGTCCTTTACTTTGTGTGATTTCTTCTCGGAGATCCTCAGCAATTTCATTTAAATTTAAATCTTCAAGCAGTTGTTTCAGAGCTTCTGCTCCTATTCCAACAATAGGCTCATTTTCAATTGTTGAATCTTCAGCATAAATCTCATCTTCAATTTCTAACCATTCATCTTCGGTGAGAAGTTGTTTATATTTGAGCTCTTGATGATCACCAATATCAAGGACTACATAGCAATTGAAATAAACAATTTGCTCAACATCTCTGAGCGGCATATCCAGAAGAATGGCAACATAACTTGGAATACCTTTTAAATACCAGACATGAGAAACGGGCGCTGCTAATTTTATATACCCCATTCTATGTCTTCTTACCCTACTTTCAGTAACCTCAACCCCACATCTTTCACATACAATTCCTCTATGTCGCACTCTCTTATACTTTCCACAATGGCATTCCCAATCTTTTGAGGGACCAAATATTTTTTCGCAAAAAAGCCCATCCATTTCTGGCTTAAGAGTTCTATAGTTAATTGTCTCTGGTTTTGTAACCTCACCAACTACCTGACCATTAGGTAAAGTTCTTTGTCCCCAATCCATGATTCTTTGAGGAGATGCTAAGGAAATTTTGACGTAGTCAAAATGATTTTCTGTTCTTAAGTTGCTGTTAGTCATAGTGGAATATGTAAATTAATAAAAATTTGAATTAAAGGTTAATCTTCTTCATATTCTGATGTACCTAATGATTCATAAGTAGGTCTAGAAGGGGTATTTCTTCTTGAATTAACATCTTGCATTAAATCAACTTCTTTCCCTTCATCGGTATAAACAGCTATATCTAAACCTAGTGATTGTAATTCCCTCATTAAAACTTTGAATGATTCAGGAGTACCAGGCCTAGGTATTGGTTTCCCCTTAACTATTGCATTAAGAGCTTCATTTCTTCCTTGCATATCATCAGATTTAACTGTCAATAATTCCTGCAGCGTATATGCTGCTCCATATGCTTCTAAAGCCCACACTTCCATTTCCCCAAGACGTTGCCCCCCTTGTTGTGCTTTACCGCCAAGAGGTTGTTGAGTTACAAGAGAATAAGGCCCAGTAGATCTGGCATGAATTTTGTCATCCACAAGGTGAACAAGTTTAAGAAAATGTGAATATCCGACTGCAACAGGTTGATCAAATGGTTCCCCTGTTCTTCCGTCAATCAGAAGAAGTTTACCTGGATCCTTTGGGTTATAAACCCAATCTTTACCTTTCTGTCTAGAAGCCTCCTCAAGAAATGCTTGCACCGTCTGGTGAGATTTCTCTGGCCCATACATTTCATCAAATGGTACAACTTTAACCCTACAATTTAAATTTGAGGCAGCCCAGCCCATTAAAAGTTCAAAAACTTGTCCAACGTTCATTCGACTGGGAACACCCAAAGGATTTAAAACAATATCAACTGGAGTACCATCTGGCAAATATGGCATATCTTCTCTAGGAAGTATTCTACTAATAATCCCTTTATTACCATGCCTTCCGGCCATTTTATCTCCAACCTGAATTTTACGTCTTTGTGCAACATATACTCTAACAACCATATTAGCTCCAGGAGGCAATTCATCTCCTTGTTCTCTGGTATATATTCTTACATCAACAACTCTTCCCCTTTCTGTATTTGGAACTCGTAAAGAATTATCTCTAACATCTCTTGCTTTCTCACCAAAAATAGCTCTCAAAAGCTTTTCTTCGGGAGGTTGATCAGATTCTCCTTTTGGAGTTACTTTACCCACTAGAATATCCCCGCTTTCAACGAAAGCTCCGATTCTAATAATACCCATTTCATCAAGGTTACTTAAACTATCCTCAGATACATTAGGAATTTCTCTAGTAATTTCCTCTGGACCTAATTTAGTTTGTCTAGCCTCAATTTCGTATTTTTCAATATGGACTGATGTATAAAGATCATCCGTAACTAATCTTTCACTAACAAGTATTGCATCTTCATAGTTGTAACCCTCCCACGGCATGTAAGCAATTAATACATTTTGACCTAATGCAATTTCACCTCCTTCGCAGGCAGAACCATCAGCTAAAACTTGTCCAGATATGACATTATCCCCATTCTTAACAATAGGTCTTTGATTTAAGCATGTGTCTTGATTAGATCTTTGATATTTTTGTAAATAATGAACATGTTCAATGCCTTCATCATCTTGAACTATAATTTCATTGGCATCAACATAAACCACAGTCCCATTTACCTTGGTGATAGGAACCATTCCTGAATCTCTGGCAACTTGAGATTCCAAGCCAGTACCAACTAGAGGCCTTTCTGGTCTCAGAAGAGGAACTGCCTGCCTCTGCATATTTGATCCCATAAGTGCCCTATTAGCATCATCATGTTCCAGAAAAGGAATCAGGGATGTTGCCACAGAAATAACTTGCACAGGGGAGAGTTGAACATAATCAACTTGTAAAGGAGGTACCTTCTCAAAATCCTGCCTATATCTAACTGGAATTAGATCAGCAAGGATTAAACCTTTATCATCTGTTGCCACGTCACCTGGAGCTACTCTACATTCATCTTCTAAATCAGCAGAAAGGTAAATTGGATCACCAGTTTTTATAACCCTTCCTTTTTCTACTTTCCAAAATGGGGTTTCAATAAAGCCATATTCATTAACCCTTGCATGAGTAGCTAAGGAATTTATTAATCCCGCATTGGGTCCCTCAGGTGTTTCAATTGGGCAAAGTCTACCGTAATGGGAAGGATGTATATCTCTTACAGCAAAACCAGCTCTTTCGCGAGTAAGTCCACCTGGACCAAGAGCAGAAATTCTCCTTTTATGTGTTAATTCTGCTAATGGATTAGTTTGATCCATAAATTGACTAAGTTGACTTGATCCAAAGAATTCCTTAATAGCAGCAACTAATGGCTTAGGATTAACTAATTGAGCAGGAGTTAAGGAGTCGGTTTCTCCAACCGTCATTCTCTCTTTAATAATTCTCTCTAATCTATTGAGTCCAACTCTTACTTGATTTTGTAGTAATTCTCCAACCGATCTTACTCTTCTATTACCTAAATGATCTATATCATCAAGACTTGCACCTCCAATATCTAACTCTAAATTTATTAGATAATCTATAGTAGAAAGAACATCCTCATGGGTAAGAGTTCTAATATTATCTGGAACTGTAAGTCTCAGCTTCTTATTAATCTTATATCTACCAACTCTTCCTAAATCGTACCTCTTAGGATCAAAGAAACGACTGTGTAATAACTGCTGGCCTCCAGAGACAGAAGGAGGTTCTCCAGGTCTTAATTTTTTATAAAGTTCAAGTAAAGCTTGATC
>CEVF01306929.1_pt1 | contig 10949 bp, 9 predicted proteins | sample 356441 | NCBI WGS metagenome assembly CEVF01 (sample SAMEA2622765, study PRJEB7988) | marine metagenome | biome: marine biome (ENVO:00000447); feature: surface water layer (ENVO:00002042); material: "saline water (ENVO:00002010), including plankton (ENVO:xxxxxxxx)" | depth 5 m
CCGATGATGGGATTCTTTGGGTTGTTGTTGACATCCAGGTCTGGGGCAAAATTGATATGTACCCCCAAACGTTTGGCGTGTTTTCCTATTTGATGCCCGACCCTTTCCACAATGGTACTGTCTTGAATGGCACCCAGGGTCATGTTCCAAGGAAATGCGTAGGTGGAATCCAATCGCATGGCCAAGCCCCATTCTGCATCCGAACCAATCAACAAAGGCACTTTTGAGACGGCTTGATATTCATTGGTCAATCGGGCTTGTTGGACCGGTCCGCCCACCAAAAAAATAACCCCGCCGATACCGTGCTCCCTAACAAGTTCTTTCACCTTATCGGTTGCAGACCTACCCTGGTTTGATGCGACACTCACCATAAACAATTGCCCAATACGTTCCTCTACGGACAAATTGTTATAGGTATTCTCAACCCAAGCCATTTGGGCCACAGAGTCTTTGACCACCAATGGATCATGTTGTCCAACAGCTTGTAAACAAATTAGTAGAAAAAGGGGAAAGTAAGGATTTATCCGCATAAATTTCTTGTCTGAGACCTGAACTTATTGCCGATAAAAATATTGCATTTCATCGAGGAAAGCACGAAAATTAAGATAAATTAAGCATTTGGCTATACAAATCTTGAATGCCAACTTTCACTGGCGGGTACCTCCCAATTCTCCAGATATTCCTGTTTGGTGGCCACCAAATTATTGAAAACTATGGTATTTGGAGAAACAGATTTTGCCTTGGCAAGTTTTTTAAAGTCCTTTAAGGGTTTGTACGCAATGTACTCGCCTTGCTTAAAGGATACATTCATCCTATCCAATAATTCCACGTTATATTTCTTTTCCAAGCTTTGGATAAAACGTACGGAAGCATCAATGGAACAACCGGAAGCACTGGCATTGGTCTGGTCCAAGCCGATTACGATAAACCTCTTGTACCTGATTTCAAAACCGGCATGCAAGTGACTACCGTGGGCGGTCCATTCCTTTAGAAATTCGGCGACACTGGCTTGCAGTTCATCTATTTCCGCATCCGTAAAACTCCTGTTTGCTTGATAAATCCAAATTCTGGCATTATCCGGCAATTCATTAAAATCCACTAGCATATCATCTATCTAAAAACGGTCTTTGCATGTATCATTTTATAAGCCTTGGGCATTGGCCAACAACTCGGCAACATCCAAAACAGTGACACTATCTTCTTTTTCGTGTGCTTTTATCCCATCGGTCATCATGGTGTTGCAGTAGGGACATCCTGTTGCTATTATGTCCGGTTTGGTCTCCAAAGCGTCCTTGGTACGTAGTACATTAATGTCCATATCCCCTTTCTCAGGCTCCTTGAACATTTGCGCCCCTCCCGCTCCACAACATAAGGCTGTCTTCTTATGGCGTTTCATTTCTACCAATTCGGCATTGGTCCGGGAAAGCACCTCCCTGGGGGCATCAAAAATAGCGTTTGCCCTCCCCAGGTAACAAGGGTCGTGAAAAGTAATTCGCTTTCCCCTGTATCCTTCCCCTGTCACAGAGAGCCGCCCAGAGTCCATGAGTTCCTTTAAATATTGTGTATGGTGGATAACATCGTAATTGCCCCCCAATCCCGGATACTCGTTTTTAAGGGTATTAAAGGAATGTGGGTCACAAGTTACGATTCGTTTTATTTCGTAGCCGTTCAACAGCTCAATGTTCATCATCGCCTGCATCTGGAACAAAAATTCGTTTCCGGCCCGTTTTGCCACATCTCCCGTAGAACTTTCTTCTGTACCCAAAACTGCAAAATCCACCTGGGCCTTGTTCAACAACTTCACGAAAGCCCTGGTTATCTTTTTGGCACGATCATCATAGCTACCTGCAGACCCGACCCAAAACAAGATCTCCGGCTGTTTGCCTTCGGCCATAAACTCCTGCATGGTTTTTACCTTCAATTGTTCGCTCATAGTGCTTGATTTATTCGTTTACCCAGTTTAAACGGTCCATTTGATTGTAAGGCCAAGGAGCTCCGTTGTTCTCAATGTTGGACATCATGTTGTTCAGCTCCATTGGTGCTGCCGATTGCTCCATTACCAGATACCTGCGCATTTCCACAATAATGGATAATGGGTCTATGCTCACTGGACAGGCTTGCACACATGCGTTGCAGGTGGTACACGCCCAAAGTTCTTCCCGGCTGATATAATCGTCCAACAATTGTTTGCCATCGGACACAAATTCCCCTTTGTTGGCATCTATGATCTTGCCCACTTCTTCCAAACGATCTCGGGTATCCATCATTATTTTTCTCGGGGATAATTTTTTTCCCGTTTGATTGGCGGGACATTCCGAGGTACACCGTCCACATTCTGTACAGGTATATGCATTGAGCAACTGTACCCAATTCAAATCCATAACGTCCGAAGCCCCAAACTTTTCGGGTTCCGCCGATTCATCTTCGGCAGGTGCCGCAAATGGGTCCGCATCTGGATCCATCATCAATTTTACCTCCTTAGTGACGGATTCCAGATTATTGAATTGCCCAAGTGGCGTTAGTTTTCCGTAATAGGTGTTCGGGAAAGCCAATAAGATGTGCAGATGTTTTGAATAATAGAGGTAGTTCAAAAAGGCCAGAATGCCCAAAATATGCAACCACCAAGTCGTTCTTTCCACCAGTATCAATGAAGGCGTTGAAAGCCCCTCCAATAAGGGGACAATAAACTGGCTGACGGGAAAGGCCCCGGCCTGCACGTAATGATCGACCCCCAGTTGCTGTAGTTGAAAATCCGCAGCGTTCATGGTAAGGAACAAAGTCATCAGCACAAACTCTATGTACAAGATCATATTCCCGTCGGTTTTGGGCCAACCTTTCATTTCCGGCTTTATGAACCGTTGGATACGGATGATGTTTCTTCGAATCCAGAAAACGACAACGGCAACGATCACCAACAAAGCCAATACTTCAAATGAGCCTATCAGAAAATTGTACAAAGACCCCAGTTGGGAAAACAGTCTGTGGGTACCCAAGAGTCCATCAAGAACGATCTCCAACACTTCAATATTGATAATGATGAAGCCCACATAGACCAAAATGTGCAAAATACCGGGTACCGGACGTACCACCATTTTGGTCTGGCCCAAGGCAATCCTTGCCATATTGCGCCACCTTTGGGGTTTGTTATCGCTAACATCGACGTCTTTTCCAAGCTTAATGTTCCTGGACAGTTTTTTTACGTTTCGGGCAAAAAAACCAATCCCTACGATAAGGGCCAATGCAAATATGATATTGGGCAAATATTCCATTATTGATTTTCTTTTTGTTCGCTAGGGTTTTCTTCTTCGGCAGGGTCGTTTTCCGGGAGCGTATATTCCTTTTGCTTTTTGCCAAATACGGAAACGTTGACGTAGCGTTTAGGGTTCAGCCTGAAGTCCTGTAACAGAAGGTCCAGCTCCCTTGATGCTTCCGCCAAATTGTTGTACAGGGCATCATCTTGGTGCAATTTGCCCAAGGAACCTTCTCCCCTTTCAATTTTGGAGAGTATCCCGTTCAATTTGCTCACCGTGGTCTGGAATTCAGCAAGTGTGCCCCCAAAATCAGCACTTACCAAGGAATCCGATAATTTCGAAAAGTTGGCAGTGATATGGCTGACATTTTTCAAGGAACTATCCAGTTGCTTCTTATTGTTTTCCAGCAATACGTTCAAATTGTCCGCACTGCCCTTGAATGCCCTGACAAGTTCGTTCAACGAAACAATGGTTTGCTGGAGCTGCCGTTTGGTGGGGTCGTCCAATATTTGGTTTACGTTCATCAATAATGAATCTGCATTGGATACCGCACCCTCCACCTTCATTTGCAATGGTGTCAACTTTTGCTGTACCAACTCCGTAAGGCCCGGTTTTATCTGGGATTGTAGGGTGTCACCCGATTTTGCCCTTAAGGCATCGTCAAAAACGGGGACAATCTGGACCCCTTTCCCACCGATGATACCCGTATCAAAGAGCTCGGCTATGCTGTTTTCGGAAAATTCAAATTCATTGTTAATGGACAATGTGACCAACAATTTACCTGAACTATCCTTAAAATTAATACTGGTAACGTTGCCCACATTGTATCCATTGATGGAAACCTGGGTTCCAGGTTGTAGGCCGCCAACATTATCGTAAACAGCGTAAAAGGTTTTATTGTTTTCAAAAAGCGGAGAGGATTTTAAGTAGCTAAGCCCAAAAATGAAGGCCACGATTCCAGCGACTACGATAATCCCAGTTTTGACTTCCCTGGATAGTTTCAAAAGATTCGGTTTATGGTTTAAACAAAATTAGGAATAATTTTCACAAGAATGGATTTGGGTCAAATCTACTTCAAAGCTTCCTTTAAAGGAACCCTTGTCCCGTCCTTGTACGCAACAATATAAGAAGTTGTGTAGCCTTTGGCATCCGCATTTTTCTTTAACTGTTTGGCTTCTTCATAAGTACTGGCACTTCCATACATATATCTGTACATATTCTTGTATGGTTCTTTGGACAGGTCACTTAATCCATTAAAATTGCTGGCATTCAATGGGATTGTTTTTCCACTTGCCATCAATTGCACCTTAAATACTACTCCTGCATTCTCTTTTTTGGTTTCGTTCGTTACTTGTACTTCTTCCTTTACGGTAGATCGTTCTTCTTTTTCCCCATCCTCAACTTTATTAGTGGTCTCTTCCGGTAAATTTATCGCCACTTCCACATCTTCAATTTTTGGGGTGTCGGCAATCGGGGCTGCGGTAAACCCGATATCCTCTTTGTAGGCCAATATGGCATCGGCAATGGCCTTGCCCATTTCATTTTGGCCCTTTTTCGAGTTCAGGTAGCTCCCTTCATTTTTATTGGTCAAAAAACCGGCTTCTATCAACACACTGGGCATAAAGGTTTGATGCAGTACAATGAAACCTGCTTGCTTTACCTTTCTGTCTTTCCGTTTAAGTTTTACCGTAAAATTATCCTGAAGCTTTTTTCCCAAAAGGATACTTTGATCCAAAAACTCTTCTTGCATTATGGTCAAACCGATCACTGATTCGGGGGAGTTGATATCATACTCCGCATATCGTTGCTCATAATCATCTTCCAAATAAATCACCGAGTTCTCTTTTTTGGCCACTTCAAAGTTTTGGCGATTGGCATGCAGCCCCAAAACGTAGGTCTCCGTTCCGTAAGCATCTGAATTATGGGCATTGCAGTGTACGGAAACAAAAAGGTCCGCATTGGCCTTATTAGCTATTTGTCCCCTCTCGAACAAATCAACAAACGTATCGTCATCTCTGGTATAGACCACTTTTATATCGGGTTGCTTCTCCAACTCTTCCCCAATTTTCAGCACAATGGCCAGTGCTATTTTCTTTTCCAAATACCCGTTACCTATGTTCCCTGGGTCATGTCCGCCATGCCCAGCATCCAAAACCACAACAAATTTATCCTTTAGCTGAACCTCGGTACCATTTTTGTTGAAAGAGGCCAACGGAAGGACCAGTAGTGGAATAATTAAAAATGCTAACCGACTTTTATTCATAAGAACTGAGTAATTATTGTGTTCTGTAATGGTTAAAAATATTGTAATCCCCAATTAGTAGAACAAAAAATATATGTAAGTTTGACCCCTAAACTGGGCCGTCTAGCACAAAAATAGGATTTATCACGTTGCAACCAAATAAACATTTTTTAGTTTTCCTATTTGTTCTTCTTTGTGGCATCGTAACTTTAAGTGCTCAGGAAGACCAAATTACACCTTTGCCCATAAAGGTGGTAAAAGACACCATCACCGCACCATTGTTGCCCCCGAACATCTTGAACGACTCCGTTAAGGTCGATTCTGTTGATACAGATACCGTGCCAAAGAAACAGCCCTTGTTGTTGGACAAAATTAAATACAAGGCAAAAGACTATGTGAAACTCAGCCAAAAGGACAATAAAATCTATTTGTACGACCAAGCTGAAATTTATTATCAGGATACGGAGCTCAAAGCAGGTGTCATTGTCATGGACTACGTAAAAAACGAGGTCTATGCGGGGAGAATGGTAGATTCCTTGGGGAACTATTCGCAGTTACCCTTCTTCAAACAGGGTGAAAATGAGGTACGGCCAGATTCCATACGTTTCAATTTTGATACCCAGAAAGCATTGATATGGAACTCCAGAACCGAACAACAGGCCGGTTTGGGCCAATTGGGGAGTGATGCTATGAAGGTATACGCCCAAAAGACCAAAAAGGAAAATGACTCGGTCTATTTTCTAAGTGAGGGCAAGCTGACAACTTCCAGTGATACGGTCAACCCGGACTACTATATCAGGGTCCGGAAGGCCAAGTTTGTCCCCAAAAAGAAAATCATTGCCGGTTATAGCAATATGTACATAATGGATGTACCCACACCGATCGCCTTGCCGTTCGCTTATTTCCCACTGACCACCGGAAGGGTGGCGGGTATTTTGTTCCCGACCTTTGGCAACGACCCCAACAGGGGCTATTTTATCCAAAACGGAGGCTATTATCTTCCCATAAGTGACTATGTGGATGTCAGTGTGACCGGGGATTATTACACCAACGGAAGTTATGGGTTTATAGGGAGGTCCATCTATACCAAAAGGTATAAGTTCAGTGGCAACATCAATATCAGCTATGAAAATCTGGTGAACAGTCAAAAAGGGTTCAGTGACTATAGCAGAACGAGCAACTATAATATCCGTATATCGCACTCCCAGGACTCCAAGGCCAGTCCCAACTCCCGGTTTTCGGCCTCGGTCAACTTGGGATCCAGCCAGTACTATACCAATTCGTTGAACCAGGTAAACCGGAACAACACACAAACGAACACCTTTGCGTCATCCATAAGCTACTCCAAAACATTCCCGGCATATCCTTCGGTGAATACCAGTTTAACATTGAGCCATACCCAAAACTCAAGGACACAGGTCATCAATATGACCCTGCCGACATTGACTGCGAGCATGGAAAGGATCTATCCCTTTGTGAAACGGGACGAGACCAAGAATGGCATTATTGACAATATCAACTTCCAATACGATCTGAACGCCCAGAACAGTATAACCACCGATGAGGAGAACTTTTTTAAGAGCGGGATGTTCGATGATGCGCAGATAGGGGCAAGACATAGGATTCCCCTGGCCACAAATTTCAAAGTGGCAAAATACCTGAGCGTCAGTTTAAGTGGGACATACGAGGATATCTGGACCATGGAAACCGTCAGCAAGGCATACGATGCGGTCGAGGAGGAAGTGGTCACGGACACCATTGCCGGGTTCGACCGCTTTAACAAATATAATTTCGGGGCCAGTATCGGTACCACGGTCTACGGTACCTGGAATTTTGGCGAAGGAAAAAAAATCCAAGCCCTGCGCCACGTAATGCGCCCATCCATCAGTTATAGTTACAGCCCATCTTTCGAACAGTTTTACGAAACCTATATCGACGAAGATGGTGACGAGGTACAGTATACGCCCTACCAAAACAGTATTTACGGAAGTCCTTCGTTGAACAAGAGCAGTACGGTCAGCTTTTCACTTCAAAATACACTGGAGGCAAAGGTCAGGGACAAAGATTCCACGGCAACCGAACCCAAGCTTGTAAGCATTTTGAGCAACCTTACTTTTTCCACGAGCTATAACATGGAAGCCGATTCACTTAAGCTCAGCCCCATTAGTATGAGCGGGTCGACGGAAATCATAAAAAATGTCCCCATCAACTTTTCCGCTACTTTTGACCCCTACGCGATCGACAATAATGGCACTAGGATAAATACCTTGAACATCAACAATGGCGGTGGACTGGCACGCTTGACCTCTGCCAGGGTAAACACAAGCTTTTCCTTGAACAGTGAAATGTTCAAAAAAGGGGGTGGACAACAAAAATCAAAGGAGGGCCGGGATGAACAGTCTTCAAATGATTTTGGGGCCAATCCCTTTGCCATGGAGGACCCAAGGACCAGCAGTTCCAATTTTGGAGACAAAAATAAGGGTGAGCAAAATGATGACAACCCCATTTACAACACCTCCCTTCCTTGGGACGCACGTTTCACCTATGTTGCCACCTACAGCAATAGTAACAGACAAAACGAGATTTCCAACCATTCCCTGATGTTTTCCGGCAATATACAGCTGGGGCCAAAATGGGAGGTCGGATTTAACTCGGGATACGATTTAAAGGATAATGGGTTTACGGATACCCGTTTGGCCTTTAAACGGGATTTAGGGAGTTTTAAGTTGAGTTTTGATTGGACACCCTTTGGAACCTATGAACGTTGGTACTTCTTTATCGGTATAAAAAGTTCCATCCTCAGCGACCTTAAATGGGAAAATAGAAGTCAAAATTAGAATTACCTTAAATTTGTTGGTTCACCAAGGCACTGAAAAACTGTAAATACAATGAAAAAAATAATCAATACCCCAAAAGCTCCAGCCCCTATTGGACCATACAACCAAGCCGTACTTATAAAGGATACACTCTACATTTCCGGTCAGATCCCAATCGATCCGGCTACCGGCAATTTGGTTGAAGGTGATATCAAGGCAGAGACCAAACAGTCCATGGAAAATTTAAAGGCCATTCTTGAAGAAGCGGGAATGACTTTCGAGCACGTCATCAAAACCTCAATATTTATTAAGGACATGAACCAGTTTTCACAAATAAATGAGGTTTATGGGACTTATTTTGATGCCGATACAGCTCCGGCAAGGGAAACCGTGGAGGTTGCCAATCTGCCAAAGTTTGTCAATGTGGAAATATCCATGATAGCGGTCAAATAGTTTCCTGATGAAACTCGACAAGACCTTCAATGGGCCTGCGTCGGATAACCCCCAAAATCAAATCATTGCGTTCCAAGCAAGCTATTAGTTCGTCCTTGAGGAAATAGGCTATACTGCCCACAAAACTCACGGGAACCTTAGTGGCCAGTTCAAACTGCATAATGTAGTTGTTCACAAACTGCTGTAGTCCTTTCTCAATTACCCCCTTGCAATAGGGATGTTCCTTATTTTCTATAATGAAACGGGCAAAGGTAGCCAAGTATGTGTTTGGATTGGGCTGTTTGTACAGATGGTCTTTGATCACATCTGCATCAAGATCGTATTCCTTGGCAAATTTTATCCCGAGATCCTGCGGCATTTTATGGAAATAATAATCCCTGATCAATTTTCTTCCGAAGAAATTCCCACTGCCATCATCCATAAGGATGTAACCCAATGACGTAACCTTTTGGATCAGTTGGTGGCCATCGTAATAACTGCAATTGGACCCTGTCCCTAGAATGCAGACAATTGCCTGTCTACCGATCTTCGTAGTGGAATAAATCGCGGCGTAAGTGTCCTCCCTTACCTCAGCCTTGGCATTGGGAAAGAAATCCTTGAAAATGGATTTCAAAAAATTCTTCATTCTATCGGTACCACAGCCTGCACCATAGAAATATAATTGACGTACTTCTTCTCTGTTCTTGGACAATTCAAAGTTATTGGCCAACCGATCTTCGATAACCTCTTTGGTCAGCACTTCCGGGCTAAGCCCCAAAGTTTGGGTGACAAACAATTGTTTTCCTTTATCATCCAGGGCGATCCAATCAGATTTGGTGGCACCGCTGTCAACAATCAAAACCATACGTCAAGATTTTATATTGAAATCCTGAAGAGAGGAATCCCCCCCTTCAGGACAAAACATTTTAAGATAAGAATACTATAGGCTAGCTGCGTGCAGTGCCAAATCAACCAATTTATTCGAGTAACCAGTCTCGTTATCGTACCAAGAAACTACTTTAAAGAACTTAGAGCTCAGTTCGATTCCAGCATCAGCATCGAAAATACTTGTTCTGGTATCCCCAACAAAGTCCTGGGAAACTACGTCTTCATCGGTATAACCCAAAATTCCGGAAAGCTCGCCTTCCGAAGCTTCTTTCATTGCTTTTTTAATTTCTTCGTAAGAAGTCTCCTTACTCAATCTTGCGGTAAGGTCCACCACTGAAACGTCAGCAGTCGGAACCCTAAAGGCCATACCTGTAAGTTTACCTTCAAGGTCGGTGATTACCTTACCTACCGCTTTTGCGGCACCTGTGGTTGTTGGGATAATGTTCAACATGGCCGAACGACCCAATCTGTAATTTTTCCTGGATGGGGAATCCACAGTGAACTGTGTAGAGGTTGAAGCGTGGATGGTCGTCATCAATGCTTCCTCAATCCCAAACTTGTCGTTAAGAACCTTGGCTATGGGTGCCAAGCAGTTGGTGGTACAGGATGCGTTCGAGATAATGGTATCCGTTGCCTTAACATCTTTGTGGTTAACGCCCATTACAAACATAGGGGCATCTTTGGACGGAGCTGATATAACGACTTTCTTGGCTCCCCCATCAATATGGCTCTGCGCCATGTCCAATGTGGTGAAGATACCTGTACATTCAGCTACGATTTCTGCACCTGCTTCGTCCCACTTCAAGTTTTTCGGGTCACGCTCAGCAGTTACCCTGATCGTTTTTCCATTGACAACAAGATTGCCATCCTTTACCTCAATGGTCCCATCGAACTTACCGTGTACGGAATCATACTCCAATAGATATGCAAGATGATCTACATCCAACAAATCGTTGATTGCCACCACATCTACATTATCCCTGTTAACGGTTGCCCTAAATACCAACCTTCCAATTCTACCGAATCCGTTAATTCCTATTTTCAAATTTGACATATTTACTTTTTTTGTTTTTAAATTTATGTTGTCATTATATCGGAAACTCTTATGAGTTCTTCGTCAATTTCTGTATGTGCCTTGATGGCCTCTGCCAACGGTGTAAGTACCATCTTGGTGTCCTTGATGCCCACCATTAGGTTCGATTTTCCTTCCAAAAGGCTTTCCACTGCCTTGACCCCCATTCTACTGGCCAGAACGCGGTCAAAACATGTTGGGGAACCTCCCCGTTGCATATGCCCCAGCACGGAAACCCGAACATCATA
>CEVF01153634.1_pt1 | contig 10934 bp, 12 predicted proteins | sample 356441 | NCBI WGS metagenome assembly CEVF01 (sample SAMEA2622765, study PRJEB7988) | marine metagenome | biome: marine biome (ENVO:00000447); feature: surface water layer (ENVO:00002042); material: "saline water (ENVO:00002010), including plankton (ENVO:xxxxxxxx)" | depth 5 m
AATTTATTTAATTTTTAATCCGTCCCAATTTTTATGGGACACTAGTGTTAATTTAATATTAATAATTTTCCTCAAAAAATCCTTTCAATAAATAATGGAAGGACTCTTTATATTCTATTTGCGTCCAATGGCTGCAATGACTGAAAATATGCATTTGGACATTTGGAAGATGTTTGATCAAGTAATAACTGGTTTCTACATTTACAAGAAGATCTTCTTGCCCGTGTATAATTAGAATAGGATGGTCCATACCTCGTAAAGAACCATCTGGAATTACCAATTCGTCAAGGTGCTGTTGCCTTGGTGCCGGAAACATAGCTTCGAAAGATCGACGAATATTTGTATCTAACGTGGCTTTATGGCGCATCTTCGAAATGTCTTTCAATTGATCACCGATTATGCTTTGATCGTATGAAAACCAAGAGATCATATTGGCCATAAGCTCTGGAGATGGGTCATCATAGTAGCCCCATGTTCTATCCAATTCTGGCGTAATTTTCGTTGGTGCACCAGCTGGCCCCATTAGTACGACTCTATTAAACCTATCCGGAAAATCCATTAAAAGTTGGAGAGCTATTGCTCCACCCATAGAATTTCCCACAATATGTACCTTTTCAAGATTAAGTTCGTCCAATAGAGAGATGAGTTGATCCATCCATAGCCTCATCCAATTTCGCATACCCTTAGGTGGATCTTCTGGATGATGGCTTTTTCCAAAACCAACCAAGTCTGGTGCAAGGCAATAGAATTTTTCTCCAAATTCAGGCATTATATATTGCCAGTTAGACCATGCACTTGCTCCTGGACCAGACCCATGGAGGAATAAAATTGCGTCTTTATTATTCTTACCACTCTCGTTAAGATATGTACTATTTACATTTTTTATTATACGATTACTAACTTCTGCCATGTAATAAAATTATTAGGTTGTGAAATATTTGCGCTTAAAATTGTTAATTACATAAATAATTATGGTAAAATTCGATAATTATTCAATATCATCATATACACAAAAAGATTTTTTTAGTACACTTTACACATATTTGAGGTGTTTTTATAAAAAAACAATTTGATTCGCCGCAATTGCTCCAGTAGATGTTTTAATTGCAGAAAATTCAATTACACCCTTTAGGGGGCCGGGAAAAATAATTGAATTTTCTACCTTTTCTTTTTACCCCTGCCCTAAAGGGAGAAGAAAAAGTCAAAGATTAAAGTACTGCCGCAATAGCGTTTAATCATTAAAAACAAAAAAGAGAATAACTTATTTATGGCCTCTTCCCAATGGTTATTTGACCTTAACCTCTGTCAAACCAATCAAGTACTAATTGTTTTTTCTTTCAAATGATTTTTCCTAAATTTCTTTGGAGTGGTTCCGGTAAGCGACTTAAATAACCTGAAGAAATAGGAGGGGTTCGAGAAGTTCAATGTGTATGAAATTTCAGATATGCTGCTATCAGTATAGATCAGTAGTCGTTGTGCTTCGTGCAAAATACGCTCCCGTATGTGGTATCCAGCTGGTTTTCCCGTCTCTTTTTTGATAATATTGTTGAGATGGCCTTCTGATAGATTAAGAATTTTTGCATATTCCGAAACACTTCGTTTGTTTATGAAATTTGCATCCACAGCTTGTATAAATCTGTTTACTATTGTTTGAGAAGAAGTGAATAAGGTGTTTTTGTCCAAAAGTCCATAAAACTCGTACATTTTCAACAGCGAAAGGTTGAGATAGGTTCTAATGAGTTCATCACTGAGAAACGACCCTCCCGAATTAACTTTTTCCATTCCGTTAAATATTACATTGATTTCATAAGATGTGGTTTCATCTATTTTCACTATTAAAAATCTTTTTGGAGTGCTACGCTTTATAACATTTGACAAATAGGTGCCTTTCTCATGGACTTCAAAAAAATCAATACTAAAATGTACCGAATACCCTTTTGGGTTATCTTCAAAGCTTGTGGCATGGACGGTATTTGGATAAAGCAATAAAAAACAGTTTTTTTGTAGATGGTGAATTTTATCATCTATGGTTACACTATAACTGCCATCTGTAACCCAAACAAGTTGGTAAAGAAGTGTATGGCAATGAGGCTCTAGAACCTTATTGGCTGACTTGATGGTTTGAATGGTCTTTATTGAAAAATAGTTTGTTAGGTGGTCAAGAGATTTCTCACCATATTCGATATAGTTAGGGACAGATTGTAAATTTCCCTTTACATCAATTGCATGCCTGATAAAGTCATTGTTGCTTTTCATCATGATCTATTCCTTTTATTCCTCCGAGTGGATAGGGTGGGCAATGTATTTTTCTCAAGCAATGCCAAGCCCGGTTCAGTAATATTAACAGATTTTTGGCGTCTGTCTTCGGGATTTTCTACCCGATTAACTAACCGTTTTTGAACCAATCTGTCAACTATACGACTTACATCCGAGTCTTTGTCAAGCATGCGTTCTTTAATAAAACAAATGGAAAGAGGGGCTTCGGAACGAAAACCTCGCAGTATCCTCAAAACATTGTATTGCGGTTCGGCAAGTCCGTGTTTTCTTAGCGATTGATAAAACTTAAAACTCAACTGTTTGCTAGTGTATGTCAGGTTTACCAAACCCTTATGATATTCATTCCGAAACCTTCCTTTTATTTCATCTTCAATCTTCATTTTATTTCATCTTGAAAAAATCAGGTGTTCTTAAATAAAAAACTACCCAAACTAAAATAAGCACCACACTTGGCATCATAATGCTCATGCTGCCTGTCATGTGCATAATGATTGCTCCGCCCATATAAGAACTTAATAACAAAGTACCAAAACGGGTGGTTTTTGGAAACAGAAACAGCAAAGCCGATCCTATTTCGCCTAACGCTATAATAATGCGCCAATCGCCTAAATTCATTTGTTCCATTTGTTCGGGGTGGAGAAACAATTTCCCGCTTGCACTATATAAATAAAATGCGGTTAATAAGCCTGCTATTATCCAGGTAACAATTTTTCTCGTTTTTGAAGTTTCTGTAGTACTCATCATTTTAAAATTTAATTGTTTATAACTATTTTTTGAAAGTTTCTGATAGGAAATTTTAAAAATATCTGCATTTCCCACTGGGCAAACAGCTCCTTTTATTTATGTTGAAAGATTTTCATTTTGTTTTTCCTTTGATAGCTACCTATTTTACCGGAAAATGTTCTTTAAAAAAATCTTTCATATCTTGCCACGAAGCTTTATCGGCGGTTTCGTTATAGGCAATCGGCATATTGAATTTTTCTCCGGCTTCTGTCGATTCGGGGTTAGTAAACGCATGGGTCGCACCTTCGTATTCTTTAAATACGAATGGTGCGTTCTCCTGGTTCATTTCGTTTTTGAAATTTTTAATATCATCTTCCGAAACAAACTTGTCGGCGCCTCCATTACAGATAAGTACCTGTGTGTTTTTTATGGCCGGGGAAGCCTTAAAGCCAGCTAACCCTCCATGGAAACTGACGACTGTTTCGAGAGGCACTCCCATGGCGGCAGCATTTAAAACTACTGTTCCACCAAAACAGTAACCAATAGCTGCAATATGGTCGTTGGCTGCCCGATTGCTGTTTATTAAGGCTTGGTATGCCGCAGTCATACGTGCTTTTAATAAATCAGAATTCGTATAAATAACACCTGCGTTTTCCTGTGCATCTTTAGGATTGTCCAGTATCTTGCCTTGTCCATACATATCTGCGGCTAATGCGGTATATCCAAGTTCAGCCAACATTTTTGCACGTGCTTGCGCATAAGAATCGTTTCCCCACCACTCATGCACGACAATAATACCCGGTTTCTTTTCATTACTGTTCTGGTCATAATAAAGATAACCAATTAATGTATCGTTGCCCGAAGTATAGGTCACTCTCTCGTTAACTATCTTTGGTTCAGCAGTGGCCACAACCTTTGTTTTTTCTTCCGTATTCTTTTTGGATTGATTGCCGCCACAACTTGTAATGATGGCGGAACTTCCAATTAATACTAATAGCAAAAGACTTTTTTTCATGTTTTTAACTGTTTTCATTTTAATGATTTTTTTTGTTTTCATTGTTAATTAATGGTGGGTCCTAAAAATTGTTTTATTTGAGTTTTCTAAAAAACAGAACCCGTTAGTTTTGTAGAAAATCTTTTAAATCAAACTAATCTCATCTGTTTTTACATTTTAACCAATACCGTGTTTAACCCACCGATCCTTGAACCTGCCAACTCAATTGCCTCGTTAATTTCTTCAAGTGCAAAAGCCTTTGTGTCTAAGAAATCAAGATTTAACCTTCCGGAATTAACCATGCTGATCATTTCATTCGCTTCATATGAATGTAGATAAAGCGACCCGGTAATATTAATTTCGGTTCCCAGCAAAAATGAATAAGGGACGGTTATATTTCCTGTTGCACCGCCAATGCAAACGGCTGTGCCACCTTTTTTTACAGCGAACAAACACTGGTGTGTGGAAGAAGTATCTACATAAGATAAACAATCCACAAACGATTCAGCGCCCTGCCCGTTGGTAAGTTCCTTTATTTTACCCGTCACTTCGCCATCCTGAAGTGAAAGTGTCTCAATAATGGCCGGCTCGATTTGCTTGATTTTTTCAAGCCTGTCTTTTTTATTGGCAATGGCAATTATTTTTGAAGCTCCCATCGCCAGAGCAAGCAGAACGGCACTTGTTCCTACAGTTCCTGTGGCGCCATTAATCAAAACGGTTGACCCGTAATGAACATGAGCTCTTTTTAAGGCATGAAACGCCGTTCCCAAATAGCCGAGACGTACCGCATGTTCAACCGGAAAATTTTCCGGCAAGGGAATGATGTTATATGAAGGCGCCTTGATATATTCTGCAAATCCGCCCTGGTATTCGTCCATCAAATGCACATTGTTTGGGTTAAATGTAAACATTCCCTGAAAAGCCATGGACTCGCTCAATCCTTCCCGTCCTTTCAAGGCAAACTCATCGGTCGGGTAATACAAGAGGGAATTAACCCAAACTTTTTGACCTTCTTTCAACCCTTTCACATGTTTGCCAAGTTTTGAGATGTTGCCTACTGCATCCGAACCTAAAATGGCTGGCAAAGTAGGGCGGACAAACGATCCGCCAGGTTGCGTAATATCTTTCATGGAAGGTGCGATAAAAGTGGCTTTTACTTCCACCAAAACATCTTCGTCCCTCAATTCTGGGATTGCAACCTCTTCAACCCGAAGAGGTTTTCCTAATTCAAATAAACGTGCTGCTTTCATAATTTTTATTTATTAATAAATTGTATCAATGGCGAAATAAACCTGTCAAATTGTTCAATGTGAGGCAAATGACCCACATTGTCAAGTTCAACCAATTTCGCGTTTGGAATTTTGTCTCTCGTACTTTTTCCAAGTTGGTTGTATAGTCCCATCGTTTTTCCCACCTCTTCGCTCACCAATGGCTTGCCCAATGCTGTCCTATCCCTTGTGCCTATAATCAACAAAGTAGGAGGTTTGATATTTCCAAACTCGTAGAGAACCGGTTGCGTAAAAATCATATCGAAGGTGAGGGCCGCGTTCCACGCAATTTTTGGATAATCAGAATTCAGTGTCCATCCGGCCAAAAGATCAACCCATTGGTCATACAAGGGGTTCCATTTACCATCGTAATAGTTTTCTAACTGGTAACTTTTAATTTTTTCATACGTCTGATCCAGCTCAACCTGATACCACCAGTCCACCGGTTTATAGGGAACTGTCTTTTTCCAGTCTTCTAACCCGATTGGGTTTTCCAAAATTAATTTTTCCGTTGCTTCAGGATACATTAACACAAAACGGGTAGCCAGCATCCCTCCCATGGAATGTCCCAATACACTGGTTCTTATGATGCCAAGATGGTCTAATAGAAGTTTTGTGTTGAGAGCCAATTGCTGAAATGTATAGTTGAAATTTTCGGGTTTCGACGACTTGCCAAAGCCTATCTGGTCGGGCACAATCACCCGGAAACCCTCTTGTGTCAATCTTTCAATAGTGGTTTTCCAATATGCGCCATTAAAATTTTTACCATGCAGCAAAACTATATTTTTCCCGTTATAGTTTGCCGGTTTAACATCCATGTAAGCCATTTTTAAATCCTGCTGTTGGATGTTCAGGTTAATGTAATCCACCTTGTATGGGTATTCGTAGTTAGCAAGCATTACATCCAGCCACTTTAAATCACTTTTCTGAGAAAAGGAAACAAGCGTAAAACCTAATAGTGCAATGGTTAATTTTATTTTTATGTTATCTATTGTCATATAGCTTGATTTTATTAATGGATCAGTCCGCTGACTTTTTCTCCCCGGATAAAAAGTTTAACATTATCGATAGCCTTTTCTGTCCCTATTATCATGGCATCCTCTACCATGGCCGAATTATGTGGCGAGCCCAGAATATTGGGCAGTTCAAAGAAAGGAAAATGAAGTTCAAACTTACCGTATTTAAAGGGCTCCACCCACCAGGCATCTATACCGGCGTAAAAGTCGGGATGGGTTTTCAGGTGATCATATAATTCCTTCTCATTAATTATTTGTCCCCTTGCCACATTTACCAAAACGGCGTTTGGTTTCATTAAATCCAGTTTTTGTTTGTTGATTAAATTATTTGTCTGCTCATTAAGCGGGCAGGAAATAAGTAGGGAATCGGCATTTTTAAGTACAAAATCCAAATCGTTAAGGGTGCCGATAAACTCAACTTTTTCATTGGTCTTGCCTGTGGTATTGATGGCAAATACCTTCACCCCGAGCGGTTTCATCAAGTTTGCCGTAGCTTTCCCGATGGAACCAAAACCAATTATTCCCAGGACGGAACCCCTCATTGATTTGGTCGTGCTTTTTAGTTGATTAAATATTCCATCAGACAGGTGATTGTGATAGATTGACAATCTTTTGCTCAGGGCAAGTATCATTGCCAGGGCATGTTCCGCCATGGGTTCGGCATAGGCACCCTGGTTTGCAGCTATTTTCATGGAATCCGGGAAACGTTCCAGATTAACATGGTCGTATCCGGCGGAAAGAAGTTGCATAAATTTTACATTTTTGCAGGAAACCGCATGATTGTACAATCCTTCTTTCTCCGGATTCCAGGATAACAATATATCGGCAGTTGAAACAATATCCGCAATCATTTCCTTTGGACTATCTTCCAGGAAGACGGTTTCCAAACCGTTTCCTGAAAATTGTTTCATTAATTTCTTTTGTTCAGGAAATGTTTTAAATGTTATTACTATTTTCATAAGCATTTTTCTTTGGAAGCATTAGATTAATTTTCTAATCCATTCGTCTATAACGGCATAGGGTTGCGCCCCACTCAGTTTATGTTTACCATTGGCCACAATAGTGGGCACTGCATTTACTCCATACATACGTGCCTGCTGAAAATCTTCGTTTAGCGATTGCTTTACCTTCTCGCTGCCATAATCCTTTTCCCATTGTTCCACATCAAGCCCAATTTCTTTGGCACACATTTTCAGTGTATCAAAATCGGCAATGTTAAGGCAGTCGGTAAGATGTGCTTTTTGAACGCGGTCGAACATTCTGCCATGCACAAGGTTTCCACCTTGAAGTTCGGCAGCTTTGCATGCGGTCAAACCGGGAGTAGAAGAAGGATAATCGAAATCCCTGGACGCCATAAGATCAGGGTTCATTCTATGTTCATCATCATTGAGGTTGGCTTGACGCCAATGTTCTAATATCTCTTTCTTTCCCTGTTCTTTTGACCCAAATATTCGTTCTATTCCGTCTGTTGATGGAGCTAAAGCAAATGCCCGATGTACAATTGAAACATGTTCGGGAAATTGCTGCGCCAATTTTTCTAATCGGGGAGAAAAGGCATAACACCATGCACAAAGCACATCATGGAAAAACTCTATGGTCACGGGGATGTTTTCTTCTGTTTTTATCTCTTCCATTTTATTTTAATTTTTATCAATCAGCCAAACTTATATCCGGAAACTTTAATTCCCATGAGCAATCCCGAATAATCACGGGAGCCCTTATCACTGCCAGCAGCACCGGCAACTACAAACAACGGAGCCAGATGTTCACTTCTTGGATGGCTTTCTCTTGCTTTTGGTGCATTCTTCCAGTTAATGAGCATTTCATTTCGTTTTTTAGTATCATTTATCTCAACTGTCTGGGTAAGCCAGTCATCGAATTGTGTTGAACTACCTGCTGCCGAAGAACTTTCCGACATAAACCCGCGCATATTGTGGTAGCTCATTCCCGAACCGATAATCAATACACCTTCATTTCGTAAAGGTTCAAGCGCTTTTCCAAGACTTATATGCGTTTCAGGGTCAAGGGAATTGATTAGCGAAAGCTGAACCACCGGAATATTGGCTTCAGGGAAAGCAATCATCAAAGGCACAAACGTTCCATGGTCAAAGCCTCTTTTATAGTCTCTTTTTGTTTTAAAACTGCTTGCTTTAAACAGATTTTCAATCCGTTCAGCCAATTCGGGATTACCTGGAGCTGGCCATTTTAAATGATATGTGGATTCAGGAAAACCATAATAATCATACAGCAAAGGTGGATTTGAACCGAATTGCAGCGTTGGCAAATCCTCTTCCCAATGTCCTGAAACAACAAGTATCGCGTTTATCTTTTGACTGTATTGCTCACCAAAATTTTTAAGGTATTCCCTTAATTGACCATAGCCAATAGGGTCACCCATGGCATTTTTTATTACATGCCACGGACCTCCACCATGAGGTATAAAATATACGGGTAACTTTCCCATTCTGTTTCGCTTATTTTCTTATCGCTTTCAGTGCGGTTCCCCAGCTAATTAGCGGGTCGAGCATCGTTTTTAAATTGTTTTCGTTCATTGCAGCAGGTTTAAAACCGCTGAAGATTTTATCAAAATAATATTGTACATCTATGTAATTCTGTTGCTTGCCTAAAACAGATGAATCCAAGTACAAGCTCATGTCATAAGGTTTTAAATTTTGAAATTCATCTTGAATATTCCTGTTATTCATTTTACGCCAGTGATTTGTTTCAATTAATGAATACCCCAAGGCAAGGACTCGGGGGGATTCGGTTAGCCAAACAATTACAATTAAAAGAAATTTTCCGTACTGGTTCTGTCCATATAAGTGAATTGCAACATCCAATGTGGATAAATTGGGTCTAATTTACTTAATTCATCCAGTTGGCTTACTTCCTTGGCACTCATTTCCCATTCGGTTGCTTTAAGGTTATCTTCCAGTTGGTGGGGTTTGGTGGCACCTACCAGGACAGAGGAAACCACAGGTTTTCTGAGCAGGTAATTTAATGCTGCCTGCGCAATGCTCGCGTTGTGATTGTTGGCAATTTCTTCCAGGGCATCTACAATAACATAACCTTTTTCCATATCTATCGGGATAAAATTTTGTTCTTCTTCTTTGGTTCTTCTGGAATCTTCGGGCATGGGTTTGTCTTTCCTATATTTTCCTGTTAGGAAACCACCTCCCAGCGGCGACCATGGAGTCAATCCCAAACCTTGATCTTCGAGCAGCGGAGTCAATTCATATTCCACATCCCTGGAAATCAACGAATAGATAGCTTGAAGTGATACAAATTTTTCAAAATGATTTTCTTTCGATACTGCCAAAGCTTTCATTAACTGCCATGCCGTGAAATTACTGGCGCCAATGTACCTCACTTTTCCCTGGTGCACCAAATCCGATAGAGCGCCCAAAGTTTCCTCAAGCGGGGTAATAGGATCAAAACTGTGCATCACATAAAGGTCGATGTAGTCTGTGCCTAATCTCTTCAGGCTATTATTACAGCTCTCAATAATGTGTTTGCGAGACAGGCCCACATCGTTGATGTCCTTGCTCATCCGTCCCCTTACTTTGGTGGCAAGCACTACTTCGTTGCGTTTCTCTTTTAGTGCCTTGCCCAGAATTTCTTCAGATTGACCGTGGGAATATACATCTGCCGTGTCGAAAAAGTTAATGCCGGCATCAAGAGCCATATCCACAATTTTTTTGCTGGCTGGGTAATCCAGATTACCGACTACTTTCCAGTAGCCCTCGCCGCCAAAACTCATGGCTCCCAAGCAAAGTTCCGATACCATCAAACCTGATTTTCCTAATTGTCTGTACTTCATGTTTTTTTGTTTTTTAGTGTTAATTGTTTAAAATGAGTAGATTTATATAGCAGGCTTTAACTCAAATGCGTTTGCCAATAATTCAAATGATTTCCTGCGCGCTCCATAATCAACAGACATGGAGGTAACCATAATTTCATCGGTTCCAAAATCGTTTGATAATTTAATGAGCTGTTCTTTCACATCATCGGTCGTTCCCGAAATGATGCGCCCTTTGTTTCTGTCTATTATTTGTTGCTCCAGGGAGGAGAAACGATAATTCTTGATATGGTTTGCATCTTTAAAATTATTGAAATTGCCCTTTTCAAATTGCAAAAAAACAAAATCAATAAACTTCCGCATTTCGTTTGCTTTTTCTTCGGTTTCGGCACAAACCATCTGAATGGCGACCATTACCTGAGGTTCAGTATTTTCGATTGATGGTTTAAAGTTTTTCCGGTATGTTTCTGCCACTTCGGGACTGACAAAACCGTTTATAAATTTGGCAATGCTTAGACCCATCCCAAATTTAGCGGCAATTAAACTGCTTCCCCCGCTTGAACTCAATATCCATTGTGACGGGATTGTTGTTGATTGTGGCGTTGCAAGTAAGGAACCTTGTCTTGTGGCTGCGGTATCACGAAAAAAATGCTGCATATATTCCAACTGTTGCAAATAACTTGCTTCGCTAAAATCATTGGAAGGGTTAAGAATTGAAGAGGTAACCCTATCGGTGCCCGGAGCCCGTCCAATGCCTAAATCAATGCGATTAGGGAAAAGAACTTCGAGCATTCTGAAATTTTCAACAACCTTCAAAGCACTGTGGTTAGGCAGCATAATGCCTCCTGATCCAATAC
>CEVF01154672.1_pt1 | contig 10902 bp, 8 predicted proteins | sample 356441 | NCBI WGS metagenome assembly CEVF01 (sample SAMEA2622765, study PRJEB7988) | marine metagenome | biome: marine biome (ENVO:00000447); feature: surface water layer (ENVO:00002042); material: "saline water (ENVO:00002010), including plankton (ENVO:xxxxxxxx)" | depth 5 m
TGTTTTGATTACGGCTTGATGGGCTTTTATAGACCCCTGCATTGTTGATCAAAACATCTATTTTTATAACCTTTTCAGAAATTTCACTGACCATGCGCTGAATACTGTCAAAATCTGACAAATCCGATACAAACCCCGTTACGTTTTCCTGGTTTGACAGGTCTTTTATCTCAGTAACCGTCTTTTGTAGTTTTTCACGGTTTCTACCGTGGAGTAGGAGATGGTCTCCATTCTTAGCCAACGCAATGGCCGCCAATTTCCCGATACCGTCCGTACTCCCTGTGATTAAAATAGTTTTCAATGCTAGTCGATTTTTATGGAACCATTGGTCCGTATGTAAATAATGGCCTCTTCTTCCGTTTGATTGGAAATAGTATGTGCAGATTTGTTGGTTGAGCTGAAATAACTGCCAGCATCGAGATTTACAATTTCTCCTGTTTGCGGCAGTTTATAATTGATTCCACTTTGTATTACAACAGCATGAAAAATAGTTCCATCACTCATCAATACTCCGTTAAAACCAATGGGCAGTTTCACAAAAAAGCCTTGAAGTGCATCGTCTGTTCGGCTTTGCCATAGAAAACTGATTTCAGCCTTGTTGTCAGCAGCTATCCATTTGCTTTGATTGCTGTTCAACCACACTACATTGGAAGCGTCTATATTGATGGGTCTTTCACCATTGTCAAAGGCTTCATCTGTTGGTTTTACCAAATAGGGGCCTTGGTCTATTTCCACATAGGCAATGTTTTCGTCGCCTTTGGCTGATGTAATATGGGCCTCGCCCGTGGGTTGTGTCCAAAAACTACCAGGCGACATCCACATATTTTCTGCTTTGGGGTCATCATTGTGAATAGTGCCTTTTATGACTACGGCACGGTAGGTTACGTTATGGATATGCGGTGGTGATGAAAACCCATCTTCAAATTTTGCTAGAAAACCGGTTGGCACGGTACCGTTTCTATCCCCCCAAATTGTTCCTGCCTGTGGACTATTGTCGCCACGGGCGGGATTCAACTTTTCCCAAATAATATCGGAACCCAATACCACTTTGTTGGTTGGGCTTTGTGTTTCAATAACCTTGTTATCGTTTTCCGTAGGAGTTTTTGTAGTTTGATTACAACCAAACATGAGCCCCAATGGTACCACGGACCATAAAATCTTTAGACGAAATCCCATTATATTATATTTCAGTGAAAATCTCTTCTTTTGGTAATCGGGACTTTGGTAAACTGGCATTAAAATCGTTTGCCGATCTATATCCCAAACCTACCATCACGAGTGAGGTATATCCTTTTTCGCGCAACCCGAATTCTTCATCCAAAGCTTTTACATCTATTCCTTCCATCGGTACAGCATCTATTCCCAAAGCAGCAACACCAAGCAGAAAATTACCAATGTTCAGATAGACTTGTTTTTCCATCCAATGTTGGACATCCTTTAAATCGTATTTATGGATATTGGTGAAAATGTGGGCTGCCCCAAGATTTTGTTTTTTAAATTCTTCCTTCGCATATCTTCCATCTTCATCCTCAATATCCGTTACGTGCTTTAGATAGGAATTATCTATTTCTGTTCTTGCGCAAAACAAAACGACGTGCGACGCATTTAATACCTTGGGTTTATTAAAACTAAAGAAACCATCTGTTCCCTTGGCCAGTCTTTTTTTACCTTCCTCCGTGCTGGCGATTATAAAGTGCCAAGGTTGTGAGTTGACCGAAGAGGGACTCATTTGTAGAAGCGCCTTGATATTTTCTTCATTTTCTGAAGAGATTTTTTTGGTTGGATCAAACTCTTTCGTGGTATATCTCCAATTCAAAATCTGTTTAATGTTAACCGCGTGATTGACCTTTGTATCCATGTGTATTTTCATTTAAACTATACTATTTATAGTTGCAAACCTAAGTATAGTATTATACCTTTGCAATAACGGTCATAAATGATAGTATAGACTTATGGAAGAAAATGAACCAAAGATGCTCAGTTATAGAGGGACTAAATACCCGTGTTGTGCCAGTTTGACAATGGGGATTATAGGCGGAAAATGGAAAACGGTGATTCTTTATCATTTGATGCATGATACTTTGAGGTACAATGAATTGAGAAAGTCCATGCCCACGGTAACCGAGAGGACCTTGAGCCTACAATTAAAAGCCCTGGAGGAAGATGGCTTGATAAAAAGAAAGGTGTACACCTCAAAACCACCGTTAAAAGTGGAGTACTCTCTTACAGATTTTGGCAAAACTTTAATACCCCTTATCCAGTCCATAGCGGATTGGGGTGATTATGTTGTTGAAAATTATTCTGACGAGAAAAATTTAACCATGGAAGAGTAGGGGATGTGGCTATTTCTTTTTAGCCTCCACCAACTCCAATTGATCCACACTGACATTGGTGGTAAACATACCGTAGTTCACGGTAGCTTTGCCTTTTTCCAAGGTATCTATGCTACCCACAGCCTTGCCATCCATTAAACGTACACGGTCACCGACTTTAAAAACAGGGCGGGGTTTGTTTTTTTCGGCCTGGATTTCCTTTTTCTTTTTGATTTTCTTTTCTACCCGAACTTTTTTGATTTTTTGCTCCAATTCTTGGGCAACCTGTTTTTTCGCCTCTTGTTTTGCCTTTGTTTTTTTGGCGGTGGTTTTTTTGCGCTTACTGTTCTCTGTCTCCACAATACGGAGCATTTCAGAGATCAACGGACGTTTTTTCTTATCGATAAAATATTTTTCCGCGATGGTGTTCACCTTATTGCCCAACTGTATCATCCGCTGATTGTGGTCATACAGCTCTTGGTAGCTCTCCAGTTTGGATTTTATCTTGGAATTCAGTTGTTCCAATCGTTCTGATTCCTCTCGGGCCTTGTTTTCCTTTTCCTTTAATTTAGAGCCGGTTTCCACCATTTTGCTTCGCTCTTTTTGCAATTTGGCAATAGTAGCGTCAAACCGGACCTTTCCGCGTTCAATTTTTTTCTTCGCTTTATTGATCAAAGAGTAGGGGATACCGTTCTTTTGGGCAACCTCAAACGTAAACGAGCTTCCAGCTTCACCCAGTATCAATTGAAAAGTAGGCTCCAACGTTTTGGAGTTAAACAACATATTGGCGTTGGTGGCATGGGGAAGTTCGTTGGCCAAGGCTTTCAAATTGGCGTAGTGGGTCGTGATTACCCCATAGGCCTCACGCTCATAGAACACTTCCAAAAATGCTTCTGCCAGCGCACCTCCCAATTCGGGATCACTTCCTGTGCCGAACTCATCGATCAGGAACAACGTTCTATCGTTGCACTTCTTTAGAAAATAATTCATGTTTTTGAGCCGATAACTGTACGTACTCAAATGATTTTCAATGGATTGATTATCACCAATATCCGTCAAGATCTTATCAAAAAAACAAACTGAACTACGCTCGTGGACCGGAATCAACATACCACTTTGAAGCATTACTTGAAGTAGCCCGATTGTTTTTAATGTGATACTTTTCCCTCCGGCATTGGGCCCTGAGATGACGATAATACGGTTTTCCCGATGCAGTTTTATGGTCTGCGGCCAGGTTTTTTCGTTCTTGCGTTTGTTGGACAAATAAAGAAGTGGGTGGTAGGCATCTCTCAGATGAAGCTCTTGTTCCTCGTTGATCTCTGGCAAAACGCCATTCATATCATTGGCATATTTGGCCTTTGCGGCTGTAATGTCCGTATCGGAAAGATATTTTTGATACTCCTGTAACAATTCAAAATAAGGCCTTATATCGTCGGTGAGCTTGTTTAGGATACGTTGGATTTCTTCTTTTTCCTCAAACTCCAGGTTGTTGAGTTCCCTGGTGTAGGTCAAAGTGGCTTCTGGCACAATGTACACGATACTCCCGGTTTTGGAAGTCCCCATTACGGTACCCTTCACCTTTTTGCGGTGCATGGCCTTTACCGCCAATACCCTACGGTTTTCCATTACCGATTCGCGGATTTCATCCAAAAAGTCCGAAGACTGGTAACGGCCCAGTGCGGCACTGAAACTTTGGTTGATTTTGCTGCGTACCTCGTTGATTTTGCCACGGATATATCGCAGCTCGTCCGAAGCTGAATCCTTGACTTCACCAAACTTGTCTATGACATCATCAATGGCACCGGGAATTTCCGGATGTAGTTCCAATGCATTCACTTTCTGGTGGAGTAGTGGGTAGTACTCTTTGAACTTTTTAAAGAATTTTTGATGGATCGCCACAGTTTTGCAGATACCCCCAATTTTTCTGAAACCAGCAATCTCCAAAGTGCTATTGTCTATCTTTAAGAGACCAAGCTCGCTGTTGATTTGGTCAAAACCATGGTTTGGAATACGGTTATCGTTGGAAAAGGAGGCCAAATACTCCGAGGTTTGCCCTAGAACATTCACCAGTTCCTCTTTGTGCCGGAACGGTTTTATCTCCAACGCATCCACTTTGCCCAGCTCAGTATTGCATCGCGCCGCAATCTGGGACAATACCGTTGGGAATTCGAGATCCTGAAGTGTTTTTGGGTGAATATTTTGCATCTTTTTCTGCTAGCAGCGCAAAGATAGAACTTTGGTACGTTTTTGTGTGGGGCCAACCCGGTAAAAACAATTCGCATTGTGTACTTTTGGTATATCGCTTTAAACGTATCACAATGAGAGGTGACAATACTGTGATCTATATCATCGCCGGGGTTATTTTACTGCATTTTGTGGTGGGCATTGGGTATTTGATCTATAAGTTGACAAAAAAGAAGTAGCGTTAGTACATGAAAGTGAATATTGAACCCAGTTGGAAGGTAAAATTGCACGATGAGTTCGAGAAGCCTTATTTTCTTCAACTTGCGGAATTCGTGAAGCAGGAGTACCGACAAAACACGTGTTACCCAAAGGGTAAGGATATTTTTTCCGCATTCGATCATTGTCCATTCCAAAAAACCAAAGTGGTCATTATTGGTCAGGACCCTTATCATGGGCCAAATCAGGCCAATGGCCTATGTTTTTCCGTAAAGGACGGCATTCCACATCCTCCGTCCTTGGTCAATATTTTTAAGGAAATCAAAGTGGATATGGGGAAGCCATATCCAGAAAGTGGCAATTTGGAGCGCTGGGCCGACCAAGGGGTACTACTGTTAAATGCAACCCTTACGGTAAGGGCACATCAGGCAGGCAGCCATCAGAACAAGGGTTGGGAGCGATTTACCGACGCGGTGATCAAAACTGTTTCAAATGAATTGGAAGGCGTTATTTTTTTGCTCTGGGGCGGCTTTGCCAAGAAGAAATCAGCGTTGATAGATAAAAACAAACATCATATACTTACCTCTGGCCATCCTTCGCCCTTAAGCGCCAACCGTGGGCTGTGGTTCGGCAATGGACATTTTAGCAAAACAAATAAGCTGTTGGCCCAAATGGGCAAGGAGCCCATTGATTGGTAGCCTGATTATGTTTATCAGACCCTTTTTAGTAATTAATTTCGTTGAGGGGAGTTAAGGTGGGCATTTCTGTTTCTGAAATATTCTATTTTACATAATGTAGATTATAGTACAAATATAGTAAATTGGCGGATAGACCATTTTCGGTCTATTTTACATAGTTGCAGATATCGGCCTTTAGGACTATATCGGCAGTAATTATGTAAAAGCCAATTTACGGGAAGCTTGTAACAAATTTAAAACCAAGTTGCTATAATTCTATATTATGCAAAATATCACACCAAACTAATTCTTTGCTTTATTCAATACTTGGGCCGTTAAAATTTTAAATACGCGATTCTCATAGATTTGAAATTTAAATGGATAGCCATATTCCTGAATTCGAGGAAAATTGTGCAAGATTTTTTTCTATAACATCTGGACGGCTTGCTGTAAGAGCTAAAATTTCTCCTATGAGTAAAATTCTTAGAACTTGTAGCCTTCCATGTTTGTAGAAATGATTCCTTGTTTTTTATTTTACATAATGTTAAGCAATAAATTATTGTCAACTTGAGCTAAACCTTCTGAACTTTCATTCAAACATGTTCGATATCAACTTACCTTAGAGCAAGATCATCAGGGTATATCATTGATAGCCAGCGGAAAATTGTTGAATTGTTGATATCCCGTGGAAAAAATGATTCTTCAAAATGAATTTATCAGTTTCTCCCCAAACCCCTTATTCTACAACAGTTTCCGTGGATTTCTGTTGTTTAAAAAAACAAATGTTGATAAAAGTGTTGAGAACGTGATCTAGGTAATTTGTTTCTCGAAAAAAAACGATATTATCTTTGAAAACAGGAAAGCCCACAATTAAGTGGGCGTTAAAAAGCACTTTGTTACTTGTGTTGTAATCAAGAAAAAGTGTGGAAGTCCTCTAAATACGTCTTTTGTACTGATGGTTTAGAGGGCTTTTTATTTATAATCAGTCAGACATTACAAACTAAATATGTCTTTGAGATTGATTCCTGTTGTATAACAACAAAACAAATATAGCGGGTTTCATCAATTGTTCAATTAAATGTTTGGTTCTATTCTGTCAAATTTATTAACACTGAAGAGTCCGCTAAAACCTTGCTGTTGTTAGCATTACTGAACTTTTACACAAAAATTTAAAAAACCGTATCGGGATTTTCTTGGATAAATTACGTCAAATTTAACATTGCCACAGTGTTATTCAAACTAAAAAATGCTGTTTTAAAAATCCATATGGAGCAAAACAATTGTGCCTAAAACCCATTCCACACACATTACACTCCTCTCCTACTTTGAAGAATGCCACGAAGAAGACTTACTTTCCTTTACCCAATGGCTGGACAAGGCCATATATATGTTCCATTATCTTCCCACAGATGCTTTTTCAGAAACGGAACGCCAAAATGTTTGTCATGTGCTTATGGAACTCAAAGAAGCTGTTTTAAAAATCCATATTGATGATTTAAAGAACATTGCCCATAGTTAATCAAATAAAAAGTAATTGGCATATTTGCCAATTACAGAAATCATTATTACCTTGAGTTCAAATAACATTTTAAAGTGGCGGCAACACATTAAATACGGCAACATTATTATGACTAAAGTTAATTTTATTGACAGCACCACTATCATCGCAGTAGCTCGTGACGGTGAAACATTTACTTTAAAAGCCTATTTACCTGTAAAAAAGGAAGAACAAGAGATAATTGCTCAACACTTATCAAACTATTTCGACAAATGTTTCGAAGATGATAAAATAAGTATGATTTATTGGGTTTTAATGGAAATGATGGGAAATACTGGATTTTCATTTTATTATGGTGGTAGCGACAGAGACGAAGAGCGCAAACGGATAGGCAAAAGGATTAGAGAAATAAGAGAACAAAAAGGAATTGAAGCAAAACAATTGGCAACTTTGACAAATATTGACGCTGCTAATTTAAGTAGGATTGAACAGGGAAGATATTCAGTAGGTCTCGATATACTTTCGCGTATTTCTCATGGGCTAGGTGTGAAAGTTGATTTGGTATAGTAGTTCAGAGCTTTTTTGCCATTCCACACACATTACACTCCCCTCCAACCTCGGGTCGTGAAAAAAGTGTTTCATTACCTTTAAATGAAGAAAATTTTTCCTTTTTTTAAGGTCGAATCAATTTAAAACACTTAAGCTGATTGATGTTTCAAAGATAACCCCCAATGTCTTACTAATTTATTTAAGCTATAGCACAAAGCAAAAGATATATCATTGTTTGAAATTTTACCTTTTGTATGAACACCAATAATTTCCCCATCTTCGGTGACCCAAATCGCCCCTGAATCTCCTCTGCATGATAATACTTCCCCTCGCTTAGACCGAATAGTGATTTGCTGGCTTTCTTTTCTTATTCCAGATATTTTCCCTCGCGTAACTCCTGTTGACCGCCCTGACTTATAGATGATTGATTTTTCTTTAAAAATTCTTACCACCGTGCTCCATGAGGCTATTCTTGATGGAGTTTGTAGATTCATTAAGTTGGAGTATAAGTCTATATTATTTTCAATTTTAAGTAAAGAAATATCAAGTTCAGAAACATGACTAACGAGTTTACCAATTGGTCTGAAAGACTGAGTGCCCTCTTGTGGTGATGGTTGATAAATTATTTTGCCCCTATATTTTCCATGAAAAGTAGTCAAAGCACAAAGACCATATCTTTCTGATTCACAAATAATACCTAATGTAGATATGTCGCCATAGGGGCCGATTGAAATGCCACCAATTATTGGGTTAATTTCAACAATCCGATTAGTTTCTGGTTGAATTGGGCAACCATTTAAAGGTTCAAATGTTGGTAAAATGTCAGTTTTGATATTCCCATATCTTAATGGGATAAATTTTACCAAGTCCCCCTCCTCTTCCAGCTTTGGGCCATGTAAAAATATTCTTATCGCGAATTCATCCGTGGCTTCACCATTAACAATTTTGTACCCTACATCAGCAAAATAAAAATTCTCAATTTTCTCAAGTTCCGAATAGATCTTTTCTAACTTTTCAGCACATTCTTCATAAGTTGGATTATGTTTCATTCTTCCTTTTTTGGCATAGTAATTTTTCCGGATAACGAAATTGTCTCCTCGTTAGGATCTTTCTTTTCTTCAACATTAATCAACATTTTACCTTCAGATTCTTTTATTTTAAAGGACGTGAAGTTCGTTGCAGAAACATCATTATTTATTTTGCCCCCCTTTTCATTAAAATATGAGTCGTTGGAGATTATATAGTCTCTATGCACTGGGATTAATTTTAGCGAAATAGAAACCAATTTATACATTTCCTCTGTTCCTAAGGATTGTACTTCAGCTCCATCTGAAATGTTTAACTCCGAAAGGATAATATCCGAAAGCGGTATTTTATCAATTAATTTTCCTATTAAATCATCCTGAACCGTATTTGCTGCACTTGCCAAAGTCCCATTCTCATTAAGAGTTATTGTGGCCGATGTACTACCAGTTATACTTTTATTGATGTTTATGTAATGTGGTTGGGGTGAAGGTTTAATTGAACGGGATTTTACATTTGAAATCAATGATAATTTCAAAGCCTTGTTATCATTGGAAATAGTGCCTATTTGGTTAATAACTTCGGAAATGGTCAAATAATCAAATATTTTATCTTTAAATGTGCAATTACTACCAATATTTGGTGTTGATGGCATTCCAATCAAAGGATCATAAATTGCTTTTTCTGCCTGCTCAATTGTTGTAGCACTATTGAATTTTGAATTTATTTCAAATCCGCAATCCAAAGTGCCAAAACGCACAATGGTTGTCTTAAAGGTCTTTTTGGCCTCTGTCGAAGTAGAAGTGTTATTATTTTTATTCGTTTTTGTTTTTGATGTTCCTATTCTATTCGAGGTTTTAGATTTTGCTGTTTCATCTTTTTCAACTTTTTCATATTCCCGAGAAAGTTCGATTCTAAAAAAACTTTCTCGATAAGTAAGTGTTTCAGTTTCTACGACCACCTGTTTGATAAATGGAATTCCACTATTTTTTTCTGTACTTACTTTATACAATGGTCCACAACTTGTAAATACAAATAGAATAATTAAGAAGCGTTTCATATCGAGATTATTTGGTTTTAAATCTAAAAGGCATTTAATGACGTGTAATACCCTTTAACAGATATTTCTTGGGGGAAGTAACTAGTAGGAAGTCAATAACTTGAGGTACTGCAAGTTACAAATTGATTATTAGTTTTCATTGTAGAAAAACCTTAAAAATTCTGGGGTTTTTACGTACTATATGTGGTTTTGTCCCCTACCTTTCGGAATTACGGGTAAAAACATGACATCACCTTTTCAAAAGAAACTTTTAGAAGAAATTTTGTGTGAGTTCGGTCAAACTTTAGAAGGCATCATCTGGCAAAAAAAAAAGGGAGGGTCTGCCAAACCCTCCCTTTAAGCCGTATCAAAACTCAAGTTATAAATTGCTGTACATTTCTATGCTTTCAGACCATATTCTTTTCCTTCGCTCTCGATCATTTAATCGGCATACAGCGTTCATCTTTATGCTTTTGGGATAATATTCTGGTTTACCCGAAACAAATTATCAGGGTCGTAGGCGCTTTTGATTTCTACCAATCGATCATAGTTGTGCTTATAGCTGGCCTTAACACGATCCTGACCTTCTTCCATCATAAAATTGGTATATGCGCCCCCGGCCGAATAAGGATGAAGGGCTTCTTGGTAGGCCTTGCACCAATCAGTGATTTTAGCCGCATTTTTGGGGTCGGGATCAACTCCAATATACACGCCCGCATACTTGGCATCCCTATACGCCCAGGGCGTATCTTCCGCCCCTACCCTGCTTGCCGCACCACTTAACGGGTACAGGTGCATTTGTGATAGGGGTGTCGGAATGCTCGAACCGAATTTCAGATGCTCTGCACGGACTTCCGGTCCCAATTCGTTGAAAAAATCGGCCCTCCAGTACCATTGCAATCCCGGTGGCAAGAGGCCATCGAACATGCTTTGCAAAGCTGGAAACGGCATTTCGCCTACATGGGCAAAAATAGGTTCAAGGTCCAAAACGGGTTGAAATAATTCATCAAACTTGTCTGGGTCGCCAACGTAACACCAAACAATCCCACAGAACTTTTGGTTATGTAAGTGTTCGGGAAATGAAGATTCGGGAATGACCATCGTGGCAATAAAACCGTTCAAATCTTCCGAAACCTCCCGGATAAAGGTATCGTACCACGCCATAATTTCCTCAACCCGTTCAATGGGCCATAAGGTTGGCCCGCCCATGATCATTTTTACTGGATGTGCCTGGAAAGTAAAAGACGTAACCACTCCAAAATTACCGCCACCCCCACGTATGGCCCAAAACAAGTCCGTGTTTTCAGATGCATTTACGGTAACAAAGCTACCATCGGCCAAAACCATTTCAGCCTCAAGAAGATTATCTATGGTAAGGCCATATTTACGGGTTAAATACCCCAC
>CEVF01093972.1_pt1 | contig 10882 bp, 17 predicted proteins | sample 356441 | NCBI WGS metagenome assembly CEVF01 (sample SAMEA2622765, study PRJEB7988) | marine metagenome | biome: marine biome (ENVO:00000447); feature: surface water layer (ENVO:00002042); material: "saline water (ENVO:00002010), including plankton (ENVO:xxxxxxxx)" | depth 5 m
CCATTGTACCAAGTGAAAGAATACAACCAGCGGTTTGGAAGACAGGAGGACTGGCCCGGCGAACGTTCTGATCTGTTGAGTGTGGCGGAACCCACCCTGAACCAATGGGTGCATGAAGCAGTACAATCCATACCCATGTTCACTGGCTTGAAGTTCCATTGCTTCATACATTTCAGGGGAGATGATTCCGGGGACTGGATACATTGTGATCACGAAGCACTGGCAGGCATCATCTACATCAACCCAACCAACCTAACCTCTGGCACCAAACTATACAACGACTCCGAATGCGTGACCGATGTAAAATACGTACAGAATAGGCTGTTGATGTATTCGGGTGCATACCCACATCAGGGTTATGGACACTTTGGCACAGACAAAGCAGAGGGTAGGCTTACAATCAATCTTTTCTTAGATACGGATCAATCAGGGTCTTGAGCATCTGTATATGGCTGGGCGAGTCATTGAGGCAGTCCACCATGTGGAATTCCCTACCACCATTGTCCCTGAAACTCTTCTTGCCCTCTATGGCAATCTCCTCTAGGGTCTCCACACAGTCAGAAGCAAAGCCTGGACAAGCCATCATGATGCTGTCGATGTCCTGTTTGCCCAACCCTTCAAGTGTTTCGTCGGTGTAGGGTTGTAACCATTCCTGTGGTCCGAATCTGGATTGGAACGTGGTCTCTATGGGTATGTCCTTGTAGGGCCATTGATCCCTGATCAGTCTTGTTGTGACATGGCATTGGCAGTGATAGGGGTCACCCTTTTGCAGATACTTCTTGGGCACACCATGATAACTCAAAACAATCTGTTTGGGTTTGAACTCCAATCGCTCCAGATCCCTCTCCAATGAATTAACAATCGCCTTGATGTAGGCAGGGTGGTCATAGTATCTGGGTACAATCTGCACCTGTGGTTGCCAACGCATCTTCATCAACACCCTGAACACTTCGTCACACACCGTGGCAGTGGTAGCCGCACAATATTGAGGATACAATGGCAACACCACTATACTCTCGCAACCTGCCTTCTGTAGATGTGTCAGCATCTTCTTGATGCTGGGATTACCATAACGCATGGCAAAGGTTGTGATGATGTTGGGATCGTCTATCTGTTTGTCCAACAGTTCTGCCTGTCGCCTTGTGTAGTATCGCAATGGAGATTCATCTGTTTCCTTGCGCCATATCTTTGCGTAGGCTTTCCTTGTCTTCCAGGGACGTGTGTTCAGTATGATGCCTCGCAGTATGGGTTGCCATATTATGCTGGGCAGTTCAATCACACGTTTGTCTGACAGGAACTCTTTTAGATATCTCCTAATGTCCAATAACTTGAGGCTGTCCGGAGTGCCTAGGTTGATAACCAACACACCTTGTTTGCCGTGTTTTACTTCTGGATGGTCCTTAGGTTTTGTCATTACCGCTCCACTTGTCGAATAGATGTTTTAATTGGGCACCACTGAAGTCTGCGTCTTTGTCCTTTGCATCGTCCTTCATACCAAATCCTATTCCTGTTTTGCTCATCTTGTGTATCTTGGGATCAAATTGACTGTATTTGCTTTCCTGTCTTTCCTTCTTAAGTTGCCATTTGTTCTTCTTTGGCTTTTTCTTTTTCTTCATATTGTCTCTTCTTATACGACTCATCGTTAGTATAAGGCCAAAGTTTATAGATAACAATATCCTCGATCATTTCAATCTCCCATGGACGTAAATGACTAAGGTCCCATATTAGAACTTTAATGTCGTCTGTGTTGACATTGTGTTTGACAGGAAAGTTAAATCCTTCCGGATAAGGTTTATGGTCTTTGTTCTTTCTCATTACAAAAGGTATAGGACCACAGTCTTCCGACAAATAATATTTCCTAACACCTTCTTGCCAAGCATCGGAGAATGCCCAATGCCCTTTCCATAAACCATTTAAATCTACATCGAATTTAGGACGGTGAGTCTTGTGCCTGTCCCAAATAGTTCCTGTTGATGCTATACCCACATAAAAATTATTTTCATAAAAATAGTACATACCTTGTATTTTGGTATCGACTTCTTGTCTTTTGATTGCCCCCTGAGTGGTTTCAAATGGTTCTACCCATTCAATATCTAGGAATTCAAATATTCCTTTTATTGCATCTATTCTATCTATTAATGTATCCATATAATGGCCCTTTAAACGCACACAGACGTCTTATAACGGCGTCTTTCTGCGTATTTGTACATAATAACACATAGTACCAAAAAAGTCAAGTCTTGACAATATTTGGGCATTGTATTATACTATTACTTAACACGACTATATACTATTAACAACAAAACAAGGAAGAATATTATATGTGGCGTTGGTTGACAGTTTTGGCTTTCTTAATGTCAACTCCGGTGTGGTCCGAAGAACAACCAAAGGATGCAGACATCAAAAACACATTTGATCCAACAGACATCATACAACATTATTTAGATCCCTACATTCCAAGAGACTTCATTAACAAATACAAACCTGACATAGAAATTGAGGGCAGAGTTGATGTGAAGAAATTAAGAAATCTTTATTGGTATAATGAATCTGAAAACTTCAATATGTACACAGACGTCAGAGACTTGGATAGCCTAGGCATGAACTATTCCACAGACAACACAAATTCATCATTGTTCCTAGACGATGATGGCGACTTTCAATTGAACTGGTCATTCAAAAAGACTTTTGACTGGAATAAAAAATAGTTAAGTATCACATATGAGTAAACTTTTTATGGTAGGCGATAGTTTTGCCGCGGCACCCAAAGTAGGTGACAGTTATAGACCCTGGTACATACAAGCCACAGAGAAATTAAAAATGAACTGTGAGAATCACAGTATGATAGGAGTCAGCCAGGATTGGTGTTTTTGGAAACTGTCAATGCATTTCAAAGAACTCACAGCCGACGATCAGATCCTAGTTGTACTGACACACCCAGGACGTTTTTGGTTCTTTGACGACAAGCCACAGATGACCAATCCCAATATAGTAAACATCGATAAAGAATTATCTAAGGATCAATTGGACGCAGTGCTGAAGTTCATGACACATATTCAAAGACCACCATTGGACATTCAACAGATGTCGCATAGGATTGGTTGGTTAAATTCACAAATTGAAAGATATAAATTAAGACCTGCACACATACTTTCAGCATTTCCGCTAATGGTGGACATAGGATACGATATGTCCGAGTTAGAAGACTGGAGCCAATATAAAAATGTTATTATCAGCAATGGCAATTTACAAAACGATATTCAAATTAAAGAACTTAAACAGGGTGAACCAAGCGAATACAAAGTTTGGAAAGGATACGATTGCAGATACAATCACCTTATTAAATCCAACCATGAAGTTCTAGCAGAAAGAGTTTACCAAGGTATTACCAACGGCACTCCTATAGACTTAAAGACTCCGGGATTCAAAACAAATGTAATACAAGATTCTATCTTTGAAGATAAAGACTTTATTGAAAAAGAATTAGAACCTTTCGCAATCACACAAAGAAAGAAATATCTAGAAACAGATTATCAAGAACCTTGGATGAAAACTTCTGGACTAATGGACCTGTTTAAGAAAAAAGGTCTTAGATAATTTTAGCATTAAACGACGCACTCAATCTAGTTACATCTGATTTGCTTTTGTAAGGATAAGCACAATGATTTGTTAGACTAGGAAATAAAACTCCTGTACCCGGAACAGGTCGCACATGAAATATCTCTCCATCATTGCAAAGGATATCCAATCCTGCTTGTTTGCTTTCGCCATGTACCCAATCCTTGTTGATTACATCTTCAGGACAATCCAAATAGAATACTCCGCTGATGTCTCCAGAGTGATTATGTATGGGATTAAAGTTGTCTCCTTTTTGGAAAACCAACCAATTGGCGAAGATGTCTAATCCATATCCAACTTGTGAATTGGCTAACTCGGGTTTGAAAGTTTGTATGTATTGTTCGCAGAGATATTTGATCCATTCTTTTTGTTCCAACCATTCTGGTTGATAAGAACATTCTCCTGCGAGTAAGTTGCTCTTGTCTTCTCCTTGCTTCGTCTTTGCTTGTTCTTGCAGATATGATAACCAATCGACTCCAAAGTCAACAGCAAGTAGTTGATGTTGTTTGTCTAGTGTGTTAGTATTGATTAGTTCTGGATTCAATTATTCTTCCTTTAAAACATATTTTAGGTCCACCGCTCTCACAATCACTTCTTTGCCGTTGTCGACGTTTGTGTACGATATTCCGTTTGGAGATAAGTCCCTAAAGTTTTTTACTCTAACTTTCGTTTCAGTGTTCCCGACCCAATAGGTCAAGTCCGCTGGCGCACCTACAATCCAATACCATATTTTAAGGAATAGTTTCTTCATTATTTTAATTCAACCTTACCACCAACTTCTTCAAGTGCTTTCTTCATTGCCTCTGCCTCTTCTTTGTCTATGTTTTCTTTGACAGGTTTAGGCAATCCTTCCACAAATTGTTTTGCTTCTAGCAATCCTAATGAAGTATATTCTCTTACTTTCTTTAACACTGGTATTTTGGCGTTGTCATTGAATCCTGTTAGTACAACAGTCAACTCTGTCTTTGCTTCAGCAGTTGCAGTTGCTCCAGCCACTGGTGCCGATGCCGCCGCAGTTGCAGATACTCCCCAAGCCTCTTCTAGTTTCTTGGATAGTTCTAGTGCTTCTACTACTGTCAGTTTGCCTAGTTGTTCTACTAATGTTTCTAATTTATTTGTATCGCTCATATGTTTATTTATTTTAGTACCAGTTTACTTGTACTGTCTCCTATCGTACCTCTCACAAATGTATTGAAAGCAAGTGTCCATCTCTTGTTATCTTCTGATGCGTTGACGGCAACACTGTGATTCAAGTTGCTAGGAAATAAAACAAGATCCCATTTGTTTGGAGTTACGTTTAATTCTCTTTGGTGATACAGATAACCTTTTTTGTCTAACGTAAAATCTTTCTTATGATCTATGTTAACGGTATCTGTGAATATATTCTGTACATATTTGTCTTTATGGAATATAATATCAGCAGTATCTTCGCAGTCGTCGAAGTATAAAACGCCGGATATCAAACTATTAGAATGATAATGTAATCCACTGTAATCATTTTGATTGTATTGATTCATCCAACTTGTTGTTATGTAGAATTCGTGTTTGTCGTCTGCATCTAGATAATTGTGTAGGTATTCATTGACTTGATCCATTATTGCTTTCTTGAGAGGTGCAGTCTGTTCTCGGTCTAGAACATAGTGATCATCCGAATTCATTGCCACAGAGTGCAACATTCTTGTATAACTTATTTTGTTTTGGAGATAGTCTATTATCTCTGGAGCAGGTTCTTCTATTCTAGTTTTGCATAGCGGAACCGCAAAGAGTGGTATCACCTGTTTGTCGGTTATAGGTATTGTCATCTTCTAAAAATATCTTTTAATTTTTGCTGGAGATAGTCTTTGTGCTCCATAAACATCACGACACCATATCCTAATGCTACAATAATTAAACTTAAAAATAATACATCCATGTTCATAATCAAATATTAACACAAAGACTTATAAAAGTCTACCTGAATTTTGGTCCTGTGATCCAACCAACAACACTTTCCCTTGCACCTTCTTCGACTGGTTCCACTCCATGCATGATATAAGGAGGGAATACCAAAACTGATCCCTTACCAATATCTACATAATGTCTTTCATCTGAGTGTGTCATAAAATAAAACTTACCGCCTTTGTATTCGTCATTAAGATATCCCATGACTGTTAATTTTCTGGCATAACCATTATCATAATTGACAGTGTCAATATGACAGTCGTACTTGTCGCCCTTCTTATCATAGTGCAACATCTCCCACTGGCTAGGTCCACCCAGTTTGTATTGGAACTGAATATCATTTGCCTTCTGTGCCGCACCAAACAAAAACACACTGATAGGATCAAATTCGTCTAGGGGTGTTCGTTCCACACTTCGTACAGACTTGTCTACTTCACCGTCCTGTAGTTTTCCATGTTCTCTTTGTTTTTGTTTTGATAATTCAATTGTTTGTTCAATCAATTTATCGGGTATAAAACCTGCGGGATATTGCCAAAAGAAATGATTGTCTATTGGTTTCATTTGAATTCCTGTGTTGTAAAGTTGTAGGTCAAAACTATTCTCTTTTCATTATTTACCGGAGCCGAACTACTGTGGTAATAATTTCCGTCAAACTGATGCCAACTGTTTTGCACAGGCTTTACCCTTTCTTTTATTGTGTACTCTTTAGATGCTTCTGTTTCGTTGTAAATGATAGTGTCGCCATCTGTTTCATTTAGATAATAATTTCCTGTGATGTGTGGTTCCGAAGAATCTTTGTGAGGAGCATGAATAATTTCGTGTGGCACCCTAGTAATCAATCCCATTCTTATTCTGATTAACTCCTTTAAATTCGTGCCTTGCTTATCTAGTGCTGTCATCAATATAGGCATCACAGTTTCAAACAAAGGACTGATAGGCCCTTGATCTTTCTTGTATATCAAATGACTGAAACTAGAATGGAAAGGTTCTTTTTGATCGTAATAGTTGGCTGTGGTTTCTGCGTAATACCAATTAACCTCAGGACTATCCAACTTACTGCCGATCCACCCATATAGATTTGTGTTCAATAAATTATCTAGTCTCACGTGTGATAACCTCTCTATTTCTTTTTACTATCTCTACAAAGAATCTAACACTTTCTACTGGAGTTTCCTTGTTAATGCCGTGTGCTAAATTAACCACGTAGGCACAGTCTTTCATTTGTCTGATCATTGGCACTGTGGACCTCAATATAGATTCTTTATTGTCTGTGATTAATGCTTCTGGTGATATACCTCCCTGCATACATTGATGTCCCATGCGTTTAAGTATCCAATCTATCTTCATGTCGTCACTCAAACTTATGCAGTCAGCGTCTACATATTTAGAATAGTTGTTGATCTCCTCACCTATTAATCTTGGGAACACAATTATTCCTACGTCCGGATGCATATCCTTTAGTCTTTCTACAATCTGTGCAGTTGGCTCAAAGCAATACGGAATGATATGATCTTCACCAAGGTCGCTGGCCCAACTATCAAATATTTGAACTATATCACAACCTGCTTTTATCTGTTGGGATAAATGTTCAACAATATAGTCTGCCAATCTTGTCATCATGTAGGCTCCATCGAACTCATCAATGTGTCCCGGCAGTGTGTTACCACTCATGTATCTATAAAGTGTCCAAGGTGCTCCTGCAAATCCAATCAAACTTTTACTATGGCAAAGTTGATTTCTGACTTTTGTGATTGCTTCGTAAACAGGTTTACATTTTTCTATAAATTGATCCATGTCTGCATCAAAAAATTTCTTATCAAACTTTCCTAATTTAGGTCCAGGCACGTAATCTAACTCTTGTCCCATTGCATATGGAATGATTAGTATGTCGGAAAATATTATTGCCGCATCCATATCAAAAGCCTTAATGGGTTGCATTGTTATCTCTGCCGCCTTGTCTGGAGTAAGGGCCATGTCCAAGAAGCCTTTACTTGCATTCTTTATTGCCATGTACTCAGGCATATATCTTCCAGCCTGCCGCATCAACCATACAGGATAGAGATTCGGTTCCTTGTCCTTGATAGTTCTTTGTAAAATAGTTCGTCCAATTTTATTCATTAAAATACTTCCGCTAAAATTACTCTTGCATTAGGAAAACGTGATTCAACAATTTGTTTTGCCTCTATGGAAGTCCTGCCCTCCTCGGCTACTTTCATAGGCGCCTTGCCCGGCAGTGTTACCCAAAATACGTATCGTTTCATTTTCCCTTTACTCTGTATTTAGAGTCTGTCCAGTCTAAGTAGTTGTACAATTGATTAGTGCTTGTATCGACGGTTGTCCAATCTTTTTGTTTTATTTTTTCTATCAGTTTAGACTGAAACGGTTTATCAAATTCCTGTTCACACCATTTTAAATACAGGTCAGGTGTGGGGTGTAGATCCAATCTCGTCTTGATAACCTTTTTCCTTATCAAGTGATCCCAATCCCATTGAACATGATTTGTTCCTTTGTAGTTCTCCTGCTTAACAAATGTGGCAAATGGCATCAACCAATTGTCCTGATTTATTGTTTTGTATTCAGGATGTAATTTTTCTAAGTCTTCATTTATATCAATCATATTAGCAACAAATGTTTCACATGGCAAATTATCTAATAGATTGTATCCTAAATGAATAAAGTTTAGACTGTGATAAACATAACTGGATTCGTTCCAAAAGTCTTTGACCCATTCCATCTCTACTTCCTTCACCCATATGTTGCCGCCCGATCTCCAGTTGCTTCTAGGATCTATGTCTGGATAATGTATATCGTGTCTGTGGAAGTCTGTCCATTGCACAACCACAGTGTCGTCCTCAGTAAGATTTTGTGTTAGGGATATTTCTGCAAGTCGTTCGCATATGGCTCTATTACCTAGTCCGCTGAGTCCCCAATTATAATATTCATCATAAGTTGATCCTAGGATGTCTGCCCATGTGGGCCAATAGAAATGTGTGAATGAACAACCAACTGTGAATAGTCTACGCATTTTTCAAAAAGGATTCACTTAAGAACTTCAGTTCGTCATTTGTAAAATTACTTTTCCAAGTGTTTGCCTTGTGTGTGAGTAATTGAATATTTTCTTTGATGTAACCTTTGGTGCTATCAACTCTATCAATCACACAACTATTTGGATTACACCAATTGTTTTGCCAAGTGGTTCCGCCTCTGGTAAACTCCAATGGTGTTTTGGTAATTGCACACAACCATTCCTGTTTCTCTCCAACGTCATATACATCGAACTTATCTATCTCTATGTTCCAGGCTTTCTTACCTCTGCCTCTTGCTCTAGAAATATTTTGTTGAATAAATTTTAATTTTGCAATATCATATCTTTTAGGCATACTGCATTATGTATAATGCCAAATTGGTATCAAAGTTGTCGTTTGGCGCACCCGGGAGGAGTCGAACCTCCGACCTTTCGGACCGCAACCGAATGTTCTATCCACTGAACTACGGGTGCTTGTCTATTAGCGGCGGGACTTCATTATGGTGCTAGTATTTCGCTTAAATGATTATGATTAGAAAGTCTTGCGTATGTCTTTTGTTTGAAGTCATCATAAAACAAGACTGTTTTAGGAGTTTCTTTTTCTTGTTCGAACATTGAACTAAAAAAATGTTGTTTGGTTGTCTTGCCTGTCTTTTCATAGACAGCAATATCAACTAAGGTTGTTGCGGCACTGTGAGTGTATTTTCCTGTCACCGCACCTGTAACCGTGCTTGTACCTACACTACCTACAAGAGGCAGACTGCAATTAGTTAATGCAACCAATGATATAATTGCCAACAAATTTTTCATAGTGCTATTTAACCTTCTCCTTATATGGTAATAATATATTATTTGTGGTACAATGTCAATAGACTATAATTTGGCGGTCCCTAGGGGAGTCGAACCCCTCTTTTATGGATGAAAACCATATGTCCTAACCGATAGACGAAGGGACCACGTTTGGTGAGCCGGGTAGGGATCGAACCTACGACACACGCCTTAAGAGGGCGTTGTTCTACCGCTGAACTACCGGCCCTAATCTTCTTTTTTAACAGGAAGTTTATTAGCCAGATGGATAGCGTCGGGAACGAGTAAAGGTTTTTCTTTCCAGCCAACTATTGGTGCTATGACTAAAAAGAATAAGAACCAATATGCTGTACCTATCCTACTTAACATCACCCATATACCTTCTGCCGGCATCGCTCCGCAATACATCAATAAGAAAAAATCAGCAACAAGTATCCAAACAAATTGTTTCCATATAGGTCTGAACACAGATGATTTAATCTTCGATGTATCCAACCATGGTAACAATGCAAGTATTCCTATTGCCGATACCATTGCAATTACTCCTCCCAGTTTGTCTGGTATTGCTCTTAAGATTGCATACCAAGGCAAGAAGTACCATTCAGGTACAATGTGTGCCGGAGTTACCAATGGATTAGCCTCAATGTAGTTGTCAGGATGACCTAAATAGTTAGGCAAGTAAAATAAGAATCCAAAAAACAATACTAAGAAAACTAAGAATGCCCAAAGGTCTTTGACTGTGACGTAAGGATGAAATGAAACTGTGTCCCTTGTGTCTTTAGGTTCAACACCCATAGGATTGTTAGAACCTGTCATGTGCAACGCAATGACGTGGAACACAACCATACCCAATATTCCAAATGCTATCAACCAATGTAAGACAAATGCTCTATTTAGAAATGCATCACCTACAGCATAGTCTCCCCAAAGAGCAGTGACCACATAGTCACCAACCAATGGAATAGCAGAGAATAAACTTGTAATTACGGTGGCTCCCCAATAACTCATCTGTCCCCAAGGTAATACGTAACCCAAGAAAGCAGTTGCCATCATCAAGAAGTAAATGATGATTCCAATTATCCACATAAGTTGCCGGGGTTCTTTGTAAGATCCAAAGTAGAGTCCCCTAAACATATGGAGATAGACGGCAATGAAAAAGAACGACGCAAGATTCATGTGTAGATATCTAAACATCCAACCATAGTTGACATCTCTCATGATGTGTTCTACAGATGAGAAAGCATCGTCCACACTTGGTTTGTAGTGCATACCAAGGACCAAACCTGTGATGATCAATCCTAGTAAACAGAAAGTCAGTATCGCTCCAAAACTCCACCAATAGTTCAAATTCTTAGGCACTTGGAAATCCAAGTACTCGTGCTTGAACATTCTAAAGATTGGCAGTCTATTGTCCAACCAACCCAACGGGCCTTTGAACGGAGACTTGTTTTCGCCGACTTTGTTCGTATTAACTGGTTTATAGTTTTTGTC
>CEVF01054847.1_pt1 | contig 10876 bp, 8 predicted proteins | sample 356441 | NCBI WGS metagenome assembly CEVF01 (sample SAMEA2622765, study PRJEB7988) | marine metagenome | biome: marine biome (ENVO:00000447); feature: surface water layer (ENVO:00002042); material: "saline water (ENVO:00002010), including plankton (ENVO:xxxxxxxx)" | depth 5 m
GTGTAATTTATGAAATCAAGGCAAACAGCGAAGAAAAAATATTATTCAAGAAGTTCATTGACGAAAGTGATCATATGAATGTCTGGTATAGCTATCAAAGGGCATTAATTAGTTCTCTAACGGTCGACAAAGAAGATCTCATAATTAACTATATTAAACAAAATTACGCAAAGGTCATAAAAGAAGACCAACAGTTTCCTCCAGATATCATAAAGTGTAGGCGGCTATTTTCAGTGCTCGAGACGCTTTCTCCCTCAAGCATTATCGAAATAGGGTGCGGGACTTCTTCACATATTATCAGCCTGTACATTGAATCTATGAGAAAGGATATTAAGTGGGCAACGATAGATAATGACAAATCTTGGCTGGAGACTACTTCAAAAAAAATCGATAAGAATCAAAAGAAGTCCTCTCAAGGAAATTTCATTCACCATGAAAACACTGAAAAAACTATCTCAATAATTAATAAACAACTGAATAGTGCAGGATGTCGATTTATCTATCTTGATGCGATACTATCAAAAGATGATAAATACCAAGGCCTAGATATATTGATAAATGCAGAACTTGGTAATGATCCGTTATATCTGATGATTGATGCAAGAGTTAAAGCAGTTAAAAATCTAGATAAGCTTGCCGACAAATTAGGCAAAAACATACAAGTAATGACAAATGTTGTTTTAAGAGAACCCAAGAGCAAAAGCGTGGGCTCAGTCAAAGTCCTCGAAAAGGTGATTAATATTAATTCGGCAAAGCTAATAGCTCTTCCTACATTTTACACACTTGTGAAACTAATATAGCAACAGCTATTGAATAAGATTAGATAATAGCAATCTTGAGATTTTATCCCAACTCATTATATTTAACTGAAATGATGAATAGTCAGTTGCGGGTTCAAAAACTTTTTTAATGCAAAATTCTATAGCTTTATTAAAAGCAGAAAGAGCTGAACTTGAACTGGGCTCATGATACCTACCATGTTCGGAGTCCTTTTTATCAGTGAGTATCCAAAAAATGTTTGGACTATCGGTTAAAAATTCAGTAACTGGTGGGCATTTTGAAACAACTAGGGTGGTAGCACAGGCAGCTGCTTCAGCAACAGGCATGTTAAAACCCTCGGCTCTGAAGGGAGAAAAATAAATATCAGCTGTTGCAATTAATTGACTTAGCATTTGACGAGACATATTCTCTCCAATATACAAAGTACAGACTTTTTTTCTATACTTTTTCTCCATAGCATTGATGTATGAAGTAAACTTTTCCCTTGAACCATAAACAGAGTCGTTCCCTTTATAAATAAAGCAAACATGTTCAGCTAGAGGTGATTTAAAAATTGTTTCGATCATTAGATCCGTACCCTTATTAAATGAAGGGGTCCCAATATGAAGGACTTTGATCTTGCCTTTAGGAAAGCGTATATTTGCAAAGGAAGATTCACCAACTTCAGAGTTAGTCAGAAAGGATTTCCTATCAACACCATGAGGGAGGACTTTAATCTTATTGGGATCAATATCCTGCTTAAGAATTGCCTGCTTGGACCATTCAGACGGAGTAAAGATAACGTCAATAGAATCTGCAAGAGATCGGAAAGAATCATTGCCGCCACATAACTTGATATACTCTTTTGAAAGCATTCCATACTCTGAAACCATAAAACAGCTCTTTCGACTGGAATTAAATGGTGAAAGTATTGGTGGTACTGCAATATCAAAAGAGGCATCATAAAACTTGCCCCCAATAGCTGGCTTTAATTTCGATACTAATTTTTTATAGCGTGGGTCTCGTAATGGGGACTCGGATGATTGACATGAAAGCCAATTGGTAAATAAAGGTGCCCTATGATCAACATACAGATCAATACTTTTATCGGATAATGGCAAAAGCTGCTCTAAATTAACGTAAGAAAAAGAGTGCGGATATTTAAACCACCCACTAATCAATAATTTAAGATCACTCATTGACACCTCTGCTAACCATATCCCGGAAAACCTCACAAGATTTCATAAGTTGATCATATGTACCCTTTCCAATTAAGTACCCATCCTCTAAAACCAGAATCTTGTCAGCTTTGGAAGCAGTATGAATTCTATGAGTGATAAAAACAACAGTTGAGTGGGGTAAGCGCTCAGAAATCGTATCTAAGATGCGAGATTCAGTAATACTATCCAAGGCGCTTGTCGCTTCATCTAGAAGAACGATGGGAGGTTTGCGTAGAAGCATACGACCAATTGCCAACCTTTGCCTTTGCCCTCCACTTAAGTTGGAACCACCTTCTTGCAGTGGCATATTCAATTTTCGAGGTGTTTCGAGAATTTCTTCCATACAAACATCTCTTAGTATCTGCTCAAGTTCTTCCTCGGATGATTGCAACCATCCATACCTAAGATTGTCCTCTACCGTGCCGCCAATAAAATGAGAATCTTGAGGCACACAATACATGGATGATCGTAGTGCTTTAGCACTAAGATTCTCAATATTTTGACTATCGATTAAAATTTCACCCCTAGCAGGTTCATACAATAATGTCATTAACTTGAGAAGCGTAGATTTGCCCGAGCCACTCCTGCCTACAATCGCAACTTTTTGACCAGATTCAATATTGAATGAGACTGAATTCAAGACTTTTTTAGATTTTGTATAAGAAAAGTCCAGATTTCTGGCGGCTACAGTTCTGGAATTAAGGTCTAAGAAATCGTAAGGCGAGGAGTTTTCGGTCTGATATTGAACAATTTTGTTCACTCGTTCCATACTGATCTGTGTTTCTTGATATGATTGCCACAAGCTTGAAAGTCGAAGAAGTGGAGCTGTTAAAAAATTACTGATAATTCTAAACGCAATAAGTTCTCCCAATGTGAGTTTACCTTGAAGGACTAAGCTAACCCCAAAAAAGAGGATAAGGATACCACTTAATTGAGTGCAAAAGGCGCCTATTTCAGAATAGATAGCTGCAAAGGATGTTAACCTCAAAGAAACTTCCTGTTGAGACAAAAACTTGTCTCTCCACATCGACAAAGCTTTGTTCCCAAAGCCCTGAAGTTTAACTGACTGAATCCCTGCAATCACCTCAAGAACGAACGAAAAAAGATATGCTCGTTTCGAGGCACGTTCTCTTACAAGTTTTTTATAGAAAGGTGCGCCCCAAACAACCAAAGCCATGTAAATAGGCATTGGGGAAAAAGACACAAGTGTTAAAAAGGGACTATAGAGAAGAAGAATGGCAAGATACAAAACTGCAAAAACGATATCCAGTGCAGTAGAAATTAAAGGGCCAGTGAAGAACTGCCTTATATTAGAGACGTCTTGAACTCTACTTGCAATATCTCCTTGTTTTGAAAAAGCAAAAAATGTATATTTGACGTCAATAAGTTTACGCAACACAATTTCAGAAAATCTTTCATCTGCACGATCAGCAATATCAAAGACGATAAGCTGTCGAGAAGCACGAAAAATTCCTGCCAGTAATGAGAAAGTAATCATCAACCCAACTAATATAGGCAATAAAGGAGGGTTTTGTTGTGAAACAACTTTATCAATAATCTGTTGGAACAACAAAGGAACGCCAACAGTCAATAGCTGAATGATCAAGGACAGTATAAATATTAATGCCAGAGAAAATGGACTTCTACGCAATTCCTTCCAAAAACTCGCAAATGATATTTCAGTAAAAGATCGCGAACGTAGATAATAAAGCGATGAATTTACATTAAATAATTTAGGGTCAAAGTTTTTAGCAATGCCAGCCCACACTAGCCTCCCGGACTTAAAAAGGATATAAAAATCATCAGGAGAGTTATCGCGTAAATATCTGTTTATATTTGTGATTTCAGCTTTGATAAGAGGAATATTAATTGATTTCAAGCAAGCAACTAAATTGTATTCATTATTGCCTTCCTGATCTGCACAACAAGAATCAACACTCTCGAAAATCAATGAATATGAGTAGTTATCTCCAAGATAATTATGCAGACCAGTAGCAAGATAAGAAGAATCTCTTAAGGATACACGCTGAGGAAGGAGATCACTACGCGATTGCTGATCTGCATCGTGCAGTTGAATGGCATTATTTGGATCATACTTGGCACCGAATATTAATGGAAGGATAGATTTTGGCACAAATATATCAAATTCGGCAGAGATGCTCTCACTAACACCTCGACGAGTGAGTTCATCTGTGACTGGTGAATCTTTCCGTACAATTTCGATTATCTGAGCAATCTTTGCGTCTGTGTTTGAAAAAGGCTTATTCTTGGATTTATAATAAACATTATTCTTAATTTGGAGTGCAGTTACAATTAATTGTTTTTCCAGCTGAGCATATTGTTGATTGCTCTCTGGAGCGATCTCAAAATTCCATTCAATGTCGCAACCACCACCACCTACAACGTAAACCTCGTTATTTATACCAAATTGCGAATAAGAGAAAAATAATAAATCACCAGGCTTTTTAAGTGCGCATACAATTAAATCTTTTGAATTGTTATATTCAAGATATTGCCAACAATATCCACTTTTAATCCGACCTATGCCCAGTTCACTGGAAAATCGTATTGTAGACAAGACAACAAATTAATTTACACACACTATAACATAACAAAGAACATCCATTTGCCATCGTCGAGTTGAAAAATGTCGCTGAGGCCGGGGAAAGAGGCATTTTTGAGATTATTTTTAATAGTGTCGGCCACTCCTTCGCCTGCCAACAAATCATGATAGTCAAACTGGGTTACACCGAGATTTTGCTTTGGTATTGATAAATCTCGTACAGCTCGGTTAACATCGAAAGCGATTACCTGAAGGTAATTATGAATATCCCAGGCGTAAGCAGTATTGTCAGACTTAACAGCTAAGACCTTTTTGGTTGTCATGCCATGGTAAAATAGAGTAACCAACTTACCACAAAGTGCGTCAACCCCGTTTCAAAAACTTGCGAATAGGAATATCTATTTTAGGAATTAGTTTTTTTACTGCGATAATTGGCTCTTTGTTTTATAAGTACAAGGAAACAGTTTTTGTTAATGGTACGGTTGTCAGCGAAGAGCTGTCCTTCTTTATTAAGTCACCTATTGACGCCCAAGTTGTTAACGTTGGGGCTAGAGTCAATGAAAAAGTTGATCCTACGAAAACAATATTAAGTTATGATTGCAATGATATCGAGGAAGATAGAGGTAGAAAGCTTGCCTCTCAAGCTTACATTATCAACTCCGAAAAGATACTCACTGAATCACATGCCAACGGTTTAAAAACATTAGACCTAGCAATTGAGAATCTACGAGAGTACGTAGCCGCTTACACAATGCTGGGGAAATCTGGTGCCGTCAGCAAAATGCAAGAAAATGATTATAAACGGCGCTTACAGGAAAAAATACTTTCCAAGCAGCAACTCATTAATTCTCGTGCAGAAAAAAAACTTGAATTTGATACCAAACTTATTACAGTGAATTCTGAAATTAAGGCTTTAAATAAACAGTTGGGGTTTTGCAAATTTAAGAGCCCTGTTTCCGGAACTATTTCTGATGTTCTAGTTAAGCCACAAGAACTAGTGGCCAAAGGACAACCTCTATTTAAAATTTACAATCCGTCGAAGTCATCATTGATCTTTAATCTTCCTGCCAAAAATATTGGCGATGTTTCGATAGGGGAATTGTTTGAAGTACGTGTCTCTAGCTATCCATACAATAAGTATGGCTCAATTACAGCCAAAGTTATCTCGATTAGCCCCGTCACAACCGGGATGATATCTCAAAGTAGTGGAACAGACAGTGAACTTGGTCAAAGTACTAAATCGAAGGAAAACAATAGCTTTCTGTTGAAAGCTCAAATAATATCGTTTTTAAAGCCAGACAAATCTGGCAATCCTCCTGAATTAAAAAATGGCATGACTTTGACAGGATTGTTTAAAGATGATGATAGACGCCTTATTTACATATTATCTGATCAATTTGTGAAAATTCAGAATTCAATCCAATCAATGCGATCTCGATACTAATAATGGTTCGCTTGAAACTACTGAGTCCTCTAGGGTCTCTTGACAAATGGTCGAAATTCACTTTAAAATAAGTAGCTTTTTTGAGTAGCGTGAAAAACTTCCCAACTGAAAATGATCCCATAGCGATTTTAGGTTTAGGTTATGTTGGTTTGCCATTAATTATCGAAATACTAAAAGTATCGAAAGAGCGTACGGTAATAGGATTCGATATTGATGACAAAAAGATTAATTTCCTTGCAAGTGGTAATAAGCTAAGTGAATTTGGCTACGATGGAAGCATTCTTGATTACGTGTCTACAAATAATTTGATTCTTACAGGTGACCAAAATCACCTGACCAATTGCAGAACTTTTATTGTAACTGTACCTACTCCGATAAATGAGTTCAATATACCTGATTTAACAGCCTTAAAGAGTGCAAGTTCAACCATTGGAAACGCATTAAAGAATTCAAACTTGTCACCGACTGATTTAATCGTAGCAATTTTTGAATCAACTGTTTTTCCTGGGGCAACTGAAGAAGTTTGTTATGAATGTATCAAAAAAGCTGCAGGTACTCGTATCAACCAATTGAGGCTTGGATATAGCCCTGAACGCATAAATCCTGGCGACAATGTAAACAATATCACGACTATCAAAAAAGTAACCAGTGGTGAAGATTCGGATACTGCGACCTGGGTTGATAACCTATACAAAAAGTTTGTTAAGGCAGGAACTTTTAAGGTTAACAGTATCAAGACTGCTGAAGCTTCTAAAGTTATCGAGAATACCCAGCGTGATTTAAACATCGCATTAGCCAACGAATTGGCAATTATATGTTCGAGACTTAATATCGATACCAATGATGTCTTGGATGCAGCCTGCACTAAGTGGAATTTCATGAATATTCGCCCAGGATTAGTTGGTGGTCATTGTATTGGCGTTGATCCCTACTATTTAGCTCACAAGGCAGAATCTCTTGGTGTACACTCCAAAGTCATCCTATCTGGCAGACAAGTCAATGATGGGATGCCTGGATGGATCGCAAGACGTGCATTAAAAAATACGGTAAAAATTTGCGGAGCTGGCCACCCAATTAAATGTTTGATCATGGGTATGACATTTAAAGAAGACTGTGATGATCTGAGAAATTCAAAAGCAATTGAGTTGTTTAATTGTCTTCGTTCATATGGTGTAACAGCAAAAATTACTGATCCGTGCCTCACCAATGCGCTAGAACAGCAGCAGCTTGAGAAACATATTAAAGAAAACACAATTGCAATCGATAATGCTTTTGCTCAACAATTTGATCTTGTAATCCTGGCAGTTGCTCACAAAGAATTTAAATCGCTTTCGATTGATCAAATTCTCTCACTTGGCCACGAAAATACTTTATACTATGATCTCAAAAATATCTTCCCAAGGTCAATTCCCAACCTGCAACGTTTATAATGTATATTATTGCTGAAATTGCGCAAGCTCATGATGGAAGCTTGGGAAATGCGCTCAAGTTTATTGAGGCAGCTAAACTTTGCGGTGCAGACGCTGTAAAATTTCAAGCACATATTGCGGATGCAGAGTCGACAAGAGAAGATAAATTTCGAGTTAATACCTTTCCGCAAGACAAATCTCGCTTCGAGTACTGGAAAAGAATGGAATTCTCCAATACCGAATGGGGATTAATTAACGAAAAGTGTCTTGAGCAAAATATTGATTTTATTGTTAGTCCATTTTCAGTCGAGAGTGTAAAACAACTATGTAATTTTAATATTAAATATTTTAAGGTTGGAAGCGGTGAAATTCTAAATCTTGAACTTCTCGAAACCTGTACCGCGACACATACCCCTATTATCCTTTCGTCGGGGATGTCTAATTGGGATGAATTAAAGAAAGCAGCAGATTTTGTCAAGAAGCAAAATGCAGACTTTTCTTTTCTTCAATGTACTAGTAAATATCCCTGCAAACTTTCTGAAATTGGTCTAAATATAATCCAAGAATTAAAGGATAATCTTAAATGTATTCAAAGTGGTTTATCGGATCATTCAGGCGATGAGGATGTGGGTATCGCAGCATGTGCGTTAGGTTGTGAAATCCTAGAGGTACATATTTGTTGGAGCAAACACATGTTTGGCCCTGATACTAGTTCGTCTCTTGATCTTGATCAGCTTAAACGACTTTGTGAATTTAGAGATAAAATGAATTTACTTAAAAACCCAGTAGATAAAGATAGATCTTACATTGAGTTTGAAAACATGAGAAAACTTTTTGGACGTAGTTTAGTCGCTTCAAGAAATATTGCGTACGGTGAGGCAATCTCTGAGGAGATGATCTCCTTTAAAAAACCAGGTGGTGGCTTGTCCTTAGAAGACAAGCCTAGATTAATAGGTGCAATAGCCAACAGAGAATTTGTCAAAGACGAGTTATTTTACGAAACTGATCTGATATGAAAATCCTTTCATTCATAGTTAATAGAGCTAATTATGGTCGTCTACAACCAGTGCTCACTCTCTTGAGAGAGGATCCATTCTTTGAACTTGTCTTGTGCTGTACCGGTACGACTGTAGAAAATGAATTTGGGAATTCTTATTTAAATATCCTAGATGATGGGCATACAATTAAATACAAGGAAAAGATCGAGGTTGGCCAGAAAAGTCATGCAAGCATGGCAGAAACTACTTCGAATGCAATACGTATGGCAACTCAAGTTCTTCAAAAGGAAAGTCCGGATATTACTCTGCTCATCGGTGATAGATATGAAACACTTGGGATAGCTATTGCATCCAGCTTTCTCAATATTCCAATTGCTCACATACAGGGTGGTGAGTTATCTGGTTCGATTGACGAAAATATACGTCATTCAATCACAAAATTAAGTCATTTGCATTTTGTGGCCACAGAAAGAAGCAAAACAATTTTGATTCAACTCGGTGAACAGCCCAATAATGTTTTTAATGTAGGTTGTCCATCTGGCGACATAATTTTGAATCGCACTGAAGATGTTAAAAATAAAATTTGGAGTCAGTTAAATAGTAAATTCGATATAGAAAGAAAAAACTATATTCTTGCTGTCTATCATCCTACGACAACCGAAGCAGATTGTGAATCCGAGCGAATTAAGATTCTTTTGGAGTCAATTAATATACTTGGCTATAAAACTATATGGTTGACACCTAATTCAGATGCAGGATCTCGATGGATCATAGAAGAACTTAACAAGGGTGACAATCCCAATATATTACTTACTACAAGCTTGCATCCTACGGACTACATTGAACTAATGAATAACTCTCTCTTCTGCATTGGAAACTCATCCTCGTTCTTAAGAGATAGCAGCTTTCTTGGGGTACCAGTTATCTTGGTAGGAAATAGACAAAACAATCGTGAATTTAGCAATAATTTAATCAAGGCCAATTTCAATTCTCAGGATATTCTCAATGCATGTAATTATCAAATCAAGCATAAGGATTATGCACCATCAACACTTTATGGCACAGGAGACTCTGCGAACAAAATCGTGGATGCTCTTAAGCAATCAACAGTGGAGATTAAAAAAGAGTTTTATATGCTTTGATACTTTTTCGAAAACTCTAAAGTATTCATAACCCTTAAAAGCGGATGAAGAGATTCGAACTCTCGACCCTCTCCTTGGCAAGGAGATGCTCTACCACTGAGCTACATCCGCACTGTGTCGGTGGCAATCCCTCCGACCTGTCCATCATGCACTACAGAGGGTCCTTTGGTCAATAGAAGTGGATCCACCCAGTCTGCAGCCGCATCCCGGCAAGAGTTCAGTATGAAGATTCAAATTAAACATCAACCCAAATTGAATTGCAGAGACAAAAAACCAGAGCGATTGAGGCTAAATTTCAACCAATCCCTATATAATTCAAGGAGTTACTCGCGAAAGAGTTGAAAGACAAAAAGGGCTTAGAAAAGATACATTTATTTTTTTTAGTTGGCGCACAAAAATCTGGATCAACTTGGCTCCAGAAATCTTTGAATAGTATTCACGGATTCCACTGCTTAGGAGAGGGGCATTTCATTGACAAGTTTTTGATTCCTATTGCTCAAACCCGTCATGAATACAATAAGATGATGAAAATCGTGAATGAAAGAGTATACGAAGGCAATGGATTTTATAAGGAAATTCCAAGCGAAGAATTTATCGAATACATGAGATCATGGATTTTCGATATGATGCTAAGAAATTGCAATCAATCAATTGGCTCAGTATACGCATTAGGGGACAAGACTCCTGCCAATAGCTTTCATATTAGAACATTAAAAATACTTTTTCCAGATTGTAAATTTATACACTTACTTCGCGACGGACGCGATGCATGCGTTTCTGCGTATTATCACCGAAAAAGAATATTAGAGAAAAACGGACAGCAATCTAAAAATATTGACGAGCTCGCTCCCCAGCTTCTGTCTAAATGGGCAGAATTTACAAAATCTGTTTTGGATGCCGAAAAATCTGGCATCAACATGTGCACGGTTAGATACGAAGACATGCTAGTTGATAATTTAGCGGTACTTCGTCAATGCATTAACCACATAATGCCCGAGAATCAAGTTAGCGATATTGAGTTGCAGGAATCCATTAGAGCCAATAGCTTTACAAAAATGACTGGTGGGAGAAAATCTGGGGAAGTACAGAATGAATCGTTTGTACGCCGAGGGCAGTCAGGCTCTTGGAAAGACGAGTTACAAGAAACAACTCAAAATAGTTTTAATCAGGACGACATCGATCTTCTTAAGAAATTAGGGTACATATGTTGAGTCAGTTGGTCATTTTTTTTCTAAGCTGTTTTACTCGATCCCTGAGGTTCGCTGCCTCTTCAAAATCCAACTTCTTTGCCGCTTCCTTCATCTTGGCCTCAAGCTGATCGATCAACTCCGGCAACGCCTC
>CEVF01059673.1_pt1 | contig 10874 bp, 7 predicted proteins | sample 356441 | NCBI WGS metagenome assembly CEVF01 (sample SAMEA2622765, study PRJEB7988) | marine metagenome | biome: marine biome (ENVO:00000447); feature: surface water layer (ENVO:00002042); material: "saline water (ENVO:00002010), including plankton (ENVO:xxxxxxxx)" | depth 5 m
AAAAGCTTTAATTATTTATAGAAAAAATAATGAGTATAAAACAGAAAGTTTAAGTTTAAGAGGGATTATAAAATCATCCATTTTACTAGATCAATATATATTTATATATAAAAATTGTTCAGACAATTTTTTACCCATACCACCTGAGAGTAGTTATCAATATATAAAGGCAAAAACGAATAATAAGAATCCTGAAAAATCATTTTCTGATTCATGGTTAGGTACTAGTCAATATATAAAAGGGGAAAGACAAAAACCTGAGATGGAATTATGTTTTGGATATGATGTAAAACCTTCATTATTCTTAAATAACAAAAATTTTGATTCCTTAGCTATGAAGATTTACAGTTCCCTTATTAAAGCAAATGAAAAATAAATTTAAGATCAATATATCAGTCAAAAATTTTGATTTTTCCATTTACGATATTGGATTAGTGATATCGCAAGCAATATTAATATTCTTACACTTTATTGAAATAAATTTAATTAGTTACAAATTATTTTATGTAGAAAGTAAATTCTTTATTTATCTAAGCAAGATTTTAGTAATATCTGGGATTATTCTTTTATTAATCTCTATAAAATATTTAAAAAATAGTTTATCTCCTTTTCCAAAACCAAAAAATAATAAAGGATTTATATCAAGTGGTATCTACAGAATAATAAAGCATCCAATGTATTATTCAATTATTATTATATCTATAGGATTATTTTTTAAAAATCCTTCATTATATAATTTGTCTTTATCACTTTCATTAGGTTTAGTATTATTACTAAAAATTAGACAGGAGGAAAAATATTTAATAAATACATTTCCAGATTACTTGGCATACAAAAATAATCTTAAATTCTAAATTAATTTAATAATGGATATAAATAAAATAAAAATAGATAATAATTTCAAATTGATTGAAGCAAGTGCAGGAACCGGTAAAAGTTTTACATTAGCTCACATATTGATAAGAGGTATAATAGAAAAAAGACTAAATCCTGAAGACTTTTTATTACTTAGTTTTACTAAAAATACATGTAATGAATTAAGGACAAAAATAATTGAAAGATTAGAAAAATTAAAAGAATTTATTATCCATAAGAAATTTAATGAAATAGATAGTACATTAATTAATTGGTATAATAATTACAATAAAAAAAATATAAAAGACTTTGAAATTCTAGGAATTTTAGATAATTTCTATAACAATATTTATAAACTTAATATCACAACATTTCATGGATTTTGTAATAAGATTTCTGAAGACTATTGTATTGAAATATCTTCCACTCAAGGAACTAAAATTGAAAACGATATAGATGAATTATATCAACATGTTATTAATGAAATATGGATTGAAGAATATTGGAAGCTTGAAACTGATATTATTAAAGCTATAGATAATAAAAAAATTAGTACGAAATATAGTAAAAAAAATATCACAAGAATTAATAAAAGTTTTTTATTTAATATTTTAAAGGATATTGATCAAGAAAACATATGTAATATAAAATTCGAAGAGAAATATAAAGATATAAAAACAAGTATATATCTAAAACAATATCTTCAAAAAAATTGGAAAGAGTTCTGTTTTTTATGGAAAGAAAAGGGTGAATCATTATTTAATTCATTGAAGGAGTTGGGAAAATTAATTGTAAATCAAGGATATAAAAGTAGAAACTATTCACCAAATCCGAAAAATAAAATAAAGGAAATAAATGACTGGATAAATTATATAAACAAAGAAATTGAATCAGGAAAATTTAATATAGTGATAAAAAAAATAACAAATGAAGACTTGCTTTCAAGATATTTTTATTATAAGAATTACCAAAAAGAAATTGAAAATTATAAAATAGATTTAGATTTATCTTTCTTCGAAGATTTGCAAGAAAGAATTTATAATATTAAAGATGGCTTTTATAATGAACTAATCAGGATATTAATTAATAAATCTTTCTTAAGATTAAAAATATTAAAAGACAATAATTCTATTCTTAATTTCAATGATTTAATTAGAAGAATTGAAAATCACATACTGAACGAATCAAATAATAGTGAAAGTATTATTGACTTAAAAGAGAAGTATAAATTTATTTTGATAGATGAATTTCAAGATACAGACCAAATACAATGGAATATAATCTCGTTACTTTTTAAAGATCATAAACACTTTTTGCTATGTGTTGGAGATCCCAAACAAGCAATATATAAATTTAGGGGTGGAGATATTCACACTTACTTAAAAGCAAAAAAAGAAGCGAATGAAGTATTCACACTTGGAGATAATTACAGATCATCAAAAGATCTTTTAAGAATTATAAATATCTTATACAAAAATGGGATGGAAGAGTCACAGATAAAATATAAAAAATTAAATTGTATGTCTATAGATAAAGAGCAAATTAATCCTTATTCTGGTCCTGCATTTGAAATTATTGAATTTTCAGCTAAAGAGAAAAATTTAGAAGAATATGTAATTAACTATATTCTTAATTTACTAACAAAAAAGAAGGAAATCGATATAAGCAAAATTGCAATACTTACTGAAAAAAACTATCAATGTGAGATTTATAATAAATTACTTTCTAAATATAATTTACCAACTAAAATCGTAAATAAAAATAATATATTCGATACTGATGCGGCGCTTTTTTTAGAAATGTTTTTAAATTGCCTGATTAATCCAAGTTCATTAAAACACATTATATTAATATCTACATCAAAGTTTTTAAAATCAGATTTAATTAAATTAGATAATATTGAAAATAATATACTTATTGAAGAGTTACTAAAGAAATTTAAAATATGGTCCTATGAATTAAATAAGAATGGATTTATTAATACCTTAAATAAATTATCAGCTTATTTGAGGAATCATATTTTTTACGATAAGGATACCAATTCTAATTTATTTCAATTATCTGAGCTTATAGAAAAAGAGTTACAAATTAATAATTACAATATTATTAAAGTATGTGATTGGTATAAAAATGAACTAAATCCAAATACGAGAAAAGGGAAAGGAGATGAATATCTAATTAAAAATTATTCTCAGATCTCAGGTATTAATATATCAACAATACACAGTAGTAAAGGATTAGAATATGATATTGTTATATGTCCATACCTTTGGAATAAAGCTGATAAAACAAAAACTTTAAAGGGACCATTGTGGAAAAATTACTTTGAAAAAAAAATCTATATTGATATTCAGGAAAATTCCAAAAAAGTCAAGGAATTAAAGTTCATTGAAGATAAAGACTTAATAAATGAGTATGAGAGACTTATTTATGTTGCATTAACAAGAGCAAAATATAAGCTTATAATTTTTAATAATGAAGATGAAACTAATAATATTCTTAATCGAAATCTATTAAAAAACTTATCTGATTATAGAAATTTTCTTACGAAAACAGATTTCAATTTAAAAAATAATCAAATTGAAAGTCTCAAAAATAAATTCAAAAATATTTCATTTGAGAATAATTTTTGGAACTATGATATTAATAGATTTACATCTAATAGATATAATGAATTAACAAATAATAAAATAACATTTAGATCAAGTTATTCTGGATGGATCAATAAAAATAATAGAACAGATATAGCAAATAACTATAAAGATTATGAAGATAATTTATCAATAATAAATAACAAAAAAGATTTTAATAACCTAAAGAATTCATATAAATATCTTTATAATCTAAACCCATTGAGTACATTCCCAAAAGGTAAAAATGCAGGAACATGTATACACAAAATTCTTGAAAGATTTAATTTTGAGAGTAATTCAGAAAAAGAACTAACACATATAATTGAACAAGAATTAAGAAATCACTATATAGATCTTAGTTTTAGTATTTTATTAAAAGAAGGAATTTTAAGAGTTTTAAACACCTCATTAGGTGAGAAGCTAGGGAATAAAAAATTAATTGATATCCCTAATGAATTTACTCTTAAGGAAATTAAGTATGATTTAGCAATCTCAAATAAAGGGAAAGTTATTAAATCAGATGATATTGCTGAATGTTTTTTAATAGATAATAATTATGATTTTGGAAAAAACTATGCAAAAAAAGTGAAAGAATTAAAGTTTTTTAGTAAAGGATTCCATACTGGATTCATCGATTGTATTGTTCCTATTGGAGAATGCATTAATACTAGTAAATGGTGGATTATTGATTGGAAAAGTAATTACATTTCTGATAAAGATCAAAATAAATGCCTTCCCAAAAACTATCTAAATCAATATATTAAAGATGAAATGATCAAGAACCACTATCCTTTGCAATCGCATCTCTACTTATTAGCATTACATAGGCTCCTTAAATGGAGATTAAAAGGATATGATCCATCTATTCACCTCGGTGGTTATATTTATATCTTTTTAAGAGGATTAGCTGACTTCAATATTAGTAATACATTGGAATTTAAAAATAATATTCCAGGAATATACATAGGAAATGCTCCAATTAATCGTATAAATTATCTTGATAACTTATTTAAGAATGGAAACTAGTGTTTCAAAAAATATTGAACTTTATAAATATGATCATATTTATAAATTACTAGTAGAAAACTTTAATTTTGATGAAGAGAAATATGGGGATTATATTAAAGATATTATTAAAGTTTTAAAGGAATTTGAAAGAGTTGGTGAGACCTCAGTTGATATTGACAATAGGAGTTTCTCCTTTGATCTATTAAGAGATGATTGGCCAGATATGCATATCAATGCACTCAAAGAATCCGGACTACTGAATAATCCAAATTCACCACTTGTAATAAATAAAAGTAAGATTTCATTAATTAAGTGGGAGAAAAGAATTCGAAAAATATTAAATATTTTTCAAAATAAAATCAAAGCAAAAAATATACTTTGTCCACTAAAGAAATCAAATTACAACGATAAGGTCAATTCCATTGTTGATCTTTTTAATAAATCTGATTTGGTTTTTATTCAAGGAGGTCCGGGTACAGGAAAATCTACACTTATTGTAAATTTAATAAAGTATTATCTAAATTCAAAAAATCTAATCAATATAGGAATTGGAGCTCCTACAGGAAAATCTTCTGCAAGATTAAAGGAATCTCTCGAGGATAATAACGAAATTATTACTAAAACAAATTCAGACATTATTGAATGTCAGACATTACACAGATGGATTTACAATTCAACTAATAGAAAAGGAAGTCTAAAATTTAAATTAAAAGAATTAGATCTTTTTATTATAGATGAAATGTCAATGGTGAATATTGATTTAATTGAATCAATATTAGATTTATTAGCGATTGATTGCAAAATACTTTTAGTAGGAGATGCTAATCAGTTGCCTCCTATTAATAATTGTTCTATTTGGAATCATATCTTTTCGGATATTAAAAATAATATTTTTAAACCTTATACAATAAATTTAACCAAAGTTTATAGAAATAATGGAGATATCGAAGAACTTAGTAAATCAATCTTTACTAATGGAAAAAATCAATTTAACAGAAAATTACAATCTATATCAGTTGATGATAATAAAAGCAATGTAAAAGTATTTAAAACATCGAATTATAAAAAAATACCGGAATATTTAATCGATGAGATTAAAAATTATAAAAATGCTTTAAAAAAAGCCACATCTGATCTTAGTAAAAAAGATTATATCTTTAATACTTACACAAATAACCTTCTTGAAACAGAAGAGAAGCTAACCTTAGAAATATTTAAATGCTTAAATTCACATTTAACCCTTTGCAAAAAAAATACTGGGACATGGAGTGTTCATGAAATAAATAAGGAGATGATAAATCAGAATGAACCCTATGATTTTTTAACACTTGAAGAAGGATTACCAATTATGTGTACAGAAAATAATAATGAATTAGGAATTTCAAATGGTGATATTGGAGTTTTGATAGGTAATAAAGAAAATAGGAGATTCTTATTTAGAAAGTTTAATAATAATAATGAACTTGTGATTGCATTAATAAATCCTGAAAAATTAGAACGAATAATTCCTGCACTAGCTATCACGATACATAAAGCACAAGGCAGCGAATGCAAGAAAGTAAGTATTTTATGGGATAAAAGTAATAATATTTCTTTAAATAAATCAGACAATGAAAATAATAAAAACAAACAACTATTACTTGAAGATAATTTTGAAAAGAGACTTTTATACACTGCCATTACAAGAGCTAAGGAGTCTTTAAGAATATATTTGTAGATAAAAAAAATATAAAATCATTTTATAAGACCTCTAGATGTTAGATTAGTAAAAAGGCTCTGTATGGCAAAACAACGACAAAAGATCTTTGATATTGAGTTGTATGCCTGATCAGATAATATCAGGCATTATTAATGGCTACAAAAAGAAAAGATCTTTCTTCAAAAAATGAAGAGAGTAAACTTATAGATAAAGTTCCCGAAAACACAAGTCAAAATGAAAAATCTAAAATTAATTTAGATGAAAATAATGATGTAAAAAATCTAGAAAATAATTACGGTTTTTTAGATTTTGGTTTTAATCAATCTATAATAAAATCATTACAGAAAAAAGGATATCAAGACCCCACTCCAATACAAAAAGCATCTATTCCAGAGTTAATGAAGGGAAGAGACCTATTGGGTCAAGCTCAAACTGGAACAGGAAAAACTGCTGCATTTGCTCTACCAATAATTCAAAAACTTGAAGATAACAAAGAATTATTACCAAAAGTCTTGGTTATGACACCTACAAGAGAATTAGCAACTCAAGTTGCTGATTCATTTAAAAACTATAGTTCAGAATCAAAAGATCTTAAAACTATTGCAATATATGGTGGCACTGATTTTAGAAGTCAAATATCTTCCTTAAAGAGAAAAACGGATGTTGTAGTTGGAACCCCTGGAAGAATAATGGATCATATAAGACAAGGCACTTTTAAAATAAATAAAGTTAATTGTCTAGTTTTAGACGAAGCTGATGAGATGTTAAAAATGGGATTCCTAGAAGATATTGAATGGATAATTGACAAATTACCTGAAGAGAAGCAAATGGTATTATTTTCAGCAACAATGCCAAATGAGATTAAAAATATTGCAAAAAAATATTTAAATGATCCTGCTGAAATAAAAATCAAAAGTATAAAGAAAGAAGCAGAATTAATTTCCCAAAAATTTATAAATATTCAAAGACAGTATAAGTTAGATGCTTTAAAGAGAATTCTAGAGTTAAAGAATAAAGGTGTAATAATATTTGTAAGAACAAAATCGCTCACCACCTCAATTGCAGAATCTTTAGAAAGTTCTGGACATAGTGTAGCGGTTTTAAACGGAGATATTCCTCAGGCACAAAGAGAAGCAACTGTTGACAGGTTAAGGAAAGGGTTTATTGATATTCTTGTCGCAACAGATGTTGCAGCTCGAGGACTAGATGTAGAAAGGATAAAATTAGTAATAAATTATGATTTTCCATTCGATACAGAAACATATACTCATAGAATTGGACGAACGGGGAGAGCTGGAAGGTCTGGTGAAGCAATCTTATTTGTCAACAGAAGGGAAAAAAATTTCTTGAGAAATTTAGAAATATCTACAAAAAGTAAAATTGAAGAAATCACAATTCCAAATAACGATGTAATAAATCAAAATAGAATGGATCAATTAACAAAAAATATAAATATAAATTCTCTAATAAATGAATCTGATGAAGAGAATAAAGCACTTATAATAGATATCTTAGATACTCTTAAAAATAAATACTCTATGAATGAGGAAGACATCGCGATGGCTGCAATCAATTTAGCTGTCGGAAATAAACCTTTTTTTATAAAAGATGATGAATCTTGGATATATAAAAAAAACTATATCGAAAGGGATAAATCTAATCGAAATATTTACAATAAATCGAAAAATAATAATAAGAGAGTTATGAATCAAAGCAATATATATGAAACTATTAAATTGAATTACGGAAAAATTAACCGTATAAAAGTAGCAAATATTATTTCATCAATATGTACTGCCACCAATATAAATGGAAGATCGATAGGTAAAATTCAAATTTTTAACGAATATAGTCTTGTTGATTTACCTAAAAATTTAAAAAAAGAAACTAAGATAAAAATTAAGAATTTAAAAATAAAGAATTTTTAATAATGAAATATTTTAACAATTTAATATTCTTAATTTTCTTTTCCATATTCATAAATCAAAGTTCATTTGCTGAATCAAATTTAAATTCAATTATCAAAAGCTTTTGTATAAAAAATGTAAAAGCTGAAATGAATGAAGCGAACTTAAAGTATGAAGAAAGTTTTGGAGAAGAGGTATGTAATTGCTATTTAGAAAATATTTCTAACAATATTGATCATCAAAGATCCATATCAATATGCAAATTTAAAAATAATAAAAAGAATAATATCTAAATCATTTTTCAATATATGCAAAATAAAAAGCAGCAAAACCCAATAATTAGGCTTTATATAAATTTATCAAGAGAAAGGAGGCTTTTATATTTTGCCTTTTTGAGCTCAGTAATCAATAGAGTTTTGGATTTAGCTCCCCCTGTGATTATTGGTCTTGCAGTTGATATTGTAGTAAAAGAGGAAAATTCATGGATTTCTAACTTTGGAATAAAAGAAGTTCCAAATCAATTAATTTTTTTAACATTTTTTTCTATCCTAATATGGAGTGCAGAGTCTATTTTTCAATATCTTTATGCAGTTTTATGGAGAAATCTTGCTCAAATATCCCAGCATAAACTAAGGATTAAAGCTTACGATCATATCCAAAAATTAGATATACATTTTTTTGAAACTGATAATACTGGAAGGTTATTATCAATACTTAATGATGACATCAATCAATTAGAGAGATTTTTAGATCATGGTGCCAACGAATTAATCCAATTATTTGTATCAGTAATAATAATTGGGAGCACAATGATTTATGTCGCACCCCAGATTGCTATTTTTGCTTTTTTACCAATACCCCTGATTTTATTAGGATCAATAAAATTTCAAGGTAAATTAGCTCCTAAATATAAAGATATTAGGGAGAAAGCTGGTTCTTTATCCTCAAGATTAAATAATAATTTAAGTGGAATTCTTACTATAAAAAGTTTTACAAATGAAAATTGGGAATTAAATAGACTAAAAAAAGAAAGTCTCCTTTATAAACAAAGTAATAAATCAGCAATAAAACTTTCTTCAGCTTTTATTCCTTTAATTAGATTTGCAATACTCTTTGCTTTTATAGCGATACTTCTCATTGGTGGATTCCAAGTTTGGAATAAAGAATTAAGTGTAGGCTCATATAGTTTTTTAGTATTCATAACTCAAAGATTGTTATGGCCTTTAACAACTTTAGGTCATGTATTAGACGAATTTCAAAGGTCAATGGCCTCAGTAAATAGAGTTGTAGATTTAATAGACACACCTATCAAAATAAGAGATGGATACAAAAGTATTGATTCAAAAAATGTAGTGGGAAATATTAATTTTAAAAATATATTTTTTAACTATCCTGAAAGAGAGTCAACTCTAATAAATATAAATTTAAAAATCCCTAAGAAATCTTCACTTGGAATTGTTGGATTAACTGGTTCAGGAAAAAGCACTCTTATAAAATTACTTCTTAGGATTTATGATACTGAAAAAGGGTGTATTACTCTCGATAATATCCCAATAAGGGATATCAAGTTAAAAGATTTAAGAAAATGCGTCTCACTTGTAAGTCAGGAGACATATTTATTTCACGGTACAGTTCTCGAGAATATACGCTACGGATCAAATTCAGCAAATTTTAAAGAGATCAGAAAAGCAGCAAAGATAGCTGAAGCTGATGATTTTATAAGTAAATTACCAAATGGGTATAAGACGACTGTTGGAGAGAGAGGTCAAAAACTTTCAGGGGGGCAACGCCAAAGAATTGCCTTAGCAAGAGCTATTTTAAAAGATTCTCCAATACTTATTCTTGATGAAGCAACTGCATCAGTTGACAATGAAACTGAAGTTCTAATTCAAAAATCATTATCAAAAATCAGTAAAGAAAGGACAACAATTATGATTGCTCATAGACTAAGTACAATCAAAAATGCTGATAATATAATAGTTATGAATAAAGGGAAAATAATAGAGACAGGGACGCACGAAAATCTTTTAAAATCCAAAGGATTCTATTCTGATTTATGGAACGTACAAGTTGGCATATAACTAAATAAGGAAATTAAAGGATTCAATAACTTTTGAGAACATTTTTTCAACCTTATTCCATCTTTCTTCATTAGTTCCAACAGCAAAAGTATATAAACTTCCTCGATCAATTACAACAGTTGCGAGCTCATGACGTTCTTGATTATTCAAATTTAATTCATACTCTAAATCATAAAAAATATGATTTGATACTTCGCGCTGTTTTGCATCAATTAAAGTTACGGAACGACCAGAACCTTCTGGAGCAATAACTTTATTTACTAAAGTCTGGCCAACTTCAAGTGGAGTTCCTAGTTGATCTAATTCAACATCATTATTAAGATCGGATATTACTAAACTAAGTGTCTCATTGCTATTAATAAGGTCGTGATAGATAATTTCAGGACCGCCATCAACTTTTACTCTTGTCCAACCAGTTGGATAAAAAAATCCATAACGACCATCTGAGCTTTGATAGGCCTCTAATCCAGCATTTAAACCATTGCTACATGCACTCATAAAGAAGCACAAAAGTAATACCATGAAATATTTGAAAGGATTTTTTTTCATATTTTGATTTAGGAGAATTTTGATCTTTTAAACATAATAAGACATTAAAAGCAAACAAATAGAACCAATTTCAATTTATCGGTATAGATTGGACTTAGAAAGAATTTAATTTTGATTACTTTCACTAAACCTCTTGCAAAAT
>CEVF01306928.1_pt1 | contig 10861 bp, 11 predicted proteins | sample 356441 | NCBI WGS metagenome assembly CEVF01 (sample SAMEA2622765, study PRJEB7988) | marine metagenome | biome: marine biome (ENVO:00000447); feature: surface water layer (ENVO:00002042); material: "saline water (ENVO:00002010), including plankton (ENVO:xxxxxxxx)" | depth 5 m
TAAGTTTATGGTTTCCCACTTTGATCAAGGGTAACAATGCCTTGATCTCTGGAGTGTTCCCACTCTGGGAGAGGAGGATGACCACGTCGTTTTGTTGAATAGTGCCCAGATCTCCATGAATGGCATCGGCAGCATGCATAAAAATGGCCGGGGTTCCTGTGGAGTTCAATGTCGCCACTATTTTGGAGGCAACTATGGCACTCTTGCCTATTCCAGAAACGATGACTCTTCCGTCCGATTCTAAGATACACTGCACGGCATGTGCAAATTGGTCGTCTAACAGACCTATTAAATTGGCCACGGCCTTGCTCTCAATTTCGAGGGTCCGCTTCGCTATGGATAAAATTGACTTAATGTCGCTCAAAGTAATTAACCGATTAACTGATTGTATTCCTAAAAGAATGTCTTATATTTAAGTTTACAAAACTAATCAAACTATCTTTTACAGACTATAATGGAAATAATAATAGATTCTTTTGGAATTGAACAGTTAAAATAATAGTATCAACTACCTTTTAGGTTGCTTGTAATAAATTGAAAATGTGGAAATGAGCCTAACAAACACTGATTTGCATTCCTCGCTCAAAAAATATTTTGGTTTCTCAAAATTTAAAGGACTTCAGGAAGAAGTAATTGAAAATGTACTTAACGATAAGGATACTTTTGTAATCATGCCAACAGGAGGGGGGAAATCCCTGTGCTACCAGTTGCCTGCACTTATGAAAGAAGGAACGGCAATTGTTGTTTCTCCTTTGATTGCCCTGATGAAGAACCAAGTGGATGCCATTAGGGGAATATCCGAGCAGCACGGTATTGCCCATGTATTGAACTCCTCATTGACGAAAACAGAGGTTAAACTGGTAAAAGAGGATATTACCAACGGTGTGACAAAATTGCTGTACGTAGCCCCGGAATCCCTGACCAAGGAGGAAAATGTAGAATTTTTAAGAAACGTGAAACTTTCCTTTGTTGCAGTGGACGAGGCCCACTGTATCTCGGAATGGGGCCATGACTTTAGACCTGAATACCGGAACCTCCGTGGAATCATAAATAGGTTGGGAGATGATATTCCAATAATTGGGCTTACCGCAACGGCCACGCCGAAGGTGCAGGAGGATATAATTAAAAATTTGGGCATGACGGACGCCAAAGTTTTCAAGGCATCGTTCAACAGGCCCAATTTATTTTATGAGGTACGTCCAAAGACCAAGAATGTGGATGCCGATATTATCCGCTTTGTGAAACAAAATCAAGGTAAATCCGGGATTATCTATTGTTTGAGCAGAAAACGTGTGGAGGAATTGGCCCAAGTGCTACAGGTAAATGGAATCAGTGCCGTGCCTTACCATGCTGGCTTCGATGCCAAGACACGCTCCAAATATCAAGATATGTTCTTGATGGAGGAAGTGGACGTTGTTGTTGCCACGATCGCTTTTGGTATGGGGATAGATAAACCGGACGTGCGTTTTGTGATCCATCACGATATCCCTAAAAGTATAGAAAGTTATTATCAAGAAACCGGTCGCGCAGGCAGGGATGGGGGTGAAGGACATTGTTTGGCCTATTACGCCTATAAAGATGTGGAGAAGCTAGAAAAATTCATGTCGGGAAAACCTGTAGCGGAACAAGAGATCGGAAATGCCCTCTTACAGGAAATTGTGGCCTATGCCGAGACATCCATATCCCGTAGAAAGTTTATACTGCACTACTTTGGGGAAGAATTCGACGAGGTGAACGGTGAAGGTGCCGATATGGACGATAATTCCAGAAACCCAAAACCCAAAGAAGAAGCCAAAGAACAAGTGGTCAAACTGCTGAGTGTGGTAAGGGATACCAACGAAAAGTTCAAAACCAAAGAAATTGTACGGATTTTGGTAGGTCAGACCAATGCCATGATATCTTCCCATAAAACCGATGAAAAACCCTTTTTTGGGATTGGAAAAGAAAAGGACAAGGCTTTTTGGATGGCTTTGACAAGGCAGGTCCTAGTTGCTGGATTGTTAAAAAAGGAAATAGAGCAATACGGCATTCTTCACTTGACCGAAGCAGGAAAAAAATACCTTGAAAACCCTGAGTCGTTCATGATGACAAAGGATCATGTGTACTCTAAAGATGATACAGGGAATATTGTTGTCCCCGAAAAATCCGGAGGAGCCGTTGCAGATGAAAATTTATTGAAATTGTTAAAAGATCTTCGGAAGAAAGAAGCACAAAAGAGGGGAGTTCCCCCTTTTGTTGTATTCCAAGATCCATCTTTGGAGGATATGTCCCTGAAATATCCGGTGACCATGGATGAATTGCTCAATATTCAAGGGGTTGGTGAAGGAAAAGCCAAGAAATATGGAAAACCGTTCGTGGAAATGATTTCCAAATATGTGGAGGAAAATGATATTGTAAGACCCGATGACCTTGTGGTAAAAAGTACCGGAGCCAATTCTGGATTAAAGCTTTATGTGATACAAAGTGTGGACAGAAAATTGGCCTTGGATGATATTGCCTCAGCCAAAGGATTGGAACTTCCTGAACTGATTAAGGAAATGGAGCAAATCGTGTTCAGTGGTACAAAACTGAATATTGGTTACTGGATCGATGAAATATTGGATGATGACCAACAAGAGGAAATCCATGAGTACTTTTTGGAGGCGGACACCGATTCCATTTCTGCAGCCATTGACGAATTTGATGGTGATTACGAGGATGAGGAACTCCGCTTGTACCGTCTTAAGTTTATAAGTGAAGTGGCGAATTAATATTCGCCACTTAGTTCTCCTGTTGTGATCATGGCCACTATAAGGCCAAAATATAGAATGGTCAGTACCAAATAGATCAGTGCTAGGGCTAAACCTATATAGGATAGGATCTTCCCAGTCTTTACATTGCTGTAATCCGTATAATTTTCAGGGTTTTGTTGGTACAATTGGTTGGCGGTCTTGGCCTTGACCAATCCAATGATACTGAATATGGCCCCGAAAGGACCACAGCAAAACAAAGTGCCGACAATGGAGAGTATCCCCATTGTCAACACGGTGCTTGCTCCTGGTAAGGGTTGTTGGCTCATTATATTATTGGTATTGTTCCATCATTTCATTTACTTTTTCCATATAGCCATCCCAGCCGCCCATTTGGTTGATGGACCATAACGTGTAAAATAAGTACAGAGCTCCGATGACCATACCAATAATGGCTAAAATTTTTACGGTTTTTAGGGTGCTGTAATTTTTATACAAGTCTGGATTCTCAGCATATGTTTTTTCATCTTTTTTGATCAATAAAAAGGCAATTCCGCCCAGGACAAGACCAGGTGCACCTCCAAAACAACAGCAGAGGAATGATAAAATGGCTAAAACAAGCGCGATGGTTACATTGGGAAGGTTTTTTTGTTCCATGGTTAAAATGTTTAGTTTATAAATTTGGTTATATAATTTATTAAAATTAGAGCAACGGTAGCTATTCCCAATATGATAATCAATCTTTGGTTGATATTTAAATTGAAAACCTTGTTCCCAATGACCAATGCAAAAAGCGGGAGTATGGTATAAATAGCTGGATACATTTGAAACGCGGCCACAAACTCACCATGCAATAAAAGATGGAGAGCGCGCTGCATTCCACAGCCGGGACAATCAACGCCCAAAAGCTGTTTGTTGAGACAGGGCAGCATATAATCCTCTAAATTCATTGTGTAAATGGCGGTTATTAGGTACATCATAGTCTGTGATGACCGAAAAATACTATTATTTTTGTATTCGAGTTTAATTTTCACCGCATTTTTTATTGCAATAATTAAAATATGGGCAAATTTTCGATTGGAGATAGGGCTGAGGTTTTGGATGAAGCCATTTCTGGCACCATACAAAAAATACAGGGTGACGAAGTGGTTTTACTTACTGATGATGGTTTTCCGATGAATTATGCAATTGAAGACCTTGTAAAGATCGTAGGAGATATTTCCGTTACCAATTATGAGGTTGCCCAAGTGAAAAAACAAAAGGAGCTGTCCGCAAAAAGAAAAACTCCAGTGGTAAAGCCGAAAGAGCGGAATACTCCGCAAATGGAAGTGGACCTCCATATTCACCAATTGGTGAAATCCAGTAAGGGAATGAGCAATTACGATATGTTGAATATCCAATTGGACACTGCAAAGCGACAGTTGGATTTTGCCATGAGAAAACGGATACAGAAAGTAGTGTTCATCCATGGTGTCGGTGAAGGTGTATTAAAGGAAGAACTTCGGTATCTTTTTAAAAGGTACGACAACCTAAAATATTATGATGCCGATTATCAAAAATACGGGCTAGGCGCTACCGAGGTGTATATTTATCAAAACACCTAGTCCGGAATGTCCGTGTAAACATCACCAAACTCACTGATGCTAAGGTTTGTGATGCGCTCGTCGTCTTCCGTCACAAAGGATATGCCGCTCAAGCTTATGGTATGGATAAACTGGGTGTCGTCGTCTGGGTCCACCATGGTTTCTATAATTACCAAGCCATCCTCTGCTTCTACCTCACTGATAACAACGGGTTCGGCAGGAGGAATATCATCACAGAAATAATCATCATCCACATCATCGGAGAAAATACGATACGTGACCTGCGATTGGCTGGGCACCGTACTTTCCGTAGTAACCGTTTCTCCTACGGTACCATTGTTTAGAACACCACTTTGAAGTACCAGAATGAGAGCTTCGCTATCATTTATTTTGAACAGCAGGTTTTTGGAATCCGTTGCTGGTTCAGTACAGTAATCCAAAGATACACTATCAAAGTCAATGGTCTCAATTTCGAGATCACCATCACTGCAAGAAAAGAGTAAGCCCCAACAACAAAGTACTAAAAGAATGAATTTTCTCATGCACCAAATTTAAGGTAATTACAATTTAATACCCCAATTCCAAGGTGCAGTTTAAAAGAAATTAACTTTATTTCATGTATTTTTGCTCCTCTTTTAAAAGCAAACTCAACCATGCAAAAAGTCTATCTGGACAATGCTGCTACAACGCAGGTAAGGAAAGAAGTAATCGAGAGAATGCAAGAGGCACTGGCCCAACACTACGGTAACCCATCCTCGACCCATAGTTTTGGAAGGTCTGCCAAGACTGCTGTGGAGCAAGCCAGGAAAACCATCGCCAAGACCTTGAACGCCCAACCATCGGAGATAATTTTCACGTCGGGAGGGACCGAGGCCGACAACATGATTTTGCGATGTGCCGTAAGGGATCTCGGGGTGGAGACCATTATTACTTCCAAAATAGAGCATCATGCCGTTCTTCACACCGTGGAGGAACTCGAAAAAGAATACAATATTGCTGTTTGGTATGTGGATTTGGATGAGTTTGGAAACCCAAAACTCGACCATTTGGAAAGCCTGCTTAAAAGGGACAATTCCAAAAAAATGGTCAGTTTGATGCATGTGAACAACGAGATCGGTAATATTACAGATATTGCCGCCGTTGGTGGGCTTTGCAAACAAAATGATGCGCTTTTTCATTCCGACACGGTACAATCCATTGGGCATTACCCTTGGGATGTGCAAGCGGTTCCCGTTGATTTCATGACTGCCGCAGCGCATAAGTTCCATGGACCAAAAGGAGTCGGTTTTGCATTTATCCGTAAAAACTCAGGATTAAAACCATTGATTTTTGGTGGAGGTCAAGAGAGGGGATTTAGGGCAGGAACCGAGCCATTTCACAATATTGTTGGGTTGGAAGAAGCTTTTGTAAAGGCTTATGAGCATTTGGAAGAAGAGACGAAAACAGTAAAGGAGCTCAAAAAGTATTTCTTGGATAAGATTGGCCAAGAAATCCCCGGAGCTATCTGTAATGGCCTTTCCGGTGACTTGGAAAAAAGCACTTATACGTTGACAAATGTACGCCTGCCATTGGATAAACAAAAAGGATTGATGCTTTTGTTCCATTTGGATATGAAGGGCATTGCTTGTTCCAAAGGTAGTGCATGCCAGTCCGGAAGTAATCAGGGGTCGCATGTGCTTTCCGAAATTTTATCGGAAGAAGAGTTGGACAAGCCCAGTTTGCGCTTTTCTTTTTCCATGTACAACACCAAGGAAGAGTTGGACTACACTGTTGAGGTCCTAAAAGAGTTTGTGAACAATTAAGGCTGGTTCCGATCTCTTCGTTTTTCTCTGTCGTAAGGAAATTTTCTTGATGCGGCCTTCATCATTTTATCGATAAGTTCGGTGGTGTTTTTTCCGGTTTTCTTGGAGATTTCGTTCTCGTACCTCCAAAGTAGTTTCCCTGTCTTGCCATCACTTATTTTAAGCCCGATCCTGCCATAGTTAGCATTCCCGCTAAAATAATCCAAGATGCTGAAATCCGTGGGCACACCTTCGGATAAGAGTATGTTTAAATTTAGGTTGCCACTGATGATTCCATCGACGTTCAATATTTTACACAATTCTTGAGTGGTAAAAGTGTCAATATTGTTGTAGTCTATATTGTTTTGGGCCAAAATGGCATTGGTGTTATTGATGTTCTGGAAATCGACGTTGAATTTCTTTCGTTTTTTTCTTTTGGAAAAATACATCTCCAGTGCGCTTTGAACAGCATAACCTTCCTTTTTTGCCAGTACCTTTAGTTCGTCCCTGTTGACGGCCTTTTTCAGTTCCAAATGTGCTATAAAAGGAACAATGGCCAACACCTTGTGCTTGTTCGTAAGTTCATCAAACCTAATGTTTTCATAGATGTTCTTCTGGGCTGACACCATGGCCGTGGTCAAAAGAATAAAAACGAAGACAATTTTTTTCATTGATCAATTTTTAGTTCAACACCTCTGTTTTTTTTGTCTTTAGGTTATGAAAAAGTTGTGATTGATTTCCTTTTTGGGAATTGGTAAAAAACAAACAAGAAATAGGCCGAGTCCATTTTTCGTTTGCAAAAGTAAGCCTATTTCCTGAAAAACTTGCAGGTAAAGGTGGTCGAGTTGCCCACATTATCGGTTACGGTAACTTTCAAATCACATTCGGTATCGTTAATAATATTGTCTTCAAAGTTGTAGGTTATCGTGTTTGTTTTGGGTTCGTACTCCATCAGAATCCATTTTCCGTTTAAAGTGGCCGAATAGGTGTCAATGCCACTGAGGTCGTCGGCAATGGTTAGGCTCAGGTAGTTGTAATTGCTCAGCCATTGTTTTTCCTTGAAGTTTTTTGGCTTGACCGTAGGGGCAATGCTGTCCCTTACCAAAGTGTAGGTGCCCAACGTACGGGTTCTGGTAGTAAAAGAACCGTCCCGCTTGTAGGTTTTTGAGTAAGAGGGCCTCATTTTACTGTCCAGATGGGCAATGAACATTTGCTTCCTTTCCTCGGGCGAATATTTTGACGGGTCAAAACTTATAGTGAAATTTCGGTGTGCTGCCACACTATTGTCGTGTATGGTGACGGTATCGCTCCCTTTTTCCAGGTTGATGAAGAAATCCTCATAAAATGTATTTGCGGGAAAAAAAACCTTTGCGCCCCCTAGGTCAAAATTATTGGGCTTATTGGCAATCACAAAATGGTCTGTGGTTTTATCTTGCTTGGCAATTTTCACCTCTTGTTTTTTTCCCTCTATTGGAATGATCAGTTTGGTGGTATTCCCGGCCAGGTCGGAGATGAGCAGTTCCACATTGTAGGACATGCCTTCTTCTACATTTATTTTGCCGTCGTTATAGAGCGATTTATAAATGCTCAAATGATTGTAGGGTTCTTTGAAACATTTTTGGATACGCTCCCTATGATCATAAAAATGGGCGTAATCAATAAGGGTGTTTATATACCGGGTTTCCCCAAAGGAGAAAGAATCAAAATCAAATTCAGAGTAAACCCTTCCATTGACAATTTGTTTTATGGCATAAACCCCATTTTTGTTCGCGGCCATGTCCAAGCGGTCAAAACTGTTGACTCCAAAACCAATGGTGCCTATGGCGCTTACTTTATCGGCCAAATACGATCCGTCAGCCTGTCTTGTATAGTTCAATTGAATTTTTTTGGCACTTTGGTTAATCAAAGCGTCGTCGGACAATGGATATCCAAACAACTCCAGAATGGATGGGTCTGTGGCATCCCTAACGTCATAACCGTACAGGAGTGGATTGGTGGGTTTGCCGTTTACACTGTTGCGTATCTCAAAATGAAGATGGGGCCCCGCAGAACCTCCAGTGTTTCCCGAGTAGGCGATAATGTCCCCTTTTGCTACCTTGAGCTCACCATAATCGGGGAACATTTCCACTTCGTAGGATTGTTTTTCATACTGTACTTTTTTTACATACTCCTCTATCCCGGGGCCAAATTTTTTAAGGTGGGCATACACCGAGGTATACCCGTTGGGATGGGCAATGTATAGGGCCTTCCCGTAGCCCCAGTGCGAGACCTTGATACGTGTGACGGTGCCATCCCCAATGGCATAAACCGGCAGACCTTCTCTTTGCTGGGTCTTGATGTCCATTCCGGAATGGAAGTGGTTTGAACGGAGTTCACCGAACGTCCCGGCCAAAACCAAGGGAATATCCAAAGGGGAACGAAAAGTATCTTGGGGATATTTCTTTTGGGCAGAAACCAATATTGTTATCAAAAAGAAAGCTAAAAAGAAGTTGCAGCGCATATAAACATCAATATTTGCCTACGAAAGTAACCAATGTTTTGATTTGAGAAAAAGATTTAAGAAACCTCTTACGGCTTTGCGATGCTTAAAGAATAAATCTTAAAAGTATTGCGAGGTTGTGTCAGGTTGGTTAACTTTGTGTGATACGTATTGTTGTTTGCATATATGGGCGAACTTGTTGAGATTGTGGATTCTTTAGAGAATAAGGTGAGCAAGCTGCTGCACAAAATGGAGCTGTTGCACCAAGCCAATGCCAAGTTGAAGAAGGAATTGGAACTTCTGAAGGAAGAAAACGAACTTAAACAGAATGCACTAAAAGAATGGGAGGAAAAATATGACTCCCTAAAAATGGCAAACACAATACTGGGTAGTAATACTAGTAAAACAGAAGCAAAGCTCAAGATAAATACATTGATTCGCGAAATTGACGTTTGTATTGCCAAATTAGCGGATTGATCGGTACCGAAATTATGGACGAGAAGCTCAAAATAAAGCTTTCCATTGCAGATAGGGTTTATCCGTTGACGATTGATCCAAAGCAGGAGGAAGGGTTGCGCAAAGCGGCCAAGAACATAGAAAATCTGGCAAAAAAGTTTGAGCAAAACTATGCCGTTCGGGATAAGCAGGATGTGTTGGCCATGTGTGCCTTACAATTTGCTTCCAAGATTGAGCAAGGTGGAATAGAACGTTCAGAAAATGCAGAGGCCGCCATGCAGCGCCTTAGGGCATTGGACGAATTGGTCCATTCCAAATTGGGGGAATAAGTTCTTTTAAATAAAATATTGTTACTGCCCACATTGGTAATTAATTTTTGACAAACTCAACACTATTATTATTAGAAAGGGTGAGTTTAGATTGTAAAAGCAGGCCCTACCTGTATAGGGATCCTTGATCAGTCTGTTAGCCCTAAACCTGTAATTTGGAGTTTGTACAAAACTTCGGCCGATGTGGGCTTTTTTTTTAACTAAACACAAGCAAACATGGATAATATCATAGTAATTGTTGTAGCAGCTGTTGTGGGGCTGGCAATAGGATTCGCAATTGCCAAGATGATGGAGAAGGGCAAAGCATCCAAGACTATTGCCAACGCAAAGAGAGAAGCGGCAAATATCATTAAGGAAGCGAAGAAAGAAGGGGAAAGTATAAAGAAAGATAAGATTTTCCAGGCCAAAGAAAAGTTTTTGGAACTGAAAGCGGAACATGAGAAGGTCATTATCAATAAGGACAAAAAAATTGGTGAGGCCGAAAAGAGAACAAGGGACAAGGAATCCCAAGTAAGCAGTGAACTGGCCAAGAACAAAAAACTGAACGAACAGCTACAGGAAAAAATAAAAGAGGTCGCCTACAAGAGTGAAATCCTCGAGAAAAAACAATCCGAAGTAGAGAAACTCCATAAAAGTCAAGTGCAGCAATTGGAGGTCATTTCTGGCCTTTCTGCCGAGGATGCCAAAGCACAATTGTTGGAATCTTTAAAGGAAACCGCTAAAAGTGATGCCATGGCCTACCTTCAAAATACTATGGAGGAAGCAAAACTTACTGCACAGCAAGAGGCCCGTAAAATTGTGATTAATACCATCCAGCGAATAGGGACCGAAGAAGCTGTGGAGAACTGTGTATCCGTTTTCAATCTGGAGTCTGATGATGTAAAAGGCCGTATAATTGGCCGTGAGGGAAGAAACATCCGTGCCTTGGAATCTGCCACCGGAGTGGAGATCATTGTGGACGATACCCCGGAGGCCATCATATTGTCTTGCTTTGATTCGGTAAGAAGGGAAGTTGCCCGATTGTCCTTGCACAGATTGGTCACCGATGGAAGAATTCACCCTGCCCGTATCGAAGAGGTGGTGAAGAAGACCGAAAAGCAGATCAACGAGGAAATAGCCGAAATTGGAAAACGAACAGTAATTGACCTGGGGATCCATGGATTGCACCCGGAATTGATAAAAGCTGTGGGCCGAATGAAATATCGTTCCTCTTACGGGCAAAATTTATTGCAGCATTCAAGGGAAGTTGCAAAACTTTGCGGGGTAATGGCAGCGGAATTGGGGCTGAACCCAAAATTGGCCAAACGGGCCGGATTGCTCCATGATATTGGAAAGGTACCGATGGCCGAAGTTGAGGTCGAGACACCACACGCTATTCTGGGAATGCAATGGGCCCAGAAATACGGAGAAAAAGATGAGGTGTGCAATGCGATCGGAGCCCACCACGATGAAATTGAAATGACCACATTGATTTCCCCCATAGTGCAGGTGTGTGACGCCATTA
>CEVF01006539.1_pt1 | contig 10851 bp, 10 predicted proteins | sample 356441 | NCBI WGS metagenome assembly CEVF01 (sample SAMEA2622765, study PRJEB7988) | marine metagenome | biome: marine biome (ENVO:00000447); feature: surface water layer (ENVO:00002042); material: "saline water (ENVO:00002010), including plankton (ENVO:xxxxxxxx)" | depth 5 m
CTTTGACCAGTTCAAGAGCAAGAAGGCCGACAAACCGAAGCTGAAAAAGCTCAGCCTGTGGACCGCCGACAAGGCCGACGCTGACGCACTCAAACAGGCAATTGCCGAAGGCGCCGCCATCAGCGAAGGCATGGCCCTGACCCGCGACCTGGGCAATCTGCCGGGCAACGTCTGCACTCCCACTTACCTGGCCAACCAGGCCAAGGCGCTCGCCAAGGACCACAAGACACTCGAAGTCGAAGTGCTCGACGAGAAAGCCATGAAGGCCCTCGGCATGGGCGCCCTGCTGGCGGTCAGCGCCGGCAGCGCCGAGCCGGCCAAGCTGATCCGCATCAGCTACAACGGCGGCAAGGCCAAGGACAAACCGCATGTTCTGGTTGGCAAGGGCATCACCTTCGACACCGGCGGCATCAGCATCAAACCAGCCGCGACCATGGACGAGATGAAGTACGACATGTGCGGCGCCGCAACCGTACTCGGCGTGGTCAAGGCGGTCGCCAGCCTGCAGCTGCCGATCAATCTGGTTGGCTTGATCGCCTCGGCCGAGAACATGCCGAGCGGCACCGCGACGCGCCCCGGCGACATCGTCACCAGCATGTCCGGCCAGACCATTGAAATTCTCAACACCGATGCCGAAGGCCGCCTGGTGCTGTGCGACGCGCTGACCTACGCCGAACGCTTCAAGCCCGCCAGCGTGATCGATATCGCCACCCTGACCGGTGCCTGCATTGTCGCCCTGGGCAGCAACGCCTCCGGCCTGATGGGCAACAACGACGAGCTGATCGCGCAGTTGCTGGATGCCGGCACCCGCGCCGGTGACCGCGCCTGGCAACTGCCGCTGTTCGAGGAATATCAGGAGCAGCTCGACAGCCCGTTTGCCGACATGGCCAACATCGGCGGCCCCAAGGCCGGCACCATCACCGCTGGCTGCTTCCTGTCGCGTTACACCAAGGCCTACCCGTGGGCGCACCTGGATATCGCCGGCACCGCCTGGATCAGCGGCGGCAAAGACAAGGGCGCCACCGGCCGACCGGTTCCGCTGCTGATGCAATACCTGCTTTCTCAGGCTGGCGCCTGATACAGCAGCCACAAGCTGCAAGCGACAAGCCTCAAACCGAGCCGGTGTTGCGGTTTTAGCTTGCAGCTTGCGGCTTGAAGCTTGAAGCTACCCCCATGACCCGCATCGATTTCTATCTGCTTTCCAGCGACCAGCCGGACACCCGGCTGGCGTACGCCTGCCGCCTGGCCCACAAGGCTTGGCACAAGGGCCACAAGGTATACCTGCACTGTCCGGACGAAGCGACCACGCGCACGGTCGACGACTTGCTGTGGTCGTTCCGACGCGACGCTTTTGTGCCCCATGTCGTACTCGGCGAAGGTCCGGAAGAGCCGGTCGCCTGTGGCTGGGCAGACCAGCCAGGCAGCTATAACGACCTGCTGATCAACCTCTCGGACCAACCGCCACCCTTCTTCAGCCGTTTCCAGCGGCTGGCAGAAATTGTCATCGAGCACGACCCGGTGCGCCTGCCCGCGCGCGACCGCTTCCGTTTGTACCGTGAACGGGGCTATCCTCTGAATTCCCACCCCATTCGGACAGCAGGATGAACCATGAAGCAGCGCGATCCCTCGGAGCCGTCACGGCTGCTGGAAGATCTGGAATCGATCCGCACGCTGCTGGATGAACATCCCGAGGCAGCAGCGGACGCCGCAGCGGTCGATGGCCAGATGGATATTCCGTTGCTGCGGGATGTCATCCTCAATCCAAACGAGCCACCACTGAGTGCTGTCGACCCTGCAGAACCGCCGATACCCCAGGCGCCGATCAGCAAGTCGCATAATCCGTTTCTGCCCTACGCCTCCCTGGCACGACTGGCTGAAGAGCGCATGCAGCTGGACCAGTTGCTGACCCAGCAGACCCAAAGCCAGCCGTTGCCCGCCACCAGCAGTGCCCGCGAGATGCGCCTGGAGGCGAGATTGCAGTCAGAGGCCCAGCTGCTGTTGCAAGGGGTGATCGACGACCTGATTCCAACCATAGAAGCAGAGCTGCGCAAGCGCATGCAGAGCCGGCTGCAGCAGATTGTTCGCGAGCAGCTCAAGTAGCCCGCCAGCGTTATTGCAAAGGGCGAGCACCAAAACCGCCGGCAATACAATTATTCCGTCCAGTCTCGCCCGACGGGCTGGGCCTTGATCGCCTCCGCCCGCTATAATGACGGCTTTTCCTGCGCGCTCGACGCCTGCCGCGTCACCAGCGCTCGCCACTCCTGAACAGCCGGATAGCCACGACACCCATGGACAAGACTTACCAGCCCCACGCCATCGAAACTTCCTGGTACCAGACCTGGGAGCAAAACAACTACTTTGCCCCTCAGGGCTCGGGCGAGTCCTACACCATTGCCCTGCCGCCGCCGAACGTGACTGGTAGCCTGCACATGGGTCACGGCTTCAACAATGCGATCATGGACGCGCTGATCCGCTTCCGCCGTATGCAGGGCCGCAACACCCTGTGGCAACCGGGCACCGACCATGCCGGTATCGCCACCCAGATGGTGGTTGAGCGCCAGCTCGCTGCACAGGGCGTCAGCCGCCACGACCTGGGCCGCGAGAAATTCCTCGAAAAGGTCTGGGAATGGAAGGAAGAGTCTGGCGGCAACATCACTCGCCAGATTCGTCGCCTTGGCAGTTCGGTAGACTGGAGCCGCGAACGCTTCACCATGGACGATGGCCTGTCCGAGGCGGTCAAGGAAGCCTTCGTGCGCCTGCATGAGGACGGCCTGATCTACCGCGGCAAGCGCCTGGTCAATTGGGACCCGAAACTGCACACCGCGATTTCCGATCTGGAAGTGGAAAACCACGACGAGCAGGGCTCGCTGTGGAACCTGCGCTACCCGCTGGCTGATGGCGCCACTACCGCCGACGGCAAGACCTATCTGATCGTCGCCACCACTCGCCCGGAAACCATGCTGGGTGACAGCGCGGTTGCCGTTAACCCGGAAGATGAGCGCTATCAGGCGCTGATCGGCAAGTTCGTCGAGCTGCCGCTGGTGGGCCGCCGCATCCCGATCATCGCTGACGACTACTGCGATCCGGAGTTCGGTACCGGCTGCGTGAAGATGACCCCGGCCCACGACTTTAACGACTACGAAGTCGGCAAGCGCCACAGCCTGCCGCTGATCAACGTACTCGACAAGAACGCCGCCGTACTGGCCCGCGCTCAGGTGTTCAACATCGACGGCAGCGTCAACAACGACATCGACGCCACCCTGCCGGAAGCCTACGCCGGCCTGGATCGCTTCGACGCGCGCAAGAAGATCGTCGAAGACTTCGACGCCCTCGGCCTGCTGGAAAAGATCGAACCCCATGCGCTCAAGGTGCCCAAGGGCGACCGCTCGGGCGTGGTCATCGAGCCGTGGCTGACCGACCAGTGGTACGTCTCCACCAAGCCGCTGGCCGAGCCGGCGATTGCTGCGGTTGAGGACGGCCGTATCCAGTTCGTGCCCAAGCAGTACGAAAACATGTACTTCAGCTGGATGCGCGACATTCAGGACTGGTGTATCTCCCGTCAGCTGTGGTGGGGCCACCGCATCCCGGCCTGGTACGACGAAGCCGGTAACGTCTACGTTGGCCGTGACGAAGAAGAAGCCTATCGCAAGGCGCTGGAAAGCAACGACCGTGAAGCGGAAGCAGAGCTGCCAACCCTGGACGAACTCAAAAATGCTGCCATCGCCTGCGGCCTGGGCGTGCTGCGTCAGGATGAAGACGTGCTCGACACCTGGTTCAGCTCGGGCCTGTGGACCTTCTCCACCCTTGGCTGGCCGGAACAGACCGAAGCGCTGAAAACCTTCCACCCGACCGACGTGCTGGTCACCGGCTTCGACATCATCTTCTTCTGGGTCGCCCGCATGATCATGCTGACCATGCACCTGATGAAGCATGACGACGGCACGGCGCAGATCCCGTTCAAGACCGTCTACGTGCACGGTCTGGTGCGCGACGGTCAGGGCCAGAAGATGTCCAAGTCCAAGGGCAACGTACTCGACCCGCTGGACATCATCGACGGCATCGACCTCGAATCGCTGGTCAAGAAACGCACCAGCGGTATGATGCAGCCGAAGCTGGCGGCCAAGATCGAGAAGCAAACCCGCGCCGAATTCCCCGATGGTATCGCCGCCTACGGCACCGACGCGCTGCGCTTCACCAACTGCTCGCTGGCCTCCACCGGCCGCGACATCAAGTTCGACATGGGCCGCGTCGAAGGCTACCGCAACTTCTGCAACAAGATCTGGAACGCCGCCCGTTACGTGATGATGCAGTGCGAAGACAAGGACACCGGCGTCAACGGTGAACCCGTTGAGCTGACCCTGGCCGACCGCTGGATCATCTCCCAGCTGCAACGCACCGAAGCCGAAGTGACCCGCCAGCTGGATCAGTTCCGCTTCGACCTGGCCTCCAACGCGCTCTACGAGTTCATCTGGAACCAGTACTGCGACTGGTATCTGGAGCTGTCCAAGCCGGTCCTGTGGGACGAAAACGCCCCGGCCGAGCGCCAGCGTGGCACCCGTCGCACTCTGGTCCGGGTACTGGAAACGGCCCTGCGTCTGGCCCACCCGTTCATGCCCTTCATCACCGAAGAAATCTGGCAACGCATCGCGCCGATGGCTGGCAAGAGCGGCCCGACCATCATGCTGCAACCCTGGCCGGAAGCGGACAACAGCCGCATCGACGCCGGTGCCGAAGGCGATGCCGAGTGGCTGAAGTCGCTGATTCTGGGAGTGCGCAACATCCGCGGCGAGATGAACGTGGCCCCCGGCAAGGAGCTGGAAGTCATGCTGCGCAAGGCCAGCGACGAAGACATTCGCCGCCTGACGGAAAACGAAACCTTCCTGAAGAAACTGGCCAAGCTGTCCAGCGTGCAGGTGCTGGCCGAAAACGAGGAAGCGCCGCTGGCCGCGACCGCACTGGTTGGCGAGCTGGAAGTGCTGGTGCCAATGGCCGGGCTGATCGACAAGACCGCCGAGCTGGCACGTCTGGACAAGGAAATCGGCCGTCTCGACGGCGAGGTCAAACGGATTGGCGGCAAGCTGTCCAACGCTGGCTTCGTCGACCAGGCGCCCGCTGCGGTGATCGACAAGGAGCGCGCCAAGCTGGCCGACGCCGAGCAGGCACTGGCTCAGCTGAGCGAACAGCGCGCCCGTATCGCCAGCCTGTAACCCCACCTGACCCTGCCGCTCACCGGGCGGCAGGGTCGCCCTGAGTGATTGCGGATCGTCCCATGCCCATCGACAACAGCATCGTTCATCAGATTCACAAAAAGCCCGACGGCCAACCGGCCAGCCTGACCCTGCGTGACGCCGAGCTGGCCAGCTCCGAAGCGCTGGAGCAACTGCTCGCCGGGCTGATCGAGGCGTACAACAGCAAGCCGAATAAGGCCTGGGGCTACTTCCACGAAGAAAGTGGCGCCTACCCGTTCAGCGGCTGGCTGCAGCAACTGGTGGATCAGGAGCAGGACTTCGTACGCTTTTCCAGTCAGGCGACCGAGCACCTCAAGACCCTGATGGAAGGCTCCAACCTGGCGCTCGGCGGGCACGTGCTGTTCATCCGCTATCGTCAGGGCATGACCGCGTTTCTGGTCATCGCTCTGCTGCACCACACCGAAGGCGTGACCGTAACCAACGAGCTGGATGTGGCCGCTGCCCGCCATCTGGATCTCTCCAGCCTGAACATGGCGGCGCGCATCAACCTGACCGAGTGGAAGCAGAACGCCAGCGCGAAAAACTATATCTCGTTTATTCGCGGGCGCAGCGGCAAGAGGGTGTCGGACTACTTCCGCGACTTCATCGGCTGCGTGGAAGGCTCCAACCCGGAGGAAGACACCAACACCCTGCTGCAGGCCTTCAGCGACTACGTCGGCGAAGCCTCCCTTGAGCCCGAGCTGGTCAAGGACAAGGCCAAGGCGATGAGCAGCTACGTCAACAGCCAGAGCCGTGCCGGTGAGCAGGTCGCACTGGAAGAACTGTCGGGCGTGATCGACGAAGAGCATCCCCGCGCCTTCTACGACTACATCCGCAACAAGGACTACGGCCTGAATCCGGAGATGCCCGCCGACAAGCGCGCAATCAACAATTTCATGCGCTATTACGGCAAGGCCGATGGCCTGTCGATCAGCTTTGAGTCACATCTGCTTGGCGAGCGGGTGGAATACGACGAAAGCGAAGACGCCCTGGTTATCCGCCACCCACCCAAGGGGCTGGTACAGCAGCTGCGCAACAAGCGGCGCTGAGCGCCGCTTGCCTCACCTCAGGGCTTGATCCGATACCCGGTGCGGAAGATCCACCAGACCGCAGTGGTGCACAGGGTCAGAAACACCAGCGTCATTCCCACACTTACGCCAATGTGCACATCGGCGGCGCCGTAGAAGCTCCAGCGGAACCCGCTGATCAGATAGACCACCGGGTTGAACAGCGTCACCGTCTGCCAGAATGGTGGCAGCATGGTGATCGAGTAAAAGCTGCCGCCCAGAAACGCCAACGGCGTGACAATCATCAGCGGGATGATCTGCAGCTTCTCGAAACCATCCGCCCAGACGCCGATGATGAAACCGAACAGGCTGAAGGTCACCGCCGTCAGGATCAGAAAGCCGAGCATCCAGACCGGGTGCTGGATTTCGTAATCGACAAACAAACGTGCTGTAAGCAGCACGAGCAAGCCGAGCAGCACCGATTTGGTCGCAGCCGCGCCGACATAACCGACAACTATTTCTACCGGCGACACCGGTGCCGACAGTACTTCGTAGATGGTGCCGGTAAAACGCGGCATGTAGATGCCGAACGACGCATTGGAGATACTCTCGTTCAGCAGCATGAGCATGATCAGGCCCGGAATGATAAAGGCACCGTAGCTGACCCCGTCCACCTCGGTCATGCGGGTGCCGATTGCAGCACCGAACACGATGAAATACAGCGAGGTCGAGATTACCGGCGAGGCGATACTCTGCAGCCGGGTGCGCATCATGCGCGCCATTTCCGACAAATAGATCGCCTTTACTCCGTAAAGATTCATGCGGCGCTCCCCGTTGCCTGTTCGTCTGTCTGCGCCCGGCTATGCACCAACCCGACGAAAATGTCCTCCAGCGAGCTCTGACTGGAGTGCAGGTCACGTACCTCGATGCCGAGCTGATCGATGCGCTTGAGCAGTTCCGCGATGCCACTCTGCTCCGCCTTGGCATCAAACGTATACACCAGTGCATGCCCCTGCTCTGCCAGCACCAAAGGGTAGCCGGCGAGCGCCTCGGGCACCGCCTCCAGCGGCTGCTGCAACTGCAAAGTAAGCTGGCGGGTGCCCAACTGCTGCATCAGGGTGTTCTTGTCTTCGGTAAGAATCAGCTCCCCCTGGCGAATCACACCAATGCGGTCGGCCATTTCCTCGGCCTCTTCGATGTAGTGAGTCGTGAGGATGATAGTGACGCCGCGCTGCTGCAGCCGTCGCACCATGTTCCACATGTCACGGCGCAACTCGACGTCAACGCCCGCAGTGGGTTCATCAAGGAACAGTACCTCGGGCTCGTGCGCCAGCGCCTTGGCAATCAGCACCCGGCGCTTCATGCCACCGGACAGCGCCATGATTCGCTCATGGCGCTTGTCCCACAACGAAAGCTCGCGCAGGATCTGCTCCAGCAGCGCGTCGTTGCGCGGCTTGCCGAACAGGCCACGACTCAGGCGCACCGTAGCCCAGACGCTGTCGAACATGTTGTTGGTCAGCTCCTGCGGCACCAGGCCGATCCGACTGCGCGCCTTGCGGTACTCGCGCACGTTGTCGTAGCCGTCGACCAGCACCCGGCCGCTGCTGGCGTTGACCAACCCGCAGATGATGCTGATCATGGTGGTCTTACCGGCGCCATTGGGGCCCAGCAGGGCGAAGATCTCGCCACGTCGAATGCTCAGGCTGACGCCCTTGAGCGCCCGGAACCCGGTCTCGTAGGTTTTGGTCAGGTTGTCTACAACGATGATGCTGTCCACACTCCCCCCAACAATCATGACTCGAATGGATCGCTGTGCAGCCTTCGCAGCCCAGCCAGCGGTCAGTCAGCATACGCCCATCCGGCGGTCCACGCAGCCGCCCGCCGTTGACCTGCCGCCGATCCTGAACTAAACCTTTTTCACAGAGATGGTAATCCGTCGCCCCATCATCAAAAGAATAATAAATGGGAGGCACAGGCCATGCTGAACCTGTTGCTGGCTGTTTTGCTGTTACCGGTAGTTGCGATCAACGTGATCGGCCCCTGGCTGGTTCTGCGCACCCAGCGGATTCCGGCCAGAGTACGCTTCAACAACACCGATCACGCGCGCTTCCTCGCTGATCGCGGGGAGGTCTTCCGGCGGCTTGATGAGCAGCTCCAGGCACTGGAGTTCGCCCATGTTGGCTCCTCGGTTTTGCCTTCCAGCCACACCACAAGCCACTTTTCGCTGTACGTTCATCCACGCGATCAGGCCGCCGCAATGCTGGTAACCATGACCACTGGCAAGCGCCGGGTGACCTACGCCGAGTTTACCCAGCTGTATGCAGACGGCAGCCTGCTGGATGTCCACAACGCCCCCAGCCTCTCCTCCTATCCCTCCATGCCCTGCCGCATCGGCGTGCGCATGACCGGCGTGAACAACCTGAAGCGCCTGTTCAGCACCCTGCAACACCTGCGCGCATGCCTGCCGAATTCGGCAGCGGCCATCGCCTACCCGAAAGATCAGGGCTTTGCTCCAATCGAACGATTCCTGGCGCGCGAGTCCGACGAACTGGTCGCTCAGGGGTACTGCACTCCAGACATAGACAGCCAGGGAAGACGCGGACTGACGTTGAAAGGCGCACTGCTGCTGACCTGGAAAAACGCCTGGCCCGGCAGGCTGGTTTTCAACCTGCTTGAGCAACGTCACACCCGACTCTTGCTGACGGGCTCAGCCCCGTAACCGGCGGCGGGGGAAGCCCGCCGCCGGCAGAGCTCAGGCCGCGCGAATGCGGAAACCGAAGCGTGGAAAGTGAACGTGTACCAGCCCTGCGCGTTCGTCCTCGCGGGCAATGATGATCTCTTCCGCCCCCTCGAACAGCAGGGTACCTGCCACTTCGTCGGTGCCGTAATCAACTGCACTGACGGTCACCGCCTGACCAGTCTCAAAGCCACCCGGGCTGGCAATGGCATCAGCTGGCAGCGCAGCGGGCGCGCTGTCGCGGGCAATGGCAATGGCCTGTTCGCCACTCATCTGGGTATGGGAGCCGTGACCGAAGTCAGCAACCCGTTGCATCCAGGCACGCACCGCCGGATAAGGGTCCAGCGCTGCGGCCACCGCACGGTTGCTGGCGACAAACCAGAGCGCATGGTAGTGGGCAAAATCAGCCACGCTGGGGTGCTCACCCAGCAGGAAGTCGCCATCGCGCTCCAACTGCAACTCCAGACGCGACAGCAGAGCCGGCCACTGGCTCAGTGCCACATCGGTCTCGAGGCGGCTGGCGCTGCCCCCGCTAAACAGCTTCTGACGGTCGGCAACAAAGCCCTTGACCACCTGCTCGGGCATACCGGCGAATCGCTCGGCCAGCCCCTGTGGCTGGAAGTTGATGGCAACCGCATGCTGAAACAATACCTGATCAGCCAATTGGGCGAGGCCGGCAGCGGCCGCTTCCTGGCCCTCGGGAAACAGCGCAGGAGCGGCCTTTTCCTGCTCAAGTCGACGTGCGATCAACGCCGTATCACAGTAAATGTCGGCGCCGATCTGCAGCACCGGAGTGCGTCGATAGCCACCGGTCAATGCGATCAGATCAGGCTTCGGCATGACTGGCGGAATCATGACCGAATGCCACGACAGGCCTTTGAAACCGAGCATCAGACGCGCCTTTTCGGCAAAGGGAGATTGCGGGTAATGGTGCAGAATCAGATCAGTCATGACAGCTCTCCGGCAAATTGAGCAGCCACTTTAGACCGTTGAAAGCAGCGCTGACTAGTCTCTCGGCGCGACTGATGAGATCTCATCCAGCTGACTGATGAGCTGCTCCTTGGCCTTGCGTGTCAGCGCCTTTATGGCGATTTCCTGCCGCAGGGCGTCGCCCTGATCGACGCACTCACGTCGCCACACCAGCGCTGCCGCCGGGCTGCGATTGAAAAACCGCGCGCCCTTGCCGCGCTGGTGCTGCTCAAAACGGCGCTGCGGATCAACACTGATGCCGGTATACAGATGACCGTTCTCGGCGCGCACCATATACACCCACCAGGTGCGCGTCGGCGCGGTACACTGTTCAATATCAGCAGACATGTGCAAACAGACTCATCAGCAAGGAAACAGGATGTTCATTCAGATTTTCTCTACCGGTGGCACCATCGACAAGGTCTACTTCGACGCCCTGAGCGACTTTCAGATCGGCGACCCTATGGCGGAGGATATTCTGCAGCAGGCACGGGTGGGTTTCGAGTACGCAATTGAATCCCTCACCCGCAAGGACAGCCTTGAGCTGACCGACGCCGATCGAGACCTGATTCACGCCAAGGTCGCCGCCTGCCCCTACGAGCACATCCTCATCACCCACGGCACCGACACCATGACCGTAACCGGAGCGGCGCTGGCCGATATCGACAGCAAGGTCATCGTCCTGACCGGCGCAATGCAGCCGGCCCGTTTTCGCGATACCGACGCCAGCTTCAACCTCGGCCTCGCCATCGGCGCCCTAAACTGCCTGCCCCACGGCGTCTACGTCGCCATGAGCGGCAAGGTGTTCCCGGTCGATCAGGTGCGCAAGAACCGGCTGGCCGGGCGGTTTGAGGGGCACTGATAGCTGCAAGCTGCAAGCTGCAAGCTGCAAGCTGCAAGCTGCAAGCTG
>CEVF01153456.1_pt1 | contig 10851 bp, 7 predicted proteins | sample 356441 | NCBI WGS metagenome assembly CEVF01 (sample SAMEA2622765, study PRJEB7988) | marine metagenome | biome: marine biome (ENVO:00000447); feature: surface water layer (ENVO:00002042); material: "saline water (ENVO:00002010), including plankton (ENVO:xxxxxxxx)" | depth 5 m
CACGGCGCCCTACAGGGACCCGCTCTATGCCATAGTGTGCGTCGAACCGGACGGCACGTTAGAGATCGAAGGCGTCGAAAGCGAGTGGGTAGGGGCCACGCCGGATGTACTGGGTTACCTGAAGGCCCACGGATCGCAACTGCCGCTGGCCGGTGACAGTCTGCGCCCCGGCATTGCGTCGCGTCGACTGTCTTTTCCTCAGTAAACTGTCGGCTAACAAAAAGGTTTTCTTTACAAGCGATGCGCGTGGCGCACCCGGCTACCCCTGTGCAATACACATATCTCGAGAGAGAGAAGAAATGGGAAAACAGTATAGAGCCGTGCTGATTGGCCACACCGGACAGGGCAATTATGGACACGGATTGGATAGGGTCTATGAAGATATGCCCGAAGTGGACGTAGTAGCTGTGGCCGATCCCGACCCCGAGGGTTTGGCCGCTGCTATCCAGCGCACGGGGGCCGCGCGCCCGTATGCAGACTACCGAGCTATGTTGGAACGAGAGGACTTCGACTTGGTCAATATTTGTCCGCGCGTGGTGAGCGGTCATGCGGCCATCGCCCTTGCTGCTGCGGAGGCCGGGGCCCGGGGCATCTTCTGCGAGAAACCCCTCGCTGCGACGCTTGCCCAAGCCGATTCCATGATGGCCGCGTGCCAGCGCCACAACGTCAAAGTGGCCGTGGCCCACAGGCGTGCCAACCCCTACGAGCAGTACGGCAAGCAGCTGGTCGAAGCGGGTGAGATTGGTCAGCTACAGGTGCTGCGCGCCCGCGGCAAGTGGGACCACCGCGCAGGTGCGGAAGACCTGGCGGTGCTCGGGCCGCACATGATGGACAGCATGCGCTATTTTGCTGGGGCCGATGTGGACTGGGCGCACGCGCATATCATGCAGGGAGATCGCGAAATTGAACCGACCGACGTCCGCCAGGGCAATGAGGGCATTGGTCCGATCGCCGGCGATCGCCTATCTGCGTACTACGCGTTTAAAAATGGCGTTTGTGCGCACTTCGAATCGCAGCAAGGCGACGTTGAAGCCGGCGTCAACAGCCGCTGGTTTGGCTTTGAGGCCCACGGCACCGAGGGCATTATCGCCCTGCGCAACTCGCCCAACGGGGAAATGTATATCCATCGCCACGGCATGTTTATACCCGATGGCAAGGTGCCGTGGGAGCGCATTGTGCTCGACGAATGGGAGTCCATTCCCACCGAACAGCGCACACACCACAGCAACCTGCTCATCGTGCGCGAACTCTTGCTGGCTATAGAAGAAGACCGAGATGTCATACGGGCCTCTAGCGGCAGAGATGCGCTGGCCGCATTAGAGATGATTATGGCCGTACACGAATCGCAGTGCACAAAAGGGCGCGTGACCTTTCCCTTGGTTAATCGGGGAAATCCCTACGATGCCTGGCGGTGCGCATCGCCCTAGGCGTAGTTCGTCCCTGTAGCACAGGGGTATAATTGCAGTAGGATTGATTCACTAGCCCAGGTCGTACGGCCTAGTCTCCTACCGACGGTGCGCGGTTGCCCCTTCAGATCGACCGATCTATCTTGGGTCGCGTTCGCTTCGCTCACATCGATCCGACGAGTAGACTATGAAGATTTATCGCGTTGCCCTTCTTGGCTGTCGTTCCCGCGGCACCGCCACCGCCCGCGTCTACCACGCGCACCCGCGCACCCAGGTGGTCGGCTTGTGCGACCTGATTGAAGATCGTCTCAATGTGCTAGGTGACGAACTGGGAGTCGCGGCTCGTTTTGTTGACGTAGATGAGATGATTCGTCAGACGGAGCCGGATATTGTCGCCATTCCCACCGCGCCGTCGCTGCACGCTCCGCTGGCTCTGCGCGTTCTGGAGCACGGTGTCCACATTGAAGTGGAAAAACCCATGGGGTTGGACCTGCTCGAAACGGATGCCGTCATGGACAAGGCTGCGCAGAAAGGCGTGCAGGTTGCCGTGCATCACCAGTGGCGTCTAAGTGCCCAGACGCAGGCTATCAGCCGGGCCTACCAGGAGGGTAAGATAGGTGAGCTGCGCTATGTCTACGCCAGTGGTAAAGGCTATTACGGCGGCTTTGGGCTGATGGAGATCGGTACGCATCTGCTGACGAGCATGATCAAGTTTGGCGGCCCATGCCGCAGCGTCTTAGCTGTTGCCACTACGCGCGGTCAGTCCGTTACGCCTGAGCACGTGCTGGCCGCTCCGCGCGGCAACGGAATCGTGGTCGGCGACCGCATCACTGCGACGCTGCAGTTTGACAACGGCGTGACCGGCACGCTGTTGCAGCATCGCTTTGACAAGCTCAATCTCGACGCGCACGTCCTGGAACTCTATGGCACCGAAGGGCGGCTCCTGTGGCATCCCCACGGTGCTTGGTGGCTACCCCATCCGCATGCGCTGCCTGTCGATGATTTGAATGCGTGGCAAAAGCTAACGCCCCTCTACGCCGAGGGCTTTGACCAACTGGTCGGATCCATTCCCAACGGAGAGCACGTTGAAGGTGACTACTGGTTTGTAGATGAATACGTGCGTGCCCTCGACGAAGAGCGTCCCCACGATTGCAGCGGAGCTGAAGGGCGTCACGTCGTTGAAATTATAATGGGTATTTTCGAGTCGGCCGCCCATGGAAAGCGCGTCGATTTGCCGCAGTCCAATCGACAGCATCCTCTGCTGCGTTGGCATAGGGAAGCCGGATTAGGTGATCCCGAACCCATGCCGACGACCGACGCCGAGTGGTTGGAAGAAGAAAAGAAACGTTTATATGACTGAGAGAGGAAGAATGGATTTGACATCGCATTTATTAGACGATGACGCCCTGCGCCAGTTTATTGCCAAGGGCTATATACTGATTCAGTCGGATCAGTCGGCCGAATTTCATCAGCAGGTCTGTATGCATCTGGATCAGGTTCTGGAAAGGGAGGGCAATCCCGGCAATAATATTCTTCCTCGCGTACCGCAGATAGGACAGGTTTTTGACAGCGCCCCCGTGCGCGGTGCGCTCACAAGTTTGCTGGGCGCTGATTACAGCATGCATCCCCATCGCTATTATCACGTAAACCGTCCCGGTGGCCAGGGACAGGATTGGCACAAAGACGATTATATATTCGACCAGAACGTGCGCCACCACCGCTTTCGCTGGGTGATGGCATTCTACTATCCGCAGGACGTCCGTGAAGATATGGGGCCGACGGGCGTGATGCCTGGACGTCAGTACTACAACGGTATTTCGGACAGCGATCCTCACCAGTCAACGGAAAGTGAATACAAGCTGTGCGGTCCGGCTGGCACGGTGGCGCTGGTCAACTTCGACGTTTGGCATCGCGCCACAGCCAATACGAGTGCGGACACGCGGCGCATGCTCAAGTTTCAATTTGTGCGCATGCGCGAACCGACGGGACCCAGCTGGAATAACGAGACGGCGGGTTGGCAGTCCGTTGAGGGAGATAAGCACCCGGGCCTGTCGTCCGACGTATGGAAGTGGCTTCGCGGTGCGAAACCGTCTTTAGAAAATAGTGTCTCAGCGTCTGACGATGCGCTGTTGGCCTTGGACGAGGCGGACGAACAGCGGCGCTTGGATGCGATATACGAAGTGGGCACCCTGGGTCCGGCCGTTTTGCCGGCGCTGCTGGCTGCTCTGCGTCGACAGGCGCGCGGGTTGAGCGAAGCTCGGCTGCCCAGCACGCCTGCCGACCCGCAGGGCGGCAACCCGGCAGAGCTGAGTGCGGCCCATGCCCTGGCCGCGTTGGGTGCGTGTGCGGTGGAAGCACTCGTCGAGGCGCTACGCGATCCCGACTGGCGCGTGCGATCGGCCGCGGCGGACGTGTTGGGCAATATGGGGCATGCGGCGGCGGCGGCTACGCCCCATCTGAGCCGCTGCCTGCAGGATGAGCAGATGTGGGTTCGTCGCAATGCTGTAGAGGCGCTGGGCACCATCGCTCCGAGCGACGAAAATGCAGTGGCCTGCTTGGCGGGTGTCCTGAGAGACGAGGACGAACGCGTGCGCCGTAACGCCGCGCTGGCACTGGCCAAGATCGGTCCGCCTGCCTCGTCGGCCGTAGATGCGCTTAACCCGCTGCTGCACGATGAAAGTCGTTACGTGCGCTTCAATGGATTTATGGCATTGCAGCGCATTGGCACGGACCGCGCTTTGGAGGCGCTTTGGACAGATGTGCATACGACGCGCTGGTGTTCTATTACGAACAAAGAAATGCCATATTAAATCGCAACGATTATTTATCCTTGATTTAAGAGATAGTCTATGACGAAAATAGAGCAACTAATATCCGATTATTGTCTACAGAATACACGGTCTGGCCAGTTGTTTCAGCGTGCCCAGAATGCGCTGCCTGGTGGAAATACGCGCACCGGCGTATATGTTGATCCGTTTCCCATATACATGCGTAGTGGCACCGGTGTTTACATCACCGATGTTGATGGTAATGAGCGTCTTGATTTTGCCAATAATGCCACGGCCTTAATACTGGGACATGCTCATCCAGATATTGTTCGATCTATCGAAGAACAAGTCCAGAATGGTACGGCTTTTTCCGCTCCGACCGAGTTGGAAATTATGCTTGCTGAACTGCTAAGTGAGCGTTTGCCGTCGATACAACGCGTGCGCTTTTGTAGTTCAGGTACTGAAGCAGTGCTTAATGCGTTGCGTGCTGCGCGCGCCTTCACAGGTCGTAGCCACATTGCCAAATTTGAGGGGGCCTACCATGGCATCGACGATCCGGCAATGATTAGTTACATGCCTCCGGTTGATGCGTCTCTTGGACCCGAAGACCGCCCTTACTCGGTTCACTCATCTGCCGGTTTGGCGCCAGGTACAGCTGAGTCGGTTATCGTATTACCTTTTAATGATGCAGATGCATGTGAGGTCATTTTACGCCAAAACGCTGCGGACTTGGCTGCTGTGATTATCGATCCTTTGTCAACTGCAATGGGGTTGGTTTTGCCGAAGCGTGAATTTATTTCTCGTTTGCGCTCCGTTACTCGCGAACTGGGAATTCTATTAATATTTGATGAAATCGTTTCTTTCCGTCTTTCTATAGGTGGCGCACAAGCTGCTTATGATATTGAGCCAGATTTGACATGTTTGGCCAAAGTAATCGCTGGCGGTACGGCTGGCGGGGCTTTTGGTGGTAGGAAAGATGTGATGGCGTTATATGATCCAACGCAAGGCTCTCCAGCGATTGCGCAGTCTGGTACCTATAATGGTAATCCGATGGCTATGGTCGCAGGTCTGGCTGCCTTGCGGGCAATGACGCCGAATGCCTACGCGCAGCTCGATAAACTGACGGCCGAACTCGTAGCGAATTTGGAGCAGAATTTTCGTTCTGCTGGTGTTGAAGCTTGTATCGTTGTAGCTGGTTCGCTTTTTCGAATATATTTTCTGGCCGACCCGCCAACGAATTATCGTCAAGCTGCGGCTGATTCAAAGGAAAAGCATAGCTGGCTTTATTTTTGGATGGCTAACCACGGCATAATGTTCCGCCAATGGAGTGCTCCATCGTTGCCGATGACTACACAACACGCAGAGAGTTTGGCTGAAGAGACTCGTCGTGCCTTACAAGAATGGCCTTTCTAATGACACAACCTATTCCCGATGGATTAATTTGCCTGACCTTTGACGACGGCGTCAAGTCACAGCATAGCTTTGTCGCGCCACTGCTTGAAGAACTAGAATTTGGTGGGACTTTCTACATCTCCGAGGGCCTACGTTTTCTGGAAGACAAGGCGCGTTATATGACGTGGGAAGAAATTGCTGATTTGGATGCACGGGGCTTTGAGATTGGCAACCACACGCGTGCGCACAAAAACGTCAACGAGCAAACTCCTAATGCGCTGCGATCCGATATTGATCACATTGATGCGCGCTGTAGGGAACACGGTATCACACACCCGACTACCTTTTGCTATCCCGGCTATCGCAACGGCCCCACTGCAGTAGAGGTCTTACGTGATCACGGCTTTGCGTTTGCTCGTCGCGGTACTGACCCGGAGTTTACCTATAATGGGGAGGGTGGGCGAGGTCCAACATACGATCCGAATCGCCACGATCCATTGCTAGTACCGACCACGGGTGCGGCTGGCCCAGCTTACTCGCTGGAAGATTTTAAATGGTCTGTCGACCAGGCGATTGATGGTCAGGTTTGCGTTCTTACTTATCACGGCGTGCCCGATTTGGACCACGCCTGGGTTCACGTTAATCCTGACGTATTTACTACTCATGTTCGCTATCTACAGGACAATTCTTGCACGGTCATTGCCCTGCGAGATCTCGCGCGCTACGTGCCTTCGGCCTGAGCATAAAGTGCATTTACGTCCTGTTTGCAAAAAGATCATAGACGGGACTACCGGATAGATAGCCCATAAGATATCAGGGTCTCTGTTCAGTAATAGATAATCTGACTGCGCAAACCGGTTACTTTGCCGACCTATCAAAAGGCGCTTGGCCGTCTTTCCATTTTGCACCCACGGGGCGAAGTTGGCCATATCCCTTTACATTGTATATACGACCATCCATGTCAGGAATGACATACTTCTGAAACCACGTTTCCATCTTTTCCTTGAGATCCTTTACGCGGTCAGCGTGTGTCGGATCGTCAATTAAGTTGTCTCTATCATCGGGATCATTCACCACATCGTATAGCTCATGGGGCCCGTCTGGATGACGGTCAACATACTTCCATTTGCCCGTTCTAATCATCCGACAGTAGCCGTATTCATCATAAATAACAACACTATCTCGACCATCAATATGTTCCCCTTTTAGCGCTGGTAGTAGCGATTGCCCTGGTAGGTTGGCGTCGGGAAGCGGAAGGCCTACATAGTCCAAAAGAGTCGGCAAAACGTCGTAGGCCGAAGCCATCGTCGACTGCACATTATCCTTTGGGATCACGCCTGGATGTGAAGCTAAAAAAGGTACCTTAATAGAATGCTCATACATATTTACAGGATCCGTTCCATTGCCCTTACCCCAAAATCCATGCTGACCACACGAGTGCCCGTTGTCCGAGGTGAATATCACCAGTGTATTCTCGCGCAACTCGCTCTTTTCAAGCCGGTCTAGGATACGCCCAATATCCAGATCCATTGCCGTCACAGCTGCATAATATCCCTTCAAGCTTTCGCGATTCCCCAGATTGTTGCTCAGTCCTTTCGCCGATCGACCTGGCTGATCGGCATCTTCTTCAGGCACTTTAGCCCAAGGATGCAGTGGTTCCTGTGGGCAGGTATCAAAAGCACAGTTGGCGTAAGAATCTACAATGTCTTGGGGGTGACCAATCCACGGTGCGTGCGGTGCTGTGTAGTGTATGCTCAGATAGAATGGATTCTCATCTTCAGCATGGTTGTCTATATAGGCAAGCGCATCATCGCTGATTGCGTTCGTCATATATCCAGGTACGATCTCTGTCACGCCATTGCGTATCATGGGTTGGTCGTTGTAGGCACTGGCCCCGCCTGGAAGGGCAAACCAATGGGAAAATCCACATTGGGGAAGTGACGACTTGCCCAAATGCCATTTCCCCGACAGGCCGCAGGTCCAGCCGTTGTCTGCCAACACGTTTGTGTAGCAGATCTCTTCATCGAGAAATCCCGGACCTGTCGCTCCAAAATTGATTTGTCCGCCGATAAAGTCGTGGACGCCGTGCTGAGATGGAATTCGGCCAGTTAAAAAAGAAGCTCGGCTGGCCGAACAAACCGGGATCGTCACAAAGAAATTCTCAAAGCGCACGCCCGTCGACGCAATGCGGTCTATGTTAGGCGTTTGAATTTCAGAATTGCCGTAACAGCCCGCTGCCCAAACGCCCATATCATCGGCGAGTATAAAAATGATATTGGTCTTATCCGAAGCGGCCATAGTGACTGTCTCTCCTACTCGGGCCTGCGCCCACGCAATTCAATCTGGTCGAGAATAATTTCCGAATGGCGATCAACAAAGTTAAAAGAGAAACGCACATTCCGAACAGATGCTATGTCATGGATATACTCTAGTTCGTACTTCGTTAATTCAGGGTCGACAGTGATCTCATCCGAGGTCCAGATGATGGGGTCATTTTCGGGGGCGTGCCCGAGTTGGACGTGCAGACGTGCAGTTCCGAACTCGCATCTGGCATAAAAAGAAATCCTGTAAATATTATCCTGGCGAAGCTGGATGGTATACTTATTGGCGTAATTGACGCCCATGGCGCGAAACTGCCAGTCCGGCTCATACTGCTGATATAAAGCAGGCGTTTTTTTTCGCTTCATTTCCTCGGCAAAGGTGTCCATTGGCACAAAGGGCACGTGTACGCGTATGGCCCTTGAACCGCCAACGCCTTGTCCGTCCGCGGTTCCTTTAATGGCGAATTGCGACGTGTTCCAATCGGATAGATCGAGCTGGAAGTCGGAGTTGACAATTTGGTTGGTCGGAGGCACTTCCTTGGGCGGCTCTTGCCCTGTCAGGTTTTTTACGACCCCTTCGACCCCTTCGAATCCCCATTCTGAGTTATACAGGCCGTAGGGCCAAGCGTTGTTAAATAGGCCGCAGTAATAAGACCATTCGATGGCGCGTTTGGCCATCTCTGCGACCATGAAGGCCGTGTATTCTTCTACGTGCCGTATCTCGTGGTTGAGGCGACATCCCCATTCGCTGAGGTAAACTCTCTTGTGGTGTTTCTCAGACCAGGCGTTAGCCTCTTCCATATCGGATACCACCTCGTCTCGCCAGCGTGGATGGTCCTTGTTGATATCTTGTTCTATGGCTCCGTGCGTAAAGCCCCTCGGGTGATAACAGTGAAACACGCCCCAGAGATTGAGGTCGTCGGCAAAGCCCGTTCCGTCTTTGAGCGTATAGGAGAGATACTCAGGCGTTACGTATTTCGTGAGAAATTCTACGCCGTTATAGTGAGGTCCTCCAACGGCTAATAGCCTCGTTGGATTGGACGTGCGAATTGTTTGTATGCAGTCCCCATACCACTGCATAGTTACTGCTTCTTCGCCGTCGGGGTGTCCCGCCATTTTGGGTTCGTTGAGAATTTCAAAAACCAGCTCGGCCGGATAGTTTTTATAGTATTCGGCTACGTCTCCCCACCACTGGATGAGATGCTCTTTTCCCCAGCAGTACATTGAAAAGGGAACCAAAACCACTTTTAAGTCGAGTGCTAGTGCATCGTCGACGGCCGATTTATACGCCTCCGGTCTCCATCCTTGTTTAATAAAAAAGCGGACAGAATCAAAACCAGCTGCTTTAAAGGCGAGATAGAATCCTTTGTCATAAGCCACTTTATTTACTTCTGTCGTGGTAAAGTCGGTGTTAACACTACTGCCCAATGTCAACGATTTGTTTTGTTCGGTAAAATTCTGACTCACCCAGTACCTTCTCCTTTGATGACGTATTGTTCTATTGAACGACCTTTACATTTTGCACTTGGTAGTTTCCCAGAGTATCATCGATTAACTTCTGCATCCCTTTGCATACCGATTGGTATTCAGTATGTCCACCCAGGTTTTCATTTTCACCCGGATCCTCGGCGATATCGTATAATTCGTGCGGGCCAAATGCTTTGCTGAGATATTTCCATTTGTCCGTTTTTACCATGCGCACGTGGTTTTCGAAACCGTACTGTGCAACGTCTGCTCCAAATGAACTGACGATCTCGCTATATACGGGACGATCGTAGCCGTATGGATACTCTGTTAGGTCGATACCGGGGAGATCGTATTCGATGTCAATATCGAATTGGCTTGCAATCGTTGGTACAAGATCCAATAGCATGACCGGCCTATCTTCTACTTTTCCCTCATTCCACTGACCGGGTATGTGGATTAACAAGGGTACCTTTATGGCCGCATCGTAAAAACACATTTTGAGGTTGAGGCCGTGTTCCCCGATCATGTCGCCGTGATCTGATGTGAAAACGATCATGGTATCTTCTGAACGGCCCAGCGCTTCTAACGTGTCTAGTATCCTGCCAACATAGCGATCTATGTAGCTTATGGAGCGGAAGTAGTCCAAGCGAAATCCGTTGTATGAATGGACGCTGTGTGTTCGTCTAGCGGTATCGGATAGACGAGAATCGTCGGCAAAGGTCTTCGCTATATCGAGTCCCGTATTATATGCGTTGTTCTGGTTGCTGTTCATAAACGCAATTCTCTGTCGCAGCGAGGGCGTCGAAATTAGGTCGCGGTCGTTCCACTGTAAGGTCGGAAGATCTTCTACGGATGGCTTTTCTACATCATCGGGCACGGCGAGTGGCGCATGGGGTCTGTAGAGAGAATAAAACAGGAAAAATGGCTCTTCGTGATGCTGGTCTAACCAGTCTGAAGCCCGCTCAAATGCGCAGCGTTCGACCGAGTATTCATCGGGTAGGTGGCCATTGTGTGTCCGCGCATACACGCTGTAACAGCGGTTGGCCGCTGCCTCAATCTCTGGCATGGTCCGCGGGTCGCCCGAGTAACAGCCTGCTTTCACATCGTTCTTATCGATTTTATCGAAGAAATCCGTGCTGCGCAGGTAGTGCAGGTAGTCATCCCAATCGGCGTAGCGCTCAAAGCCGCGTTGCGTATCGTGCTCAGAAAACAGCAGATTATCTGCAATAAAGTGTGATTTACCAGAGAAGCAGGTTTTAAATCCCGCTTTCCTAAACTGGTGACCTAGCGTTTCAGCCGTACTGGCATGATCGTGTTTGTTGTGCAGTATTCCAAGGTCTGACGGATAGCGGCCCGTGATAAAGCTCTCGCGAGAGGGTACGCAAATAGGAGACTGACAGTGGGCGTTCGTAAAGATTGTGGATTGTGCGGCCAGTCGGTCGAGATGGGGGGTATGCACGGCGTTGTTGCCCATATAACCAACGGCTTCAAAATGCT
>CEVF01154595.1_pt1 | contig 10849 bp, 5 predicted proteins | sample 356441 | NCBI WGS metagenome assembly CEVF01 (sample SAMEA2622765, study PRJEB7988) | marine metagenome | biome: marine biome (ENVO:00000447); feature: surface water layer (ENVO:00002042); material: "saline water (ENVO:00002010), including plankton (ENVO:xxxxxxxx)" | depth 5 m
CATGTCCTTAGGACTATCCAGGCACATACACATTTTAGTTACGATATTGAAGAAAGTACAATAACAATTAAAGAACCTTAAAGAATAGTGCCTATGAAATAAAAAACCATCAATACCAAAAAAACAATTACTAACTAGACTAATTCAATTATGAAAAAAACCAAAACTAAATGTGCCATAGCACCAAGGCTGGGCAAAAGATTACTTTATGGATTTTTCTTGCTCTTTATGCTTGGTCAGGTGAATGCTGCATCTTGTGCGCAGTATGATAAAGTGGCAAAAAGCTTTGATAACACCAGATTGGGTGATGTATTCGAGACCATTACAGAATCAACGGGCTACAAATTCTTTTATGAAGCCTCCGAGGTCAATATTGACAGAAAGGTTACTGTGAACGGGGATAACCTATGTATTGAGGATTTTTTAACGCAGGTTTTCAAGGGCACGGATTTGTCCTTTGAGATTATTGCAAGACAAATTGTAATCAAAAAGAAAGGAAAGACCCTTCCTAACTTGGTTCCAACCAAGAAGATCAACGCGGAGAACCCGCCACAATCCAATTTGACCGGGGTCGTTTTGGATGAGGCAGGAATTCCCCTTGCAGGTGCCACCATTATCGCCAAGGGCACCAATGTGGGCGCTACTACCGATTTTGATGGAAATTTTGAGATAACAATGCCTGCGGGCGTAACAGTTATCCAAGTTACCTATATCGGTTTCAAGGCCAAAGAAATCGATGTGGCCGGACAAACATCTGTGACCGTTACCATGGAACAGGACGCCGCCGCCTTGGAAGAGGTGGTTGTTGTCGGATACGGTACATTGGCAAAGAAAAAGGTGACCGGGTCCGTAGTTTCGATCACACCTGAGACCATAACCGAAGTGCCGGCATTGACACCTGAAAGTGCATTGATCGGACAAGTGACCGGTGTACAGGTGCAAGAAGTATCTGGGGAACCAGGGGCCGCACCAAACATTCGTGTTAGGGGTTCGGGGTCCATATCCGCAGGGAACGATCCATTGTTCGTGGTGGATGGAATCCCAATTTCCCGTAACTTGACTTCATCCAGCACGCTGGGTACCGTGGCAAATAGAAGTTCAGCTTTTCAACCACCAACGATCAACCCTTTGGCCACATTGAATCCCAACGATATTGAATCCATTCAAGTGTTGAAGGATGCCAGTGCCGCTGCCATATATGGGTCCAGGGGAGGAAACGGTGTGCTGTTGATAACCACAAAGAAAGGATCGAACAGCGATGAAGGTGTTTTTTCCTTTGATTCTTATGTGAGCATGCAATCGGTCGCCAATAAATTGGATTTGATGAATGCCGAAGAGCTCATCGATTTTACCAGGGATGCTAGAAACAATGCCTATTTGCAGGACGTTCCCGGAGCGTCCATAGATGATCCTATGGGACCTGGCGATAGGAATAATGCCAACTACGAGATGCCTGAATCATTTCTTGATTGGGATGGTACGGATACCGATTGGCAAGATGTGATTTTCAAGACAGGAGTGGTACAGAGCTACAACTTTTCGTACGCCTCACCGGTAAGAAATAAAACCAGTTTCTATGTATCATCAGGTTATTTTTCCCAAACGGGTATCATTGAAAAGTCCAAGTTTGAGAGGTATTCCGTGTTGTTGAACGTAAATTCACAACTGACGGAAAAATTGAACCTGGACATAAGATTGGCCCCAACGGTTACGGAAAACCAAAGGGTCCCTGCAAATTCACCATATTTCGGAACACCTCCAGGAATCGTTTATTCCGCCATTGTACATTCGCCAACGGTGAGCCCGTACAATGCTGATGGGACCATCAATCAATTGAACAACCAATCGTATTTGGGTGGTGGAACCACTACGGCCAGTAACCCATTGGCCATTATTGAAGCGGTTGACGATAAAATATTCCAATTCCAAACAAGGGGTAACCTTGCATTGACATACGATATTCTTCCGGAATTGAGTTTTAAGACTTTTGGAGGGGTATATATCAACCTGTACAACCAAGATTTCTACAGGGCCAGTACGTTATTGTATCGTAATTCGGCAGATGGAAATCCTTACGGACAGGCTTCTTCCTCTACAGAGACCAACTGGTTATGGGAGAACACATTGAACTGGACCAAGGAATTTGGTGACCATTTCATTGATGCGGTATTGGGATATACGGCCCAAAAGGACAACGTATACCTTAAACAGGTCTTGGCCAACAACTACCCTGATGACCTTGTGCCGACCATAAGTGGTGGACAGGTATATGGCGGTACCTCTGTGCAGGAACAATGGTCCTTATTGTCCAGCTTGTTCAGGGTAAATTATAGTTATAAGGACAAATATTTGTTTACGGGAACCTTCCGTTCCGATAAATCCTCACGATTCGGCAAAAACAACCAAACTGGGTATTTTCCTTCCTTCTCTGTAGGTTGGAGGTTGAACGAAGAAGACTTTTTGGCGGATTCCGAAACTATATCAGAACTTAAGTTACGTGCCAGTTGGGGGCAGACAGGAAACTTTGAGATACCAAATTATGGTGCCGTAGGTTTATTGTCACCCCAGAACTATAACCTTGGAGGGAACCAGATCAACGGGCTTGTGCAGAGCACAATTCCAAACCCTAACCTGACTTGGGAAAAATCCGAGCAAATTGATCTAGGTATCGAGCTTGGATTGTTCAATAACAGAGTTTTCCTTTTGGCGGACTACTATGATACCAAAACAAGGGACTTGTTGCTCAACGTTGCAATTTCTTCAGTTTCTGGATTTGAAACCACATTAAGAAACCTTGGTGAAGTACAGAACAAAGGTTTTGAAATCGGTCTGAGTACCAAAAACTTTGTTGGGGAAGACTTTACATGGAATACGGATATAAACTTTTCCACCAACAAGAACGAGGTACTTTCATTGAACGAGAGCAATGAGCCCATTTATTCGTCTGGTAGTGCTGGTGTACGACACGTAACCAGGGTTGGTGATCCAATCGGTAGTTATTACGGTTACGTGGTGGACGGAGTTTATCAAACCCAAGCTGAAATTGATGCGGCCCCGTTTGATACACAGGCACCGGACCCTGCACCTGGGGACTTTAGGTTCAAGGATGTGGATGGCGATGGTGAAATAACCCCGGACGACAGGACGGTAACAGGTAGTTATTTCCCTGATTTTAACTGGGGTATCAACAACAGGTTGACCTATAAGAACATTGATTTCAGTTTCTTGATCCAAGGTGTGGAAGGCAATGAAATTCTAAACTTGACTTCCAGGCACATGAAGAACGGTGAGGCGAATTTTAATTCATATGCCATTTTCAATGAGCGTTGGGTATCGGCTTCCGAGCCAGGAAACGGATCTGTGCCACGAGCGGATAGGGTATCTGGAAACCACGGAAACAACAACAGGCCTTCTTCTTTTCAAGTTGAGGACGGATCCTATGTACGTTTAAGAAATGTGACCTTGGGTTACACATTGCCGACAGATAAGTTTTTTGGAAGCAAAATCCAGAGACTTAGGTTCTATGTTACCGGAACAAATCTCTTTACCATTACCGATTACCTCGGTTATAACCCAGAGGTTAGTAGCATTACTACGAATAGTTTGACACCAGGAGAAGATTATGGGGCATTTCCATTGACCCAATCCTTCACCTTGGGGGTAAACCTAAAGTTCTAACCTAAAAACGGAAAAACATGAAAAGAATAATATACATAATGCTATGCACGGCGCTATTTACCGGGTGTAGTGAAGACTTTACAGATCTTTCGCCAATTTCCAACAGAAACGAGGCTGATTTTTACAATACCTCGGACGACTTTGAAGCTGCGGTTACTGCCAGTTATGCAGGATTGCAGGGTACGGGATTGTATGGACGTGGTTATTGGACCATGTTTGAGATGCGTAGTGACAACACGGACCAAGGACCGGATGCCACGGGATTGGCACGGCAGTACACGGAAATAAATTCATTCACCGAGGATGCTTTGAACGAACAGATTACGGCAGCTTGGAGTGAATCCTATAGTGTGATTTCCAACTGTAATGTGATCTTGGACCGTATTGAATCCATAGAAATGGACTCGGCCGACAAGAACAGGATTATTGGAGAGGCATTGTTTATCAGATCATTGGTGTATTACCATTTGGCCATTGGCTTTGGAAATATCCCATTGCAGTTGACGCCTTTTGTTGCCGGTGACGAACTTACACAGGTCAATGAAACCACTGTTCTTGAACAATTGGTCACGGATTTGACCACTGCTGAAGCAGGTTTGCCGGTTTCCTATACGGCAAGTGAGGTAGGCAAGGCCACAAAAGGGGCAGCAGCTACCTTGTTGGCCAAAGTATTGTTGACCTTGGGTGAAAATTCCGCGGCAGAAACCGTTCTCAGAAGAATCATATCCGATTATGGCTACGAACTATTGCCAAGTTATTCCGATTTGTGGGGCGTTGCCAATGAGAACAATGCAGAATCCATTTTCGAAGTGCAGTATATCAGTGGAGGTATTGGCCAAGGAAGTCTTTTTACCAACGATTTTTCACCAAGTACCGATCTGCAGACGGGTTCCGGTTTTGGAAGAAACCGTCCAACAACCTCTATGATGGAAGCTTATGAAGATGGTGATTTGAGGTATGATGTTTCCATGGCAGACACTTACGTGAACCTTGAAGGGGAAGTAGTGGAACAGTTACATGTCAAAAAGTACCAATCAGATTTGGCGATCGAGAACGATTCCGATATCAATTTTGTGGTATTTCGTTATGCCGATGTCCTGCTTATGTTGGCAGAGGCTTTAGGGGAAACATCGGAAAGTTATGACCTTATCAACGAGGTCAGGAACAGGGCCGGGTTACCGGATATCGATGAAACAACACCCGGTACTTTTGAAGAAAAATTGCTTCATGAAAGAAGGGTGGAACTCGCTTTTGAAAACCATAGATGGGCAGACCTTAAGCGTTTCAATGCCATTGATAAAGTTATCGAGGCAGAAGACTTTATAACCGGTACCAGGGAATATTTCTATATCCCGCAAAGGGAAATGGATATTAATCCAAACTTTGATCAGAACTAAAAAGCTGAAACAAATATTCAACAAGATTTTGTTTGTATCCATTTTAAGTTAGTTTGATTGATAGCTCCCGAACCATGAATTGCCTACTTAGAACTATGGATCTATAATTAACAAAAATTGGAAGACGGAATCATAAAAATATAGTTGCTTCAAAAGAAGTGACCAGAACGGAAATTGTAAAATTTTAATGAACCAAATATCAAGTAGAAACATGAGAAAATTAATTATGGCGGTTTGTTTATGCTTTGCATTTGCAACAATTCAGGCCCAACAAAAGAAAGTCTTAAATATTTTGGCCATCGGTGCACACCCAGATGACTGTGATTCCAAGTTTGGCGGAACAGCGGCCCTGTTCGCAAAAATGGGACACAATGTGAAATTCCTTGCACTGACCAATGGTGATGCCGGACATTATGCAATGGGCGGTGGTGTATTGGGCAAAAAACGTAGGCAAGAGGCCAAAGATGCGGCAATGGCATTGGGCATCGCGGAATACGAAGTTTTGGACAACCATGACGGAGAATTGTTCCCAACATTGAATGTCCGTTTGGAAGTGATCCGTAGGATACGGGACTGGAATGCGGATATAGTTTTGGGACTTAGGCCCAATGATTACCACCCAGATCATAGAAACGCCGGTTCCGTGGTACAGGATGCAGCATATATGAACATAGTTCCCAACGTTGCCCCGGACACCCCGCCACTTAAAAAGAACCCTGTGTTCCTTTACATGAGCGATCATTTTCAAAAGCCATACCCATTTCAAAAGGATATAGCTGTAATCGTGGACGATGTCATCGATACAAAGGTGAAAGGTCTGGCGGCACACGATTCCCAAATGTTTGAGTGGTTGCCTTGGACCAATGGCATAGATCCTTCCACGATCCCGACCGGTGAAAAGGAAAGATTGGCCTGGTTAAAGGATAAGTGGATGAACAGAAAACCGGACGCAAGCACTTTGGAAGCTGTTAAAAAATGGTATCCAAATGTAGATGTGTCCAAAGTTCAACAGGTCGAGTTTTTCGAAATCTGCGAATATGGCAAACAACCCACAGACGAGGAAATCAAAGAGATGTTCCCAATGTTGGGCACTAAATAAGAGAACCGAACCAAACCACCCAGGTAGTAGTAATTCAAATTTAAATAATCAACCAATATAATAATGGAGACCAGCAAGCCCACGACCAAGAGATATATCCATATTATTGCGTTGGTAATGATCGTATTCTTTGTGATATCCTTCATTACCAACATTCTCAACTCAATAATTGTGGATGTTAAGGACAGCTTTGACCTTAGCCTTACATTAACAGGCCTATTGCCGTTTACTTTCTTTATAGCTTATGGCATTATGTCCATACCGGCAGGCTTTTTATCCGAAAAGTATAGTGAAAGGACATTGCTTTCCGTTTCTTTTTTGGTCATGGCGCTTGCTTCCCTGGGTTTTGCATTACTGCCACAGTATGGTGTTTTTAGTATAACCCTGTTTGTGTTGGGCTGTTGTATGGCCGTACTTCAGGTAATTATAAATCCAATGCTGCGTGTTGCGGGTGGCGAGGAACATTTTGCGTTCAACTCGGTATTGGCACAGTTGGTTTTCGGTGCCGCCTCCTTCCTAAGCCCTTATTTGTACATGTATTTGGTAAGTAAGGAAAACAGTGGGGATACATTGGCGGAAATGCTTCGCGGATGGGTGCCAGAGGATTTGCCCTGGGCATCACTATATATTGTTTTTGCACTAATTTCTTTAGTGTTGTTTTTCTATGTTTTCTTTACCAAATACCCCAAGTTTGAAAAAAACGAAGATGAAAAAGCAGGGGACACGAGTTCATATTGGGATCTTTTAAAGAACAAATGGACGATACTCTATTTTTTGGGAATATTTTGCTATGTCGGTACCGAACAAGGTGTAGGTAACTGGATTTCCCAGTTTCTGAGTCAATATCACGGCCTTGATCCACAAACCGTCGGGGCCAACACGGTTTCCTACTTTTGGGCCATGTTGACCGTAGGCTGTTTGCTTGGTCTATTGCTGTTAAAGTTTATGGATAGTCGAAAATTATTGATTTTGGCAACATCCATAACCATTGTTTGTCTTGTTTTGGCGCTAACCGGCTCAGCGCAAATGGCGTTGATAGCATTTCCTATGGTAGGATTCTTCATATCCGTAATGTATTCCATCATATTTTCATTGGCATTGAACTCGGTCAAGGAACACCATGGTTCGCTATCGGGCATTCTTTGTACCGGTATAGCCGGAGGTGCGGTAATTCCATTTATTGTTGGAGGCTTGGGAGAAGCCATGTCGTTGCAGTACGGAATGTTCTTTTTGATCATTCCCTTGGGCTTTATCCTCTCCATTGGATTTTGGGCGAAACCATTGGTGAACAATAAAACCATCAGTTTAAAGAAAGACTAGTGAAACAGGGAGCAAATATTGTTTTGGGGGTTGATATAGGAGGTACAAAGATCAAATCTGGAAGAGTCGTGGGCAAGGATGTGGTGCAGACCAGTTTTTCTAAAGTCAACAAGGATGATTCAGAAGCGGTCTCGCTCTCAAAGTTGTTCGGAACCATTTCCGAGGTGATGACCGATAGGGTCGAAGCCATAGGGGTCGGCGTTCCGGCCGTTGTCGACCCGGATTCGGGTATCGTGTACGACGTACAGAACATTCCTTCATGGAAAGAGGTTCCGTTGAAAGACATTTTACAAAAACAATTTAATGTCCCGGTGTATTTGAACAATGATGCCAATTGTTTTGCATTGGGGGAAAAACACTTTGGTAAAGCCAAAGCATACAAAAATTGCGTGGCCCTTTCTTTGGGTACGGGACTCGGAATGGGCATTATAATGGAAGATAGGTTGTACAACGGTGTTTTGTGCGGTGCAGGGGAAGTGGGCATGCTTCCTTATAAAAATGGGATTTTGGAACAGTACACAGGTAGTTTCTTTTTCGAAAAGGAGTATGGGGAATCAGCCAAGGTACTCTATCAAAAAGCTTTGGACAACAACGCTACGGCCCTGTCGGCCTTTAGTCAATACGGGGTATATTTGGGAGATGCCATAAAGGCCATCCTTTACCTGTTTGCACCGGAGGCGATAATACTTGGCGGCTCCATAAGCAATGCCCACCCATTTTTTAAAACATCCTTGCAAGAAGCCCTTGGTTCGTTTGCCTATCAAAAACAATTGGAAAAGTTTAAAATAGAAACATCAGATTTGGTGGATTCGCCCATTTTGGGTGCGGCCGCACTATGTCTGTAAAATAATAATAACCTTACTACAAAATGAGAATAATAATAACAGTGCTGTTGGCATGTTTTCTGTTAAAATCCTGCTCTCAACCCAGTGCTACAGGAAAACAGGTAAGTATTACCGTGGAAAACAATAAAAAAGGAGCTCCAATAACCCTGGGGATACCTTTTCCAAAAGGAGAATTGAATTCAGTGGACCATTTACGTCTGTTGACATCGGACGGTACGGAAATTCCATGCCAAACCACGGAAGTGAGCAATTGGGGACCGATTGACGAAAGTGTGAAATGGGTGTGGGTATTCTTCTTTGCCGAGGAAACATCTGACTATGTGTTGGAGTATGGCGAAGGAGTTGTACCAATGCTCCCGAAAGAAAAAATTGTTTCCACCAACAATATGCGACCAGCTGGTGGTATCGATGTGAATACCGGACCAATATCCTTCTCGATCCATAAAAAAGGAAACGGATTTTTGGATGAGGTTTTCTTGGACTCCAATATGGACGGGGAATTTGCAGAAGAAGAACTCATAGCGACCTCACCAGCGAAAAACAGAGGTTCTTTTTTGGATCTTCTGGATGATGCAGGAATAGATGCTTCCAAGGCTGTTATCAATGAAGTTTTCAGGGAAAAAGGATCTGGGCCATTGCATACCATATTTAGGGTAGAAGGCACATATACCTACAACAGGGAAGACAATAATTTATCCCCATTTACCATTTGGCTGCATGCGTACGCTGGTAAAAGCTATATAAAAGTGTTGCACACCATGACCTATACCGGTGTTCCTGACAAGCATAAACCCCAAGAAGGGGAACATGCCAATATTGCAACACAGAACGAGAAGATCCTTTCGGAGAACACGGAAGATGATATGGGCTGGACACAACCGAACGATCAAATAGCCGCCATTGGACTCCAACTTAAGTACCATTTGGATGATGATGTAAGTGTTTCAATGCCGTTGTATGATGGATCATGGAAAAATGATGAAGCGGACACGGTGATGGAAGAAGTGACCGTGGACAATGAAACCCCCGTACAATTATTGCAAAAAGGCCCTGGCTACAGAAAAAGTACCAGCCTTAGAAGTATCTATCTGAACGGTTCAGATGCGGATGACGAGAATGAGGGTTCAGATAAAATATTGGATTTTGAAGCCAGTGTATCCAAAGGAGGAAGTGAATTGGCAAAATCCCAGAGAGCAAAGGGTTGGATCAATGTGACCGATGGAAAACGGGGAGTGGGCGTAGGAATCAAGAACTTCATGAAGGAGTATCCAAAAGGTATCAAGGTAGATCCCGCAAACAAATTGCTTCTTGGTAGTATTTGGCCAAAAGAAAACGGCCCTATGAGTTTTGCAAGACACAATACCGAACCCGATGGGGGAATGTTGGACAATTTTGCCCAGGGTATAACCAAAACCACGGAATTTATCTATTACTTCCATGATAACGATTCAACCGAGGATGTGGGAGAAAAAATGGACTATGTTATAGAAAGTCCGGTGGCACACGCTACACCCGAGTGGTACACAAATTCCAAGGTATACGGTAACATGGCACCTGCTTCCGAAGAGCACCCAGAATTCGAAAATGCCCTGCAGTACAGATATCAATGGTGGGCATACAACCAAAAAAATGAGCCTTGGTACGGAATGTTCAACTATGGTGACGGAAAAAGTTACTTCTTTAATGGAAGATGGGTACAATGGACCAACAATGAGCCCACTGTGGATTTTATGCTGTGGACCAATTTTATGCGTACAGGAAATCCCAAATACTTCAAATTGGCCCAGGCCATGAGTAGGCACACCATGGATGTGGACAATATCCATTGGCCCAAAAAACGAACCTACTATGGTGAAATCAATGATGCCATCGATTTTTGGGATTATGAGGATGAACCTGAATCCACACCCTATCTGGGAATTGGAAGAAGGCACGCCAACGAACATTGGTACGCCCTTTTGAGCGCCCATGTTTGGATTCAGGGATGGATAGCAGACTATTACCTGTCCGGTGACCACAGGGCATTGGAAGTGGCTAAAATGACAGGGGATACCTATATCAACCGTATATGGGGGGATCATGATCTGAGAGGTAGGCGATTGTACCTATCCGTGTTGAACCTTGTGGAACTGTACGATGCCACAAAACTCCAGAAATATAAGGATGAACTGGACGATAGGGTAAGGCTGATGTTGGAATTCCAAGAACGACAAGGAGGCAATCTATTGCTGGATAGGTATGGTTACAGTCAAACCTATGTGGCACAGGGACTCTATAAGTACCAACAGATAACCGGTGATGAAAAGGTAAGGAAAGCCTTGCTGAGACATGCGAGATGGGTGCGTGACGTACCCCCGTTGAACCATGAAATGGAATCTTATTTGGCCACCATTTATCCATTGCTCATCGGGTATGAGATCAGTGGGGAAAAAGTGTACTTGGATGAAGCACTGACAAGGGCAGAACTGCTCAAGATTGGAGAACTGCCAAAGACTCCGGACGAATATGAG
>CEVF01153721.1_pt1 | contig 10797 bp, 14 predicted proteins | sample 356441 | NCBI WGS metagenome assembly CEVF01 (sample SAMEA2622765, study PRJEB7988) | marine metagenome | biome: marine biome (ENVO:00000447); feature: surface water layer (ENVO:00002042); material: "saline water (ENVO:00002010), including plankton (ENVO:xxxxxxxx)" | depth 5 m
TCATCGCGCGGCTATCGCTGTTGCTGAACACCTGCGAACCGCGCGGGAGGTTTACCAACTCAGGGCCGCGCTCACCGACCCACGAAAGGCCCCCGCGCCAATTGTTGGTGCCGTTCGCGTTATTGCCAATCGGTTTGTTGATGTCGCCCTGAATAGTCTTGCCGAATGCGCCCACGCTGCCAAGCTGGATGCCCAGTCCGACAATGCCGGAAAGGATGTCGAGAAACCCGCCACCCTTAATTGCGTTCGTCATCCGGTCGAGCGCGGCAAGCGTGCCTTCGGCCATGTCCTTGAACGTCTCGGCAACCCGAACGGTCTGGATCTTGGCCTTGTCCGCAAGCCCCTTAAGGCCATCGCCAACCGTCTTCATGCCATCGGTGAGTTTGGGCGCGTTGAGGATGTTATCGCTAACCGTCGCGTTGGGGCCTTCAATGTCCAGCCCCGCCCCGACACGCCGTGCCCGACGCCGCGCTTCTTCGCCAATCTCGGGGCTGATGATCCCCGCCTTGACGCCCCGCTCGACAGCGGAAATATCGTCCTTCATCGCGTTAAGCGCAGCGACCTTCGGGAACAGCCGGTCAAGGATGCCGCTTACTTCGCGGGCGAGGTCGCGAAACGCCTCTTCGGTTTTCTTGGTCGCCTTGACGGTCGGGTCAACCATCAGCTTGTCGAGTTTATTCATGTGCTGGCCGACTTCTTCGACCATATCGGGAATCCAAGAGTTCCCGACCACCTCGTTATACAGCCAAGCGAAGGTGGCCTCGACAGCGCGCACCTTGTCCTGAACCCAAGAGAACACCGCGCCCAGCTTATCTTGCAGCCACGTTTTTACGCCTTGATAAAGACGCTGCATGGCCGCTGCCGCCGTGATGGGCAGATTGTTCAGCGTCTGGGCAAAGCGATCAAAGCGCGCATAGGCTTCGATAAAGAAATTGCGGATGCCCGTTCCCGCGTCAGCAAACGCCTTGTCGGTCGCCAGATACCACTTGTTGATATTGTCGCTGAGTTCCCGAAGGTCGCTGCCGAACTTGCGCGCCCCCTCGGTCTTTTTCATTTCCTCATCGGCGGCACTGGCCGCAACCGATACGCCGCTAAAGCCCTCGGTGACGGCCGCAAGCTGGGTTGCGAAGTTGGCAAACTTGTCGATCAGCCCGCTATCAACCAACGTCAAGGCAAGCTGCTGGAGAGAGTTCTCCATCTTCATCATCGCGGCTTCGTAACGCTGAAGCTGCGCCCGCTGGTCCTCGGTGATGACAGCGGCCTTGTCGCCATACTTTTCCCAAGCCGCGCCGCCGTTCTCAAGCAGCGGGATCAGGTTTGTAGCGTCCGACGCCATAGCCTCCAGGTAGAAGACCATATCTTCCTGGCTGACGTTCGCCTTCTTCAAGCTGTCGTAATAAAGCTGGAGAGATTCCCGCCCACCTAGGCCCTCAAACGCCTTAGCCGTTACGCCGACCTTGGGGGCGATGTTCTCAAAGAAGTCGGCCATCGGCCCGCCGCCCGTCTGGGCGAAGTCACCGATACGGTCCCGAACGTCCTTGAAAATGTCGCCCAGCTTGTCGAACTCGACGCCGACCATCCGTGCGCCGTAGGCTTGGCGCTGGAAGTCCTCGAAACTTTCGCCCGCGACCTGCGCCGCGTTGCCCATTTCCTTCGACTTCTGGGCAAGGTCGCCAAAGACCTTGTTGATGCCCGCGATGGCCGTCCCGATGCCCGCCGCGCCAATGGCAATCGACTTGCTGAAATCGGAGAACTTGCCGCGCATCCGGTTCATGCGCTTTTCGGACTTGGTAGCGCCCTTTTCGAAGGCGGCCGTTTCCAAGCTGAGGTTGACCGCGAGCCTCGCGATCACATCACCTAGCGCCATGTGCGGCCTCCATGCTACAGTGCAGCCCTTAAAGGAGCTGCGTTATGTTGTTGATGAGTGCGGCGCTGATACTGGCGGCACAGAATGGCGACCCGTTTGCGAAAGCGCGGGCGGATATTGGAACCTACTGTCGGTCGATTGATGGCGGTTCGGCTTGTGTTGCAAAGCAGCGGAAGGAACTCGGCCACTTCGCGACCATGATGGCCGGATTTAACTTGCCCCGCTCCGAACTGGCCGCGTGCATGACGAAGGGGAAGCGAGGCCGGTTTGTGGACTGGACCGTCGCAACCCCTTGCGTCCGCGCTAAGGTGAAGGGGCGTCGGATTGGCTCTTAGTGTCCCCCTCGGACTGCTTAGCTGCGATGTTGTCGAACATCGCGATCAGCTTGCGGGCGTCTTCGTCCCACTGCTGCTGCTGGCCCTTCGGTGGCTGGAGATATTCCCCCAGCGATTTGACCTTCTGGGTCCGCGCGAACCGCTCGGAACTCCAACCGATCATCGTGGCGAGGTCGCCCGTCGCCTTCATTCGTGCGCTGACGATCAGCGCAAAGGTGCGCGGGGTTGCCCTCCAGAATGCGTCAGGCTCTAACCCTGCTTCGCACCACTGCGACCAGAGGCTTTCCCAGCCCGCTTCTTCGCGGGCGCTTTTGCGTTTCCCGACTTGTCCTCATCGGGGAATGCCGCTTCGCTTGCCTTGGCCAACGCTTCAGCCACGGCCTCGCCATCGACGCGCAGTATCTCCAGCGCCTCGCTGCGGTTCATGGCATGATTGCGCGAAGCCGCACCCTGCAACAGTGCAGCCGTCGCGCCCATGAAGCCCGCCGCAGCTTCGCCCATCAGTTTAGCCAGCGGCTTGCCGTAGATGCCTTCCGCTTCGACAAGAGCTTCCATGTCGAGAACGAGAGTGAACTCCCGCCCGTCGCTAAGGACGAGCGGGGTTTCGCCTTTGATTGCGTTCGCCATTATGCCGGAGCCGAATAGGCGGCAGTAGTCAGAGGGCCGGACAGCTTCACGCGCAGTGAGGCTTCCATCTTCTCACCGGGCTGAATCGTGCCGCGATTGTAACCGGCAAAGCTAAAGGTGCCGCTGTAGGTCTTCACCGGAGTGCCGCCAATAGGGACGTTGAAGTGGGCGTAACGCTTCCCGCGCGCCGCTTCCCAATCATCAAGCATCTCGTCGGTGTCCGAACCGGGGCGGAAGTTAAAAGGTATCTCGACCTCGCCACCTTCGGCAAGCGCGTCGATAAACTCGCGAAACTGGTTCGGGCTCTTCAGATGAGTGGTCTCCACCTGCTCCACCGTTACTTCAGGGATCTGGAAGTTGAGAACCTGGACAAGCTCCACCGCGTTCCCCGCAGTTTCATCGGTGCTCAGCCAGAACTCGCCGCCCCAGCCGGTGCTAGGTTCTTGCGTTTCAGCCATTGTGTTACTCCGTGGACCTTATGCCAGTGAATGCTCGGCCAGCAGGTCAAGACTGAGCCGATGCACAAATCCGACGCCTTCAACGTCTTCCCCAAGGTCGCGCGGGCCTTCCGCCTTCGTGCGACCAAACTTTACGCCCGCGACCGTGGCGGGCTGCGCTACTGCGCTAATGATGCTTTCCGAGATCGCCCGCGCTTCCGCGTAGGAGCGCGAGAACACATCCACCTGCACGCGGGTGATGCGGCTTTCGTCATATCCCCCAAGGTGCTGTGGGCGCTCGTCGCTGATCGTGGACAGGCGCAGATACGGCATTGCCGCACCTTGCGGGACTTTCGACCAGTAGGCGCGGGTTCCGATGGTGCCCGAAAGCGCAGTGGTCAGGCGCGAAAACAGCGCGCTTTGCAGGTCTGCCATTTACTTCCCCGCCTTCTTGCGTGCGCGTGCGACCGACTTCTTCACCGCGTCCTGCAGCTCTTTCGCTACGTCCGCGATCACCTTGTCTGCTTGGCTATCCGCAGCGGGGCGCATATACGGCTGCGGCGTCATCTTGACTGTGCCGAACTCCTGCCAAGCTGGATTGCCGCCCTCGGGCTTGCCGGTGGGGCCGGTCAGCATCGAAACGCCGGTCTGCCGAGCGAACTTTGCCGAACCGCGTTGGCGCTTGGCCCGCTCCTTCTTCGTCGTGATGCTGTCACGCAGGTCGCCTTCGTCCACCGCGACAAGCGACTTTGCCTTGTCCTCGACGTGCTTCATTGCCTTTTTAAGCCCGCGCTGAACCGCGTTCTTGCCGGTGGTCGTGCGCCCGCTGAACTGCTCCAACTCGATGAGCATGCCTTCTAGGCCCTCAAAGCCCGTTGTCTTGGTGCTGAACTTCATTGCCGCACCCCTTGACTTTTTGCTAAACTTGGCCGCTATTGCTGGGCCATGAAAAGAACCGCACTCGCACTATTCGCCGCCGTCAGCCTTTCGGCCTGCGCTTCCACGCAAACCGTTCTCAGCGAAGCGCCGGAACAAGTGTTCTTTACGGACAGCAGCCCGAACGAAGTGGCGTTCTGTCTTGCGAACAAGAACAACACCCCCGCGATGGACCGCGACGATGGATCAAAGGTCGTTCTCATCAAGAACGGTTATGGCGGCGTGTCTCTCGCCTTTACGATCTGGCCCGATGGGGATGGCAGCCGCGTTGAATATCGCCGCGCCTTCGGGACTATCGGTGCGGCTTGGAAGCAGTGTGTGGCCTAGGCTGCGCGAACTGCCGTAACCTCCAGCAAACCGCGCTCGGGCGTATCGGGGCTTATTCCGACAATATCCCAGACCCCGTTATGCTCGATCCGGTCCTTTAACGTCAGGCCCCGCGTCTGCGCGTTCGATAGGAATTGGAAGTTAGCGGGCTGGCTTCCCTGCTCCATAGCAGCCTGCCGACGCTCGCTTCCCTTGCCGTAGTAAACCGCCGCATATTCCTGCCCGATAGCAGCCCAAGTCTCGACCTCTTCGCCGTAGCTGTTCTGGGTCGAGGTAAACCGCTCCAGCGTGACAAGCTCGCTCCTACGTCCTGCGGTCACACCATCAAACTCCGGTAGGGGCGGCACAGGGCCTCCACCGCCATCGTAACAGCCGGTGCAGCCTCGCCAGCCTCTCGGTTATCGTAGAACTCACCCACAAGCAGTAGAACGGCGCTGTCGAGATCCGCAGGCGTGGTTGCATAGCCCGCCGTATAGGTCAGCGTCACAGGCGCATCGTCTGCGATGCTCGGCCAAGAGGATGCTGGATAAGCCCGCGCCTGGACGATCTTCGCGTCAGTTACCGTCTGCGGCGCATCGTCGCTATCGGTGTAAGCGATTTCCAACGTTGCCGGGTTCGGACCATAGAATAGCGGGAGGTAGTCGCCAAACGCCGACGCTTCTTGCTCGACCTCGCGCCGCGTCATTAGCTTGCCGGTGTAGTTCTCCACCCACGCAATCGCCGCAGCCAGATACTGCGCGATCAATGCGTCTTCGTCATCATGCAAAACCCGTAGGTGCTGCTTGGCGAGGGCGAGATCCACGGCCATTAGGCTGCCGCAATCTCGCCAGTCGCAGCGGCTTCGGCCACCGCCTGCACACCGTCATTCGTGGCGACCACCGAAGCAGAGATAACCGCTCCAACATCGTCCGAAGTCAGCGTATAGGTAGCGCCGGTTTCGCCAGCGATAGCCACGCCGTCGCGCTTCCAGATGCGAGAATAGGAAGGCGTGTTCGACCATGTGCCCGACGAACAGGACAGGTCTTCGCCTTCGGTTTCCGTGCCGGTGATGGCCGGGGCCACCGAGTTGACTGGAAGCTTTGCGACAGCATCCGCAGCGCGCGAAGCCGCCCTACGTCCTGCCGTGGTGTAACGAGAATTGCGGGCCATTGGCTTACTCCTTTCTGAAACCCTGCGCACAGGGCTTGAGAAAAGGGGCGACCCGAAAGCCACCCCTTCCAATGTTACGAGGTCAGATCGGTAATCTGATCCGAGAAGTCGCCCTTCACGAAGGCCTCGGGGCGATACACGGCGAGAGCAAGACGCTCTTCGCACAGGATCGTCACAAGGTTCTTGCGGAAGTTGTCGCTGTCCTCGGTCGAGATTTCCACGCTCGCATCGCTGCGGTCGAAAATCTGCGCGCCCATGCCGAACGAACCGACGAGGAACTTGTCCACCGTCATCGCCTGCGTAGCGACCACCGGAAGTCCCCAGATGCGCGGCTGAGCCGAGTCCTGCGGGTTACCGATGATGTAGGCACCAGCGGTATCCTTCTCGGTTTCGATGCCCGCCCAGTCGATAGGGTTGATAACCACACCGTTTGCCGGGAACTCGGCAAGCGAAGCCTGGAGCATGGCGTAGCGCAGAACGTCGATCTTCGTGGGCGCGTCCACAACGGCAAGATTGGCCGTCGAGGCGGTCGCCTGCGTGTAGATGCCGTTCAGATCGGTGCCGGTGCCGCCGCCGTTCAGAAGCTGATCTTCTTCGACCAGCTTAAGGCCGTAGCGAAGGCGTCCGTCGATGTAGCTCTGAAGCATCGGAGCGTCATCGAGGATCTGGCGCGTTGCCTGAACCCAGTGGGCAATCGTGGTCACGTTCGACGTAACAAGGTCGAACTTGAGTTCCGACTGCGGCTTGGCGGTGCCAGCGGTTTCCGTGTGGGTGTCAGCCGAGTTCGTGAAGCCGGTTTCCTTCGGATACTGGATCGAGGAACTCGAAGTCCGACCCGGCATCAGCAGATCGCGGATGGTCAGGCGGCGCTCAACGCCGGGGACGAGGCCCACGCGCTGCTCGACAACCAGATCGCCAGCAGAGCCATTGGCATCGGTGGTCAGGCCCGAGATAATCGCCTTGCTGTCCACATCGACCGACACGCGGCCCTTGCCAGCAGCCATCATGGCCTTGACGCCATCGTTCTCCAGAACCTGTGCGCCGAGCGACTTGGCTTCCGAATGGGCACGCTTCATGCGCGCTTCCATCTTCTGTTCCATTTCGTCCATGCGGCTCTTGGCTTCGTTAACGCCGGTCAGCGCCTGGTCAGCCAGTTCCTTGATGGAGTTGGACAGCTTTTCGCCGTTGTCCGCCTTGCCGACAGCTTCTTCGGCCAGAGCCTTGAGGTTGTCGAAACGTTCTTCGAACAGCTTCTTGGTTTCGGCTGCGACTTCCGCAACCGACTTCGTTTCAGTCGTCATGTGGTATTTCCTTGTCAGAGGTCGTCGAAAGAGACTTGGTTTCCATTCTCATCGACGCAGATGATCGGCGCGTCCGTCATGGCGGCGAAAAGTGCCTCCAACGGGTCGCGTTCGGTGGTGTCAGGTTCCCCCTGACCTGCACGGAGATTGTGAACGCGCACCACGCGCTCAGCCTCCGAATTGGAAAGCCCGAAGGAGTCCTTCAAAAGCCCTTCCCACTCGCGCTCGGTCAGCCGTTCCCCGGCTGCCAACCGATTGCGAGAATCCTCAATTTCCTTCACACCGGAGACCAGCGCCTTCGGGTTCATCCCGATGGACACCAGCGACACCTCGTGAAGGAACAGCTCGACCAGTTCGCGGACCTTACCAGCCATGCGCTTCTTGGTCGCGTCATATCCAATTGACAGCGCCGCAAGTGCGCCATCCTTGACCAACTCGTAAGCCTCACCGCCATCGCGGGTCTTCGTGCTAATCTTGCCCTTTGCGATCAGACCGTCAGGGCTTTCTTCAAACTCAGCCCACTTGCCGACCGGGCGGTGCTGGTCGTGAAAGAGCAGCATCGGGACGCCAGCGCGCCCGTCGAGCGACTTGCTGAACGCGCCGGGAAGGATGCGGTCGCCGCCGAAGTCCACGTTGCCATAACCGGCGGCAAGGCCCTCGATATATCCCGTCTCGTCAATGCCCTTAATTTCCCAGGCGAACGAACTACGCTGCATCGTCACTCTCCTGCGCGGTCAGAGGCTGGTTTTGCATCTGCACGCGCGCCACATCGCCGCCCTCGATTGGCGGCAGGTTCTCAAGCGCGCGGACTTCGTTGACCGTCATTGCGCCCATCTGCGTCATGGTTTGGTAGAAAGAGGCCCGACCCGCGCTATCACCGCGCAAAAGCCCTTCCAGATTGAACTCGATGCGAATGCCTGCACGGCGCTCGCTCAGTGATAGCAACTGCTTTTCCAGCGCATGCTCGATCCGCTTCAGGCGGCGGCGCAGCGTGAACTTGACGAAGCCCAGCGTTTGCTGCTCCAGCCCGGTCCCCCAGCTTGTGCTATTCTCGGTGTGCCCAATCATGTGCGGCGGAACGCCGAACACGCGGCAGATCTCCTCCACGCCGAAGCGGCGGGTTTCCAGCATCTGCGCGTCCTCGGGGGAGATCGTTAGCTGATCCCACTTAACCCCGTTGTCGAGCAGCATCGGGCGACCGGCATTTAGCGCACCGACGAACTTCTCGACTAGCAGGCGCTCGGCCTCTTTTCGCTGTTCGGGCGTCAGTGTCTTGTCGGTCGAGAGAATGCCGCTCGGCATTGCCCCGTTGGTGAACATGCCGTTGGCTGCACGCTCGGCAGCAAGCGAACCCGCGAAAGTCTGGCGGCATACCGACAAGGTAGATGCCCCGCCTAGCGGACTTCCGCCGAAGCCGCGAATATGCAGCACGTCGCGCTGGCCCAGCCTGCGCGTTTCGCCGTCATCGGCCCAGCTATATTCGATTTCCCCGTTACCATCGCGCCGAACCGTCACAATGTCGGGCCGGATTGGCGTAAGCGAATAAATCTGCCCATCGGCGCGGCGCGCAATCTCAGCAAAACCGTTGCCGTGAAGCTCAATACCGGCGCACATGAACTCCCAGAAATCGACCGCCGACTGGTCAAAGTTCGGGCTTTCATGCAGGACAAAATACAGCGGGTGGTCGCGAGCAACCGTGCGGGTGCCGTTTTCGTCCGTGCGATACACCATCAGCGGCAGCGATGCCTGCGTGCCCGCCAGCAAGTTAACGCAGGCGTATGTAGCAGACAGCCCAAGCGCGTTACCGCGAGGCGCGTCCATGTATTCCGCCAGCGTTACCGAATTGGTGCGAAAGTTCACCCCGTCCTGGCGGCTTGCACCAGCCCAGTCCGCGAGCGCACCGCCCCCAATGATCTCCTTGCGCGACTTCGCGGGCATGGCCTGCGTGCGATAACGCTTTTCAGCGGCCTCCGCGCGGGCCGATAGTTTGTATCCGTTCATGCAGCCAGCCCCGCGAGCCAATCATCGACCGAGACTTCGGAGTCTGTCGCCATAGCCTCAACCCCTTCCGCCATCGCCAGCGCCACCATCCCGTCGATGCGGCCCGTCGCTTTGCTCTTGTCCAATTTACGATTGCCCGCAGGATCGGGCAGGGCGACCGCATTGGCCGCGCACATAGCAAGGACAGGATGCCCGCCGTGTCTAACCTTCTCCGCGAGTAGATCAGCCTCCAGCGCGTCAAGCGCGGGCGACATGCTCACATAACCTTGACCGAACGGCTCCAACGGCAAGGAAACCCCCTGCCGCTCCAGCGCGCCTTGCATTCGGTCCATTCGCCAGCGGTCGAAACCGACCTTGCCGACATCCAGCCCCGCCGTAATCTCGCCAATGTCCCTCGCAACGAAGTCGTAGTCGATCACCTTGCCGGGGGTTGTCCGTAGCAAGCCCTGCTTGACCCACATGTCATAGGGCGCGCGGTCGCGCCGTGCCGCCTCTTGCACGTTATCGGCAGGCATCCAGAAGAACGGATGCACCGAAACAACATCATCCTTGCGGCAGGTCAGAACGAAAGCGGTCAAGTCGGTCGTTGCCGACAAGTCCAACCCGCCGTAACAGACCCCATCGAGCGCATCTGGCTTGCCGTTCCCGGCCCTCCACACCGAAGGCGACACGAAGGCCGCCACCATGTTGACGCGCTGGTTAAGCGTCAGAACGCGGAACGTCGCCTCATTCGTAGGCATCCGCTTTGCCTGTGCCGCTTGCTCCGCGACATCCTTCTCGCTGCGGAACAGTCCAAGTGCCGGATTAGCCGCCGCCCAAGCCTTTGGATCTTCAAGCTCGCAATCCTCTGGCGCGGTGTAAACGTGGCTGACAATCGAAGGATCGTCGCTGCGCTCCGCGTCATCGAGCCAAATACTGAACAAGTCCGCATCGGTCGGGGCTTGCGTTGAGATTGCCAGCAACAGCGGCGCTTCGTGCGCGCCCTGTGAAGTTGTGATCGCGTCAACGAAGTCGCTTTGCGGGCCTTTGACCTGCCCCATTTCGTCGAGGATGGCCAAGAAGGGCGACAGGCCGTGCGCGGTTTTTCCTTCCGCCGCGAGGGCCTTGTATTCCGTATTCATCGGCAGTCCGAGCAACCGCTTGCCACTCGGCACGATCCGAATGATCTTCGACAGCTCGGGCGAGAGCTGAACCATCTTGGCCGCAAGATTGAAAACTAGCGCCGCCTGATCGCGGGACAGCGCCCCCGACACGAGCTGCCCGTTTAGCTGCGCCTCTGGCCCGACCAGATTGGCCAACAGAATGCAGGCGATAATCGCGGTCTTACCGTTCTTGCGCCCAATCGACAGATACCCGCGCCGCGTCCCGTGCGGGTTGTCGTAAACCTCCAGAATGAAGCGCCGTTGGAAATCGGCCAGCTTGATCGGCTGCCCAACCTGCGCGCCCTCGGGCACCTTGCAATACCGCTCGATGAAGGCGATTACCCGTTCGCCGCGCGTCAATGCGGCCTCGCCAAGAGATCGTCGCCAAGCTCAGCCTCGATGCCCTTTGCCATAGCGCTCCGCTTGTCGGTGTCCCGCTTTTCGCCGTTCTTGCCTCGGTTGTGGATGCCGAGCGTCTGCCGGTATTTGATTGCCCGAGCGTGCAGGTCCGCGACAACCCGAAGGCGCGGGTTCTGCATCGGCGTCCCACCAGCGTTCGACATTACCGTGTCTTCCGACCGCAGCTTAGTTTCCTCGCCCTCAAGCGAGGCCATTGCCCGAGCCAGTAGCGCCGCAATCTCCAGGTCGTGCGCGGTCCATTCCGCCTTCGCCTTC
>CEVF01063150.1_pt1 | contig 10765 bp, 8 predicted proteins | sample 356441 | NCBI WGS metagenome assembly CEVF01 (sample SAMEA2622765, study PRJEB7988) | marine metagenome | biome: marine biome (ENVO:00000447); feature: surface water layer (ENVO:00002042); material: "saline water (ENVO:00002010), including plankton (ENVO:xxxxxxxx)" | depth 5 m
TTTTGGAGGATATTATGAAAAAAATATTGTTAGGAATTTTCATAACTATCTTTTTTGCTGGTGGCGCATTAGCTGAAAGATACGTTATGGTTACTCATACTGCAGGTACTGATCCTTTTTGGCCAGTTGTTCAAAAAGGTGGTGAAGACGCTGCAAAAGCTATTGGTGCAGATTTTGAATACATGTTTCACCCATCTGGAGACATGGCTGAAATGGCTAAATTAATAGTTGCTGCTACAGCTACCCAGCCTGATGGAATGGTTGTATCATTACCAGATCCTGATGCACTTGGCCCTGCTATTCAAGACGCAGTTGCAGCAGGTATTCCTGTAATCACAATGAACTCGGGTCTAGAGTCTTCAAAGAAAGTTGGTGCATTAATGCATGTTGGACAACCTGAATTTTTAGCTGGTCAAAAAGCTGGTGAAAGAGCAGCTGCTGAAGGCGCAACTAATGCTATTTGTTTAAACCAAGAATCATTTAATACTGCACTTGTTGATCGTTGTGAAGGTTATGGTACTGCGGTTAAAACAAAGATGATTGATAGTACAAATGACCCAGCTGAAATTCAAACAAGAACAGCTGCAGCACTGCAAGCTGACCCAAGTGTTGATGCAATTTTAGCAGCTGGACCACACGTTTGTGATGCTGCAGCTAAGGCAATCGCTGAGGTTGGTGCTTCAATTCATTTAGCATGTTTTGATTTGTCACCAGCGGTTATGGATTTAATTAATTCTGGTCAAGCTGCTTTTACAATTGACCAACAGCAAAGATTGCAAGGTTATATGCCTATTATTGTGTTGCATCTTTACAATACAAATGCTGGTATGCTTCCAGGTGATAATATTCCATCTGGTCCAGGTTTTGTTGATAAATCAAATGCATCTGCGGTTGCTTCTCAAGCAGGCGTAAACCGATAATTTGAAAAAAAATTTAGCAAGGTGGCAAGAAATTGCCACCTTCCTCTTTCTCTATTAATTTTTAAAATTTCTTGCAAAGTTAATTAAATGAATTCTAATTCTAGAGCCGAAAGTGACCGATTAAAAAAAAGAAATTGGTTTATTGAAATACTCCAAAGACCTGAAATAGGTCCTTTTGGTGTAATGTTACTGTTAATTTTAGCTCTTGGTTTTTTTTCAATCCCTGAAAATGCAAATACTTGGAACTTATTTGAGGGTGAGGGTCTTAATGCACTAGGAATAAGAAATAATCTTAGAATAATTGCTCAATTAGGGATTATTGCTTTAGGTGCAGGTTTATTGATTATTGCGGGGGAATTCGATTTATCTATTGGCTCCATGATAGGTTTTGCTGGAATGTGTATGGCAATTACACTTAAATGGGGATTCCATATTGTCATTCCTTATATTTCTTTTACTAATGGTATATCTGTAGAAAAATTTGTTATTGCTAGTTTTAATAATGTAACTCCACTTGCTGCTGTATTTATAACTCTTTGTTTTACACTTTTCTTTGGTTGGCTTATGGGCTTAATAGTTGTTAAAACTGGGCTTGCTTCATTTATTGTGTCTTTATCATTTTTATTCTTCTTAAGAGGTCTTACTGAAGTTTGTTATCGGGCATTTAATAAAGCTCCAGATCAAACTGCAGGTTCGACACAGGTTTCTGATTTGCCTGACTTTAAAAATATAGTAAATTTACCTGAATATGGTGAGATCGGAAGGGTCGCAGCAAAAAGATTAGACCCCGAGATTTTACTTAGATATTATGAAAAATTGTCTCCAGATCAAATAGCTGCATTCACACAAAAACTCTCTATGGCTTTTGAAAGAGTTGCTGCAAAAAAAACTGAAATATTAATGAATAAGAACATTTCTAATATTGAACGTGAGATAAGCAATGCTAAGGAAGCCGGAAACACTGATTTAGTTACTACTTTGCAAAGTAGACTTATAGATGCGCAAAATATGGCGCCCGTAGTTCCAAAAGATGTAACAAACTTGGATATAGTTAAAGCATGGATTGATACCTTACCCTCTGAGAGACCGGTTGCTGATTTTTTTGGTGGGAATGTTTTAGAAGGAATGTTTGAATGGCTTTATCAAATTGGATGGAACGTTAATAATTACGGAAATAAATTCGCACCTGGTTTATACAATGCCGTTTTCCTTTGGATACTAATTGCTGTTGTGGCATGGATAGTGTTGAGTAAAACACAAGCTGGAAACTGGATTTACTCAACAGGTGGCAATTTGAATGCTGCAAAAGCCAATGGTGTACCAACTGGTAAGGTTAAAATAAGTTTATTTATGTTTTCTGCATTTTGTGCAACTATGTTTGCAGCTACACAAGTTTTTGAGACTAATACAGCTGATGCAGCAAAAGGTGTATTAAAGGAACTTGAAGCAATAGCCGCTGCTGTTATAGGTGGAGTTGTCTTAACTGGTGGATTTGGAACCGTGCTTGGAATTATGTTCGGATCAATTATTTTTGGTATAGCAAGTGTAGCCTTTTTCTATATACCCTATGTTGATGGATCATTTTACAGAATTTTTCTTGGTGCTGTTTTATTAATTGCTGCATTAACTAATGAAAATATTAGAAAAAGGATTACTGGAGGTATTTAGTATGTCTATTTTAGATCCTCTAGTTAAAATTGAAAATCTTAAAAAAAATTTTGGTAATTTTACAGCTCTAAATGGTGTTTCTCTAGAAGTTTTTCCTGGAGAAGTTCATGCACTTTTAGGAGATAATGGTGCAGGTAAATCTACTTTGATAAAAATCTTATCTGGTGTTTATCAACCAACTTCAGGAAAAATATTTGTTGAAGGGAGTGAAGTTAAATTTTCATCTCCCAGAGATGCTTCAAATGTTGGTATTGGTACTGTTTATCAGGATTTAGCTTTAAATGCTCTTACATCAATGACAAGAAATTTTTTTCTGGGAAGAGAGCAGATTATAGGTCCGCCACCATTTGGGATTTTAAAGTCAAAGGAAATGAATAAAATTGCAGTTGAGGAAATGAAAAAAATTGGAATTTTTATATCTGATCCTGAGCAAGCTGTTGGTACTATGTCAGGTGGGCAAAGACAAACTTTAGCTATAGCTAGGGCAATTTATTTTGGAGCAAAAGTTTTAATATTAGATGAGCCAACATCCGCGTTAGGACAAAAGCAACAGATGGAAGTTTTGAAAACTATTTTAAAAGTTCGTGATTTAGGTAATATTGCAATAATTTTGATAACTCATAATGAAATACACGCTAGATTGGTTGCTGATCGTTTTACCTTTCTTAGTTTAGGTGAAGTTATTGGTTCAGGAACTCCTGACAGTCTAAAAGATAATGATATTAAAAGGCTTATGGCTGGCGGTGCTGAAATCGGAGACCTGGCGGCAGAACTAAAAAGATAAATAGAAATAAGGGAGCAACTATATGAAACCAATTGGAGTTGGTGTGATTGGAACAGGGTTTATGGGAAAAGCTCACTCTATTGCATATAGTGCATCTGCCTCAGTTTTTGGTACTGGATTAAGGCCAAAATTAGAAATTGTTTGTGATTTAAGCCCTGACAGAGCTTCTCAAAGGGCTACTGATCTTGGTTTTTCGAGACATACTGATAAATGGCAAGATGTAGTAAATGACCCGAAGGTTGAATTAATTTCAGTTTGCACACCAAATAATACGCACTCTGAAATTGCAATTGCAGCATTAAAAAAGGGAAAGCATGTATGGTGTGAAAAGCCGATGTCATCTTCAATGGGAGATAGCCAAAAAATGGCTGAAGCGTCCTTAAATACAAATTCGAAGACAATTATAGGATATAATTATACGAAAAACCCTATTGTTATGCATGCAAAAGAAATCATTGAAAAAGGAACAATTGGCAGAGTTTCGGGATTTTTTTGTAGGTATGATGTTGATAATGAAGCAGACGGGAAAAGACCTTGGTCATGGAGAATGTCAAAAAAACTATCTGGTACTGGTGCTAATGGTGATATTTTAAGCCATGTAATAAGTATAGCTCACTATTTAACTAATTCTAAAATTTCTAGGGTTGTTGGTGACATAAGTATCATTCACAATAAAAGAATAGATCCTAAAAATAATGAAAAAACTAAAGAAGTTGACAATGACGATATGGTGTCTGCTTTAGTGCATTTTGAAAATGGTGTTCATGGGCATATTGGTGCAAGTAGAGTAAGCTGGGGTAAAAAATGTGGATTAACATGGGAAGTTCACGGCACAGAGGGCACTATTTGTTATAACCAAGAGAGACTAAATGAAATCAAATTATTTACAAGACAACAAGATAGTTCAACAGATGGTTTTAGAACAATTTTATCAGGTCCTGATCATCCATTTTATTCTTCTTTTCTTCCAAACGGTGGCCATGGACTTGGTTTTATGGATGTGAAAATTTGTGAACTTCAGGGTCTTTTAAATTCTATTGAAAATGATGAACCCACTTGGCCAAGTTTTACTGATGGGTTAGCGATTGAGAAAGTAATGGAAAGTGTTGATATTTCTGCAATTAATAAGAAATGGCTAAGTATTAAATATTAAATTTGCGATGCAAATAGATAATAAATCAAATAACGTTATTATAACTGGTGGTACCCAAGGGCTTGGACTTTCAATTGCAAAAAATCTAATTTTGAATGGTTGTAAAAACTTATTACTTTTAGGAAGAGATGAAGAAAAAGGACTAAAAGCTGCTAAAAATTTAGATAATAAAGAAGTAAATTGTTTTTATAAGAAATGTGATGTGTCTGTAGTTGAAGATTGTATGAATGCATTTGATTATGGAGTAAATAAATTTGGCATTGTTAATAGTCTAATTAATGTTGCTGCAGTTACGACAAGAGGATCAATATTAGATACTTCAATAGATTTATGGGAAGAGCATATGAATACAAATTTAAGGGGTCCATTTGTATTAATACAATCCCTTGCTAAACATCTGATTGATCTCAATAAATCTGGAAGTATAGTAAATATTTTATCAACTTCAGCTTATGTTGGGCAGAGTATATTAATGCCTTATTCTGTTTCAAAAGGAGGGCTCATAACTCTTACTAAAAATGCTGCTAATAGTCTGAAAAAAAATAAGATTAGGGTAAATGGTGTAGCTCCTGGGTGGATGGATACACCTGGAGAGCATAAAATACAAAAAGAGTTTCATAATGCTAGTGATAATTGGTTAGAAGAAGCTGAAAAAAAACTCCCATTTAATCAATTAGTTAAAACCAGCGAAATCTCACCTTTAATATGTTATCTTATAAGCAAGTCATCTGGAATTATAACAGGCGCGATAATTGATTATGATCAAAATATAATTGGTAGTGTTCCTGAATAATCAAGTATATTTGATTGATGTTTTTTTTCCAGATTTTAATGATGAATAAGCTGCTTCAGCAATAATTAGTGCATTTAGGCCATCATGTCCGTTTGGGTGGATATTTGAGTTATGCATTAAGGACTGTATAAAGTGGTCTAACTCATTTTCATAAGCCTGGATATATCTTGTCATAAAAAAGTGATGTAATGGTGGTTTTGTAAAACCTTTAGAAGTAGCTATCTCAATTGAAACTGGCCTTTGATTTTCTGCAGAAATCATACCTTTTGATCCATGAACCTCGATTCGCTGGTCATATCCATAACTTGCTCTTCGTGAGTTGTTTATAATTATTTGTTTACCTGACTTTGTTTTTAAAATTAAGCTAGCTGTATCATAGTCATCAATATTTTTTAACTTTTGGTCAACTAATACTGATGCCGTTGAATAGATTTCAGTTGGCAATTCATTCAATAGAAATGCTGCCATATCAAAGTCATGTATAGTCATGTCTTTAAATAATCCACCTGAACTTTCTAAATACTGAACTGGCGGTAAACCTGGATCACGGGATGTGAGTATTAAAATTTCTACGTCACCAATTTCTCCTTCTTCAATAGATTTTTTTAAGGATAAAAAGTGTGGATCAAATCTTCTGTTAAATCCAATCATAAAATCTGTATTATTCTTCTCTATAACAGTAAGGCATCTCTTAACTTTTTTGATATTTAAGTCTATAGGCTTTTCACAAAATATTGCTTTTTTGGCTTTTGAAAAATTTTTTATTAAATCGATATGGGTGTTAGTAGGGGAACAGATGACTACAGCATCAATATTTTTATCATTTTTAATTGAGTTAATGTCAGCAATTTTACAACAAAATTTAGAAGCAAACTTATTTGCTACAGAAATATTCGTGTCATAAATATAAATTAAATTTGCATTAATATTTTTATTTATTGCTTCAGCATGAACATGACCTATCCTTCCTGCACCAATAATAGCTAAATTAATTTTCATATTTTAAATAATTTATCATTTTAAACAATGATCAATTTATATATAAACAAACTGTTTTATCAATTAAATTCATTAATATTTAGAGGATATTAAATGTACTTAGGCATTGATATTGGTACTTCAGGTGTAAAAGTAGTTCTTACAGATAATGGAAGTAATATTATAGATTCCGAGACTTCAGAACTCAAAGTTGTTAGGGAAAATATTGGTTGGTCAGAGCAGGAACCAAATGACTGGTGGAAGGCCACTAATGAAGCAATATTTAAAATTAAGGACAAATATTTTAAAGAGCTAAAAAATGTTCAAGGTATAGGATTGTCAGGTCAAATGCATGGCCTTACAGCTCTAGATGATAGAGATAAACCATTGAGAAAGTCAATTTTATGGAATGATACACGGTCATCTAATGAAGCTAGATTTCTAGATGAAAAATATCCATTATTCAGAAATGTTTGCGGTAATGTTGTTATGCCAGGTTTTACCGCACCAAAAGCGTTGTGGCTAAAAAATAACGAATTGCAAGTTTTTAATAAAATTCACTCTATTTTACTTCCAAAAGACTATGTTCGATTGTTAATGACTGGTGAGAAGTGCTCTGATATGTCTGATAGTTCTGGCAGTTTGTGGTTAGATATAAAACAAAGGAATTGGTCAACTGAGGCACTTAAAGCTACTGATTTGTCTATAAAGCAGATGCCAAATATAGTGGAGGGCTCAGAGATATCTGGGAAATTAAAAAAGAGTATCGCAGATGATTGGGGAATAGATGGAAGGCCTGTAGTTGCAGGTGGAGGTGGGGACAACGCAGCAACTGCTTGTGGTTTAGGAATAATAAAACATGGTGATGCTTTTATTTCATTAGGAACATCAGGTGTTATATTTTTAGCAACAGACAACTTTATACCTGCTGCTAACGATGGGGCACATTCATTTTGTCATGCAATTCCAGAAAAATGGCATTTAATGAGTGTAATTTTATCTGCAACAGATAGTTTGAACTGGTTATCTGAAATTCTTGGCAGAAAGGTTTCTCAAATGATGGAAGAATTAGATCATATTAATCATGGCCCATCAGATTTAATGTTTCATCCTTACTTGTCTGGTGAGAGAACCCCGCATAATGATGCTAATTCAAGAGGGGCATTTCTGAATATTTCAAGAAATTCTAATTCTAAGGATTTGATAAGATCTGTAATAGAAGGTGTGTCTTATGCATTTGCTGATTGTATTAAAGTTTTTGAAAATGCAAATATAAAGCCAGATAAGTTAATTGCTGCTGGTGGAGGAAGTCAATCTGAAAGGTGGTTAGAAATCATTTCTACTGTCACAAACACGCCTATTGAAATTCCAACTAACAGTGAGCACAGTGCCGCTTTAGGTGCTGCACGCTTGGGTATTTTAGCTTCTCAAAATGAAACTGATATAAATTCCATATTACTTAAACCTGAAATTAAAAAAGTTATTAATCCAGTAATCAATAAGTCTGATGAATACCAACAAAAACTAAATAACTGGAGGGATCTATACTCTTCAATTAAGGAGACAAAAGAATGAAAAATTTTTTTAGTATTGTTGACAAAATAACTTATGAAGGAAGTAGTAGCTCAAACAAATTTTCATTTAAATATTATAATCCAGACGAGACCATAAACAACAAGAGAATGGAAGATCATTTAAGGTTTGCTGCATGTTATTGGCATAACTTCGTTTGGCCAGGTACAGATCCATTTGGTGGGGATACTTTTGAAAGGCCTTGGTTTGGTAATAGTATGAAGCACGCCAAACTAAAAGCTGATATTGCCTTTGAAATGTTTAGTATTTTAAATATTCCTTATTTTTGTTTTCATGATCATGATGTTAGGCCAGAAGGTACTGGATTTAAGGAAAATACACGTAATTTAAATGAAATGGTTGATTACTTTCAACTCAAAATGGAGGAATGCAAAGTAAAATTACTTTGGGGAACTGCAAACTTATTTTCTCATAAACGTTATATGGCAGGGGCTGCGACAAATCCAGATCCTGAGATTTTTGCGTTTGCTGCAGCGACAGTTAAGAGCTGTATTGATGCCACTCACCAGCTTAAAGGTGAAAATTATGTTTTATGGGGAGGACGTGAAGGTTACGAAACTCTCTTAAATACGGATATCAAAACAGAAATTGATCAGCTTGGAACATTTTTAAATTTAGTTGTGGATTATAAACATAAAATTGGCTTTAAAGGCACAATACTTATTGAGCCTAAGCCACAAGAACCAACAAAACATCAATATGATTATGATGTTGGTAATGTTTTCGGCTTTTTGAAAAAATATGGTTTAGAGAATGAGGTTAAAGTAAATATTGAAACTGGCCATGCTTATCTTGCTAACCATTCTTTTGAGCATGAAATAGCTTTAGCTTGCGCATTAGGTATTTTTGGATCAATAGATATGAATAGAAATGATATTCAATCTGGCTGGGATACAGACCAGTTTCCTAATAATTATTTAGATGTTGCACTTGCTTATTATCATATTTTATTAAACGGCGGTTTTAAATCTGGGGGTACAAATTTTGATGCCAAACTTAGGAGACAATCATTAGACCCAGAAGATCTATTATTAGCTCATATAGGCGCAATGGATACTTGCGCTTTAGGGTTCAAATCAGCTATAAAACTTTTAAAAAATGGTGGTCTTAAAGAGTTTATTGATAAAAGGTACTCTAATTGGAGCAAAACATTTGGTAAGTCATTAATGAATAGAGAAATGAATTTAGAACAAATTACTAGATGGATTGAAGATAATAATATAAATCCAGAACCTGTTTCAGGGAAACAAGAATATCTCGAAAACATTTTTCTTCAAAGTGTAATTATCAAATAAGCTAATTTATTTTTGAATCCAATTCTGGTACCGCATCAAATAAATCTGTTACAACACCATAGTCTGCCACTTGGAATATAGGCGCGTCTTCATCTTTATTTATAGCAACGATAACTTTACTATCTTTCATACCAGCAAGATGCTGAATTGCTCCAGAAATACCAACAGCAATGTATAGATTTGGTGCAACCACTTTGCCAGTTTGACCAACTTGATAGTCGTTTGGAACGAAGCCAGCATCGACAGCGGCTCTTGAAGCACCAACAGCTGCTCCAAGTTTATCAGCAACTTTTTCAAGCATTCCAAAATTTGAGCCGTCCTGCATCCCTCTACCTCCAGATATGACTATTTTTGCAGACGTCAATTCTGGTCTTTCAGAGCTTGATAATTCAGACTTAACAAATTTTGACATATTTGTATCACCCAATCCATTGATAGATTTAATTTCTGCATTTCCTCCAGAATTTTCTGAAGCTTCAAAAGCAGTAGACCTAACAGTTATAATCTTTATTTTATCATTAGACTTAACTGTTGATAAAGCATTTCCAGCATATATAGGTCTTTGAAATGTTTCATCATCAACCACTTTAATAATATCAGAAATTTGCATAACATCTAGCAAGGCTGACACACGAGGCATGATATTTTTACCTGTTGTCGAAGATGGCGCAAGGATGTGTGAATAATCTTTTGATAAATCTATTATTAGATTCGAAATGTTCTCAGCTACAAAATTTTTATACTCTTCTGAATTAGCTTCAAGTATTGATCTAATTTGGGGGATTTGGCTACATTCTTTTGATACAGTGTTGCAATTATCACCAACAACTAAAATGTCTATCTCTTTTCCAATTTGTGATGCAGCAGTTACTGTATTCAAGGTTGCTACACTAAGGTTCTTATTATCATGTTCTGCAATTATTAAAATACTCATAAATTCACCTATATTACTTTTGCTTCATTTTTAAGTTTATCAACTAATTCTTCAACTGAGCCTAGTATCATTCCAGCTTCTCTTGATGGAGGGTCCTCCACTTTTAAAACTTCAAGACGTTTGTTGGTATCAACACCTAATTCAGAAGGTGAAATTTCTTCAAGAGGCTTTCTCTTTGCTTTCATAATATTAGGTAATGATGCATATCTTGGCTCATTTAATCTTAAATCAACTGTTACTATTGCAGGTAGAGAACATTCCATATGCTCCAAACCTCCATCAACTTCTCTTACTGATAAAAGATTTTTATCTTTTAATTCGAGGTTACTTACAAAAGTTGTTTGAGGCCAATTTAGAAAAGCTGATAGCATTTGCCCAGTTTGATTACAATCATCATCAATTGCTTGTTTTCCTAAAATTACCAATTCAGGGTTCTCCTTATCAACTATTTTCTTAAGTATTTTGGCAACAGCTAAAGGCTCTATATCATGTTCAGTTTTTACTAAAATACCTCTATCGGCACCCATTGCTAATGCTGTTCTTATTGTGTCCTGTGATTCTTGTGGACCAATAGAAATAGCAATAATTTCTTCAGCCTGAGATGATTCTTTAATTCTTAATGCTTGTTCAACTGCTATTTCATCAAA
>CEVF01068369.1_pt1 | contig 10757 bp, 10 predicted proteins | sample 356441 | NCBI WGS metagenome assembly CEVF01 (sample SAMEA2622765, study PRJEB7988) | marine metagenome | biome: marine biome (ENVO:00000447); feature: surface water layer (ENVO:00002042); material: "saline water (ENVO:00002010), including plankton (ENVO:xxxxxxxx)" | depth 5 m
GGGATTTTAAGTCCCTTGTGTCTACCAATTTCACCACCCGGGCTCAGTGCTTATGTTATCTATAGAGACGCAAATGGAATTGTAGGTCATTAAACAAACGTTTAAGCCCCCCTAAAGATCACTACTTTTGCGGAGCGAATCATATCAAACAAAACGCCTATCAACCAAGTACCTACGCACTCCTCATCTAACTAAAAAAGCCGTTTACTCTGTCTCAACATATTTTAGTATAGATAATTTGTTCTTTAATTTAGCCATTAATTTCTTTACAGTATCTAGAATACGTCCTGTTAAATAATTGAATTGATCTCTTGATCAACTCAAGGAGTTTTATAATGTTGTATATGATGGAGTGGAAGCTGCGAACTGGGTTTGTGGGAAATGCGTGGCAAAAATTTCTTACCACTGGCGGACCATTCGATGGTGTTGAAATGATTGGTCGCTATCATGCTCCAGGTTCCACAAAAGGTTGGATCATAGTCAAAACCGATGAACTCAGTGCTATTGCAAGATTTGCTACCGATTGGTCAGAGTTTATTGAATGGGAAACCACACCCGTTTTAGAGGATGATGCGGCTGGAGAAGCGGCTGCTGCTGTTATTGATATTTCTGAAGCTTAATAAAAGCACTATCCACCGTTTTAGCTCGATTTAAATATCTTACCTGATACTATTTAGTTAGACGGAACTCGGAAGTTTTCAAGCTCTGGTGGGATTACAGCATTTTCATTGGGCTGGGTTACTTGAGGTATCCAGTCATACGGCACTCGATAAGCTCGATAAATTCGACGACTGGGCGTATCATCATCGCTCAGAAACGGATTGACATATTCCCACACAATCTCTTCTTCGGGTGTCAACTCAAAAATTCTACCATCCATTCCTTCATTCACAAGCGTATTACCGTTAGGTAAGCGCTGAGCATTGCTTACATAGGCGCTGTAGAAGTGATATCGCTCAGTCCCACCCATCGTATATTCCCAAAGCACTTCGAGTGTGGTTGGATTAATTTCCAATACTCGCGAGCTGTCCCGGGTCATCGAATTTGTGCCGTCGGGACGGGCTGGATTTGCAAATCCATAGCCGCCCTGCCCTCCGTTATCAAAAACCAACAAGTTACCTTCACCTGGTAGGCCCTTCGGTATCAGATGGGGATTGTGTTGACCGATAATCTGTCCAATTTTCGCCTGTTCAGGGGTTTGCTCATAATCGGGACCCAACCGCCAGACGATAGCGCCACTGCGGTTAATAATTGCGATGATATTTGCAGTACGACTACTTATCATTATGTTGTCGGGATGAAAACGTCGATCTCCATTGTCAAACCACTGGTTAGGTCCGAGATAGACTGCCGAATTTATATGGAGCCAGTCCGCGCTTTCCCGATCATCATTGAATTCAACTGAACGATGAATGGCATTTCTAGCGTCCTCTGAAAAGCCTAATTCATCCACATGATCACTTGCTAGCCAATCCCATACTATTTCTCCATCCCAGTTCAGCTCATAAATATAATCATCCTCGAGTCGCTTAGGTGAAATGTCAGGAATAATAAGATTTTTGTGCGCCAGAACTAATGTTTTGCCACCACTTATGCGAGGTTCCATGTCGGGAGCATAATAACCAATTGGATTACCTTCTCTTTGCCAGTCATGATGAATGCGTGATGACCAGACTGTTTCGCCTCCTAATGACCCACCGTCATCTTTTTCAGACTCCTCGGTTACCACCTGCTCTAGACGATCATACCGCCAGACCTCATTGCCATCCCAGTCTAGCTGGATAAGTGCTATCGCTTCCTGATGCGGACGCCTAGGCTCATCTCCACCCATCACGTAGCCTCCAGGAAGCATACGAAAGGGGCTTGGTACATTAGCAAGTTCCTTCCACTGCCTGATGATATTTCCATTCATATCGATCAAAGTAGCTCCATGAGGAAATGGAGCATCATAAATCGTAAAACCACTCCAGGTTTTTTCCGGATTAAATATCGTAGTGCCAGTGGGAAAGATCGATGGAAAAGATAGGGAATATACCGAATAAAAAAAAGTGCTAAACAACACAATCTTTCGACTTTTAAATTCTTTAAAAATTCTAGTTACTCTATTCATAGCAATGCTCTTCAAGCAATCCGACTACTAGAAGCGTACTAAACTCAGAAATGATTAGCTAGAAAGATACAAAAAGTCAGCCCGGGCCACCACTAAAATTTCGTCCTTAAAACTTCATGGTAAGTGAATTGTATCCATTAAGACTGTCAATCATGCAATACGAACACATTGCTATTCAAAATGGAGGCTGAGGTCGGAATCGAACCGGCGTACACGGAGTTGCAGTCCGCTGCATAACCACTCTGCCACCCAGCCGAGTAAGTTCAGGGTCCCTAGGCCTAATAGGAACCCATGGCTTTAACAAACCTTAAAATCACAAGGATGTATAACCAAGTAAAATTTATAAAACTGGAGCGGGAAACCGGGTTCGAACCGGCGACCTGTACCTTGGCAAGGTACCGCTCTACCAACTGAGCTATTCCCGCAGTTTTCAACAAAATTCATATAACTTTACTACTGGCTTTACACTCCCATCGATGGAAAGGCCGATATTCTAATCACTAGTATAAAACAGTCAAGAACCGTTTACCTTTTAATTAGTGGTTTCCATGCTCTTTTGAAGTAAATAAGCATAGAATAAACACTAATTAACGCCGCTATGTGGATTCCAATAAACCCTAAATCCCAAATCCACTTCGGGTTATCCTCTGTATTTAAGAGAAGCGCTATTATTGAGATCATTTGGAGGGTTGTTTTCAATTTGCCCGAAAAACCAACTCTAACCAGATTGCGCTGGCTCTTTTCAGCCATCCATTCTCTTAATGCTGAAATTAATATCTCCCGAGAAATAAGAATTACTGCAACAAAGACTAAACTTTGGTAGGTCGCAACTAATACGATTAAAACCGCCACAACCAACAACTTATCTGCGATAGGGTCCAAAAACGCACCGAACTCTGAGGTAATATCCATCGATCTTGCAAGATAACCGTCCAACCAATCACTTAGACTCGCTACAGTGAATAGTAAAGCAGCCCAAAAATTCGCCAACTCTAAGTCTGAAAAAAAACACATAATCACAGCGGGCACTAAAAATAATCGTAACCATGTCACTAAGTTAGGAATATTTTTCATATATTTATATAAATCATAGTTTTATATTATTTTTATTATGTTAGTTATTAATAAATACTCTATCGAAAAACAAAAGGTCCTCTCAGAACTTACTCCGAATGGAACCAAGCATAAATATTATCAGCAAGTTTGTTGTTTATCCCAGACACCTTCGCAATCTCTACAGCACTTGCGTTAGCAACCTGTTTTGCCCCTCCAAAATGGTTTAAAAGCTCTTTCCTTCTTTTAGGCCCAAGCTGAGGAATATCATCTAAAACCGACTTATTTCTTGCCTTGGCTCTTCTCTGTCGATGACCCGTAATCGCAAACCTATGAGCCTCGTCCCTTACTTGCTGCAACAAATTAAGAGCACCCCCGTTACGCATAAATGGGACCTCTACTATACTGCCACCAGAGATTTTGAATATTGTTTCCTGTCCAGCCCTCCTACTAATGCCTTTCGCAATTCCTATTAACTGAACTTCTTGTAATTGGAATTTTTCTAGAGTTTGGTTCACTAAAGCAAGCTGACCTTTACCACCATCAATGAGTATAATATCAGGAATCTTGCCGTTCTCTTTACTAAGTTTTGTAAAACGCCTATCTAACACTTGGGCCATTGCTGCGTAATCATCGCCAGGATTGACATCACGAATGTTAAAACGTCGATATTCAGATTTTTTTGGGCCACTTTCGTCAAAAACAACACATGAGCCTACAGCACCTTCCCCAGCTGTATGACTTATGTCGTAACATTCAATTCTAGATAATTCAGAATCTAGAGTTAAAACTTTTTGCAAATCCATAAACCGATCTACTGTACGTTGCTTTTGATCCAAACCTACCTGCAATGCTGACTCCGCATTTACAATTGCCATTTGAATCCATTCTCGTCTGTGGCCCCTGACATTCATAGATAATTTAATTTGCTTCCCCGCAAGATAACTTAACCCATCCTGAATGTTCCCAGAATCATTTAAAGATTCCGCTGTGATTATTTCGTCCGGAATATGCGGCTTATCGTCTTTGCTCAGGTACTTTTGTGCTATAAAGGCACTAAGGGCCTCTGAAGATGAATTTGCAAGAGGATATTTGGGAAAATAATTTTTACTACCGACAATTCTCCCACCCCTGACGTAAATAACGTGGACAACGATATTAGGCTGTTGAAATTTTATCGCTAAAATATCGGCATCCTCACCTTGATTAGTGACAAATTGTTTTTCTTGAGTCTTTCTTAGATCAATTATCTGATCTCTAAATTTCGCTGCAGCTTCATAATCTTGTGCCTCTGAAGCACGCTCCATTAAATCAGTCAGCTCTTTTGTCAAAATATTGCTTTTGCCTTCTAGGAATAGTCTAGAATGTTCAACATCTTTAGCATAATCCTCTGAAGATATTAATTTCATACATGGAGCGGTACATCTTTTTATTTGGTATTGCAAACAAGGTCTAGCGCGATTTCTAAAGTATGAATCCTCACACTGACGAACTCTGAAAACTTTTTGTAATATTTGTAGTGTTTCACGTGTTGAGTTTGCGCTGGGATACGGACCGAATAACTTGCCTTCTACTTTCCGACTACCTCTGTAAAAAGTTAATCTTGGATATGTATCCTTACTAGTCAATCTAATATATGGATAAGATTTATCATCTCTAAGCTGAATATTATAAAAAGGGCGGTAAGTTTTAATTAAGCTTTGCTCGAGCAGCAGTGCCTCAGTCTCACTTCTAGTAATACTAATTTCTATACTCTGAATTTTTTGAACCATTTTCAGGGTTTTTGACTCCAACCTAGAAGTCCTAAAATAGCTCGCTATTCTATTTTTCAAATTGCGAGCCTTACCCACATAGATCACTTTGCTATTTGAATCTAGCATCTGGTATACGCCAGGTTTGATGCTTACTGTGGAAAGGAATTTCTTATGATCAAATTTTTTAGTCATTACGTTGGTTGCAATAAATTTGAATTAACGCCTATGATCCTTACCTCTGGAACAAGCATAATTCCAAAATTATCGAAAACACTAGATGACATTTTTTTTGCCAAATCAAGAATATTTTCACCAGAGGCATTGCCTGAATTTGTAATTATCAAAGCATGCTTTGGGCTAACCGAGGCGCCCCCCAAAGTTTTACCCTTCCATCCAAGATAATCTAAGAGCCATGCTGCTGGAATTTTCAAAAAGCTAGAGTTCTCGGTCTCATAAAAAGGAATATCAGGAAATTTAGTTTTGAGCTTTTCAAATTTACTTATGGGTATTATAGGATTCTTAAAAAAACTCCCAGCATTACCTATTACACTCGGATCCGGAAGTTTTTTATTCCGCAATTTACAAATCTCGTCATAAACAACTGCAGCTGTTGTTTTTTTAGAAACAAATTTCGCAGACAACTCCTTATGATTCAGTCTGGGTTCCCAATTTCGAACCAAGTCGAATATTACATTATAAATTATGAACCGATCCGAGGTTTTAAAAATACTGTTCCTATAACTAAAACCACAGTTTTTTCTCTCAATACTAATCCATTTTTTTTCAATAACATCAAACACTTTTACGCCTGAGATAAATTCTTCAACCTCAACTCCATAAGCACCAATATTTTGTATCGGCGCACCACCAACAGTTCCAGGAATTAGGGCCAAATTTTCAAGTCCGTATAGATTTTTCTCTAAACATCGAGTCACAAATTTATGCCAATCCTCTCCTGCCGAAGCAGTAACTTTCTGCCTATCACTATCCTTTGCTTTATCCCATAATATCCCTTTATTCCGAACACGAATAACCATGCCCTTAAAATCTTGAGCAAACAAAATATTGCTCCCGCCTCCAATAATTTCGAAAGGAATACTTCTCGCTGAAGCGTAATCTAGAGCCTCTTCTAATTCTTGCTCTGACGTTATTTCAGCAAAAAAATCAGCGGTAGCATTTACTTTGAACGTATTCAAAGAAGTTAAGTTCTTTTTCTTCTGAATCTTCATAATTCAGGTTTCTAACTCAAGCTATGACTTAAAATTACGTGCTCCAAAAACCCCTCACAGGCATCCTCAACTAAGTCTAAAACTAATTCAAAATCTGAACTTTCACCATAAAAAGGATCCGGAACAACTATTTCGGGTGACGATCCAAATTTCAATAAAAGATCTAACTTATCTTTATATTCATTAGGGCAAATTTTATCTAGATCCCTCAAATTATCGGTGTCCATCGCTAATATATAATCAAACTTAGCGAAGTCCATAATCTTCACTTGCCGAGCTATTAGGGTACATAAGTCGTAGCCTCGAACTTTTGCTGCTGATATCGAGCGTCTATCTGGCTTTTCACCCAAATGCCAGCATCCTGTACCAGCTGAATCCACCTCCAGATAATCGCATAGCTTTCGTCTTTTTATTAATGCTGAAAGAACACCGTGTGCTGTTGGTGATCTGCAAATATTTCCCAGACAGACCATCAAAACTTTTAGTGATTTCCGAGCAGACATAAATAATTACGTTAATAACGAAACTACAGCTTCCAGGTCTTCGGGAGTATCGATACCTGGAGGAATACTGAAATCGGAAACAGCCACGTAAATTCTTATACCGAAGGCCAGGGCCCTTAATTGTTCTAACCTTTCGAGTTTTTCATAATTAGTAACAGGAAAGGCTGTAAGTTTATTTAAAATATCAACTCTATAGGCATACAATCCTATATGGCGTAAATAATCCTCTGTATGTTCAGAATGTGGAATTGGGGCACGGCTAAAATATAAAGCCTCACCGTAAACATTCAGGACAACTTTGACTATATTGGGATTTCTGATGTCTTTATTGCATGACTCGCACAAAGTAGAAATGTCAAAGTTTTTCCTTTCATTTAAATCAATCGCCACTCTATCTATGGCTTCGGGCGGCATTAATGGCTCGTCCCCTTGGACATTGACAACAATGTCATCTAAAGAAAGATTTAAAATATTAACTGCCTCTTGGACTCGTTCAGTTCCTGATGTGTGATTTTTTGAAGTTAGTAGGGCTCTTCCTCCAAACTTCTCAACGCAATTAAGGATTCTTGAATCATCAGTAGCTACTACAACGTCTTTTGCAGAGCTTTTTCGAGCATTTTCGTAAACATGCTGAATCATTGGCTTACCTGCAATGTCCTTCAGGGGTTTTCCTGGAAGACGACTAGAATCATAACGAGCTGGAATAACGACAAAAAAGCTCACTGATATTTTTCTCTTTCGGAAATACTTATTTCTCGTGCTTCGCCTTCTAACATAACAGGGATTCCGTCTTTCACAGGAAATGCTAATAGATCTGATAGACAAATTAATTCTTTTCTATCTTTATCGTAAATTAAATCCTTTTTGCAAATCGGGCAAACTAAGATTTCAAGTAACTTTTTATCCAACATTTTGTCTTCCTAATTGTGTGCGATATCTTTTTTGAGACAGTCTATTTTACTTGTCAAAGCATTAAAGAATGCATCGTCTAATTTAGTATTAGTCGTTAACATCCAAAAATTATTGTTGGCAAACGCCCCGCATTTAACGGCATCTTTTTCTGTCATTACTACAGGCTGATGTACATCGATTTTCTCTGAGACGAAATCATCTGAAGAAAATTCATAGTGGTCGGGGTAATATATTTTCTCTATTGGATAAGGTAGATCCTCCAGGGTTTCAAAAAATCGATTCGGATTAGCTATTGCTGTTATAGCTTGTATTCGGTTTCCGATATTAAATGGAGCGCCGCCAAAAGGTTTAACTTCGTTTGTAGAAATATTAACAAAAGATTTGGGAACCTTCTTCATCTCATGTGTTTTAGCCAGAAGACTTCTGGATATGTCATTTCGATTAATACCGTTTAGTACAATAAGATCTACTTCTTCGAGACGACTCAACGGTTCTCGCAGCGGACCCGCAGGAAGACAATTTTTATTGATGAGCACACCATTTTCGTCTACCACACAAATTTCAACGTCTCTATACATTTTGTAATGCTGAAGGCCATCATCACTTAAGATTACGTCGACATCGAATTCACTAAGCATGAATCTCACAGCCCTACTACGATCGGCATCAATCACAACAGGACATTGAGTATTTTTAGCTATCAACAGGGGTTCATCACCAGTGACTGTAGCATCACCGTTGGATTTAACAGAAAAAGGGTAATGAGGAGCGTGAGCCTGATATCCTCTACTTACAATTCCTGGCTTATACCCAAGACTAACTAGGTTATTGGCGATCGCAATAGTCAGCGGAGTCTTACCAGAGCCGCCCACCGTTATATTTCCTATTACAACAATCGGAACAGTGAAATTCTCAGGTCTCTCTGTTTGGTATAACAATCTTTTTCGAATAAAAACTATAGCTCGAAACAAATAAGCGAGAGGCAATAGCAAGATCAACCATAAAGATCTTTCTCGCCACGAATTGATAACAAACCTCATAAACTCGATTCCGATTTATTAGGCTTCGAGTAACCACTGAGTAATTGATTATAAATCGAACTATTCACCAAAAGCTGATCATGAGTTCCGAAATCTGAGATTTTTCCATCTTCTATTACCAAAATCATATCGGCCTTTTCAATAGTAGATAATCGATGGGTAATAATAAATGTTGTTCGGCCCGCCATTAAATTATTTAGGGCTTTTTGAATATTCTTTTCTGAGTCGGAATCTAAAGCTGATGTTGCTTCATCAAGAATTAATATGGTTGAATTCTTATGTAATGCTCTAGCTATTGCAATTCTCTGCCTCTCCCCTCCAGACAACAATACTCCATCGTCGCCAACTTGAGTTTCCAAACCATTGGGGAGTTTATCAATAAAATCCATAGCATATGCACGTTTTGCGGCCTCAGTAATTTTTGCAAAATTAGTCGTTTCACTGAAGTAAGCTATGTTTTCAGCGATAGTACCTTCAAATAACATTACCTGCTGCGTTACCAAAGAAATCTGATTTCGCAGACTATTTAGACGAAAATTTTTAATATCAACATCGTCAATTAGCACTTTTCCGGAACTGCATTCATAAAATCTTGGGATAAGATTAACAATTGTTGACTTACCACTACCTGACTTGCCAACTAGCGCTACAGTCTGGCCCGCCTTTACTGTAAATGAAATATTACTAATTGCATTATCACCCCGACCATAAAAGAAGCTAACCTGCCTAAATTCAATTTTGCCTTTAACCCCTTTAGCTTCTTTTTCTCCTAAGTCAGCTTGAATACTCTCGTCCAAAATTGAAAAAACACTCTTGGAGGCAGATAAACCTCTCTGAATAACAGAATTAATTTGCGTTAATTGACGGATAGGCTTTGCAAGCAACCCTGCGGCTCCCAAAAAAGCCACAAAATCACCTGGACTTTTATTTGTAAAAAATTCAGGAGACATCGCCAGCCAAACTAAGAAAGATAAAGCAAGAGCAACGAGGAATTGAACGAGTGGCGTGCTTGCGCTGCGAGTAATTGCCATTTTAATGTTTTGAATTTTATTTTTTTCACTTGCTCGAGTTAATTTTCTGCCGACGTATTTCTCTGCATTAAAAGACTTTATAACTTGGTGCCCTTTAATCGATTCATTAGTAATTTGAGTTAACTCACCCATCGATTCCTGCATTTGCATACTGTACCGCCTAAAATATTTTGACGCCACACTCACTACTTTTGCAACAACAGGAGCTATTAACAGAAAGGTTAATGTTAATTTCCAATCTGTATATATCAAAAAAGCTAATAAGCCTATTACGGTGAACCCTTCCCTGACAATAACAGCAATTGCATTTGAGACTGCTCCAGTAACCTGTGCAATATCATATGTAAATTTTGATACTAATTTTCCCGAGGTAACCTTATCAAAATAACTAGCAGGCAAAAGCATAAGGTGTCCCATGAGTTCTACACGCAATCTATGGATTACACCGTTAGCTAAAAGCGCTAAAGAATAGCTACCACAAAAGCCGCCGATACCCCTGACGATCACAATGGTCAAACACAAAAGTGGGCTTAAGACCCTGAATTCTTCAAAATTTTCTGAGTTAATTGCATCAACAGTAAATCCTAGCCACCATGTCGTAGCAGGCGTTGTAGCAGCAAAGACAATATACCCCGTAAGACTTCCAAAAATTGCCAAAGGAAATCCTTTAATATATGCGAGAAGTCTCAAATATAAGTAGGTTGCTTCCCGTCTCTGTTCCTTGGAATTTTTATCTGACATTTTGGCTTTTTATAATACTCTTATCTTAATTTGATACTGTCTCGGACTCGATCGCCAGCTGTAGCCTTTCGAAGCCTATATTCTTAATGATACTCATAATATTAACGACAGATTGATGAGAAACTTCTCCGTCTGCGTACAGAACTACAGGCAAGCTCATATCTCCCCCTGATAAATTTTCAAGCTCTTTTTTTAAAATCACTGGATTGCTATTCGATATAGGTAAACCATTTACAAAAACTCCTCCGTCACTTTCAATAGCTACTTCTACAGCTTGAAAAGATGATTCAGCTTGTTCTACAGTTGCATTTGGGAGATTGATTTCAATACGATTGCCATTTTCTAATATCGGGGTTATTACGAAGAAAATGAGCAACAAAAATA
>CEVF01083541.1_pt1 | contig 10753 bp, 11 predicted proteins | sample 356441 | NCBI WGS metagenome assembly CEVF01 (sample SAMEA2622765, study PRJEB7988) | marine metagenome | biome: marine biome (ENVO:00000447); feature: surface water layer (ENVO:00002042); material: "saline water (ENVO:00002010), including plankton (ENVO:xxxxxxxx)" | depth 5 m
AAATCCCTGCAGGGTAAAGTCCTCCAATGCGGGACAGGTCTTGTTTACGGGAATTGCCGATCAGGAGAAAGCCGACAAACTCGTTAAAACACTTTTAGGGTCCGATATGTTTTCGGGCTGGGGACTCCGTACGCTCTCATCCGATGAAATACGCTATAACCCCATGTCTTACCACAACGGATCGGTATGGCCCCACGACGTGGCGTTGGTGGCTGATGGTATGGGGAAATACGGATATCAAGAGCAGGCTCTTCAACTCTTGACAGGCCTCTTCGACGCCTCACTCTTTATCAACCTACAGCGTCTGCCCGAGTTGTTCTGCGGTTTCGGCAAACGTTCAGGGGAAGGTCCCACCGCCTATCCCGTGGCCTGTTCGCCCCAAGCTTGGTCGGTTGCTGCGGTATACCTCCTTTTAAAATCCATTCTACAAATAAATATTGACCACAGCCAAAAAGAAATATGCTTCTTTAAACCTGTTTTGCCCGAATATCTAAAACGAATTGTGATCAAGAACATGGAACTCGACGGCCAAAAAGTAACTATTGAAGTTATACGCCATGATAAAAACAACATGGTGGGCGTCAACTGGAATTTTGACAACCCGAACTGGAAGTTAAAAATCATTAAATAAACGGGAGCCATGCCATTTCCCACTTGTAAACATGATAGTGCTTCAGTAAGAACAGGTTTTGGGAGCTTCATTGGTATAACCATTAGACCGAATGCCCCCCCCAATCCCCAAAAAGCAAGTTCATAAGCCAAAATCGGAAGGAAGCGCTGTCCCGAATCACAATAAAATACCATCAAAAGTGGTTATAATGATGTAAAAGTGAATCATTTAACACAAAAAAACCGTTGTGGTTTCTAAGACTAAAATGTATTCGTTTTTCCAATCACCCCTTAAAAAAATAGAACATGAAATGTCATTTTCTAACCTTTCTGATTCTATCGTTGTTAACAATCAGCTGTTCCAGCGACGATGACAACAACAACGACAACAACAACGACCCGATCCAAGGGACCGAAAGTACATTTAGCGCCGAACAGCTTTCAGATGCGGCCCGGTACTCCGAGGAAAAAGGCGGAAGTGCCGTTTTGGTCATGGAAGACGGAGAGATTATTTTTGAAGATTACCACAACGGTGCCGACCAAAACACCGCCCCTCATATCTACAGTGCCACCAAGCTTTATTGGTCGGCCGTCGCCGCCTTGGCCAGACAACAGGGCCTTATCGACTACGAAGAGTACGTTTCGAACACCATAACCGAATGGGAGGACACCGCCCTGCACCCCGGAAAAAACGAAATCAAGATCAAACACCTGTTGACCCTTTCGTCCGGACTCTCCCAAAATTTTATGACCATATCAGATGAAAGCGATAGGTACCAATATGCCATTGATGAACTGGATATGGTAAGCGAACCCGGCGAGAAATTCTCCTACGGACCAAGCAACTATTATATTTTCGGCGTCCTTTTGGAAAGAAAATTACACGAGCATGGAATAGAACAGAACCCGTTGGAATACCTCGAAACCGAAATTTTTGATAAAATTGGACTGGAGTATGACAGCTGGACGCATGATGAGGCAGGAAATCCCAATATCCCCAACGGTTGCTACCTGACCCCGAGAAACTGGGTCAAGTTCGGACAGTTTATGCTCGACAAGGGAAAATGGAACGGGACCCAGATCATAGAATCCTCGCTATTGGAAGAAATGTTCGTCCCCACGGGCCCCAACCCGGGACACGGCAATTTTTGCTGGTTGAACACGGTAAACGGTTACGCCCTCACCCCCCTTGATACGGCACCCGACGGCTCGGTGGGCGGCATCATGTATTACGATGGATATACCGATATTATCGGCGGCCTGGGGGCCGGAAAAAACAGGATATATTTGATTCCCTCCCTTAATACCGTCGTCATCCGGCAGACCCAGCTTGGGGAAGATACTTTTGAGGACCATGAATTCCTAGCACTTTTATTGGAGAAATAAGCGTGCCCTTAGCTTGAACGATCATGCACATGACCTTGCCCAGGGAACATCAAAAATCGTAGGGACACTTCCCGATTTCAATCATCATATGTGAAGTGCACTGATACTATGCCCTGATCGGAGTCCATCACAGAGACTGCGGTTATGGTCCCAGTGGTAGGATAATTGTCCTCATCATAATCAAAGTCCGCATTGATGGAATACACCATCTCCCCCTCTTCATTCCTATATATAATCTGTGAAAGGTTGTTGACCGGGAACAATAATCTGGCCTGTACGATCTCCGGGGATTGTGGGGTCATTGAAAAATTCAGTTGCACATTGTCCAGAACGTCGATCAAGCCCGCAGATTCCATGGTATAGTAAAAAGGGTTTGGGGCATCATCGTAGCCAAGGCTCGCCGTGTACAATTTGGTCACATAATCCCCATATCCCTCGTCCCATTCCTCTTCAAAAAACTCGATCACTTCCGGGTTTCCATTATTGTCGTAAGATACCACCCGACCAATTTCAAAGGCTTCATAGGGAGACTGGTACAGTTCCTCGATCGTTAGATTGTCATCAGAACCCGTAATGGTTTTCAGCGCACTGTCCTCGTATATAAATATACTGGTCTCGGTACCATTGGATACCGTGTTCAAACTGCCGTCGTTGTTATAGGTGAAATAGACCGTTGTGTTATCCTCTGGGTGTTCCGGTGAAACATAGGAAATGGTTTTGATCACTTTTCGTTCAACATTTCCATTGGCCTCTTCAAATTCATCGGTAACGGTTTCCTCACTACATGCGATATTTAACAACGAGATCATTGCACAAACAAGCGGTAGTCTAAAGTTTTTCATGGGACTTTTGTTTAATTGTTTCTTTAATTCGTTCATCCAAATGTAAAGGCAAGAACTGTTATTATCTTACGATTTTCCGTAATTGTCCTTTGTTCATTTATGCTTATTTTCCAAACACCAAAATAATCAACCCTATGTTCAAAAAGATGTCGTTCCTTGTCTTGGTTTTCTTCCACTGTGTCCTATTGGCCCAACATGGAGAAATCCAACTGGTTTCCTGGAACATCAGGGACCTTGGAAAGACCAAGAGCGCAGAAGAACTGAATGCAATTGCTGAAATCGTAAGGGATGCCGATATTCTGGCCATTCAAGAGGTAGTGGCCGGTTATGGTGGCGCACAGGCAGTTGCCAAACTTACGGACATGCTCAATAGAAAGGGTGCCAAATGGGATTATGTGATCAGTGCCCCCACCAATGGCCCAAAATACGTGACCGAGCGATATGCCTTTGTTTGGAAGACCAAGCACATAAAAATAAAAAATCGTGGTTGGCTCATTGCTGAACTTGATTCCCTGATAGATCGGGAACCATTTTTACTGGAGCTATATACCCAAGGAAAAAAGCTCACCGTGGTCAATTTCCATTCCAGGCCATACAATAAAGACCCTGAAAGCGAGATCCGGGCACTTTCCAACTATGTGATCGACTCCCTTGGGTCCAAGACCGCCCCGTTGATCATTGCCGGGGATTTTAATGTTGATGAAAAAATGTCCGTTTTCGATAGGTTGAAAAAATCAGGGTACCGATCGGCCATCAGTGATCAAAAGACCACATTAAAAAGAACATGTGACGGCACCGAGTACCTCAACCACCCCATAGACAACATTTTTTACTCCAAAAACATCCGGAAAATAAAAGGTGGGGTCCTTGATTTCGTAAGGTTTTGCGATGAGCTGGAAAAATCCAGGAAATTATCGGACCATTTACCTGTGTTTTTAACATTTAGATTGGACCAAAAATGACAAGGCCATTTAATCTTCCCAACCACACAGGGTCCTTCCCAATTCTTTAGCCTCGGACAAGCTTACTTCATACGTTTTTGTGGAGCAATTGGACAGTCCCCTGCAGTACTTATCATAATGATATCGTTTACTGCTTTTCCCTTTGCATATATAGACTTTGGTCCCTAGACCTGAACCAGTATTGAAACCGACGAAGGCCCACAACAAAAGTATTAGGCCGGTTAATTTAGGTATCCCCATAATAATCCACGGTTTGCAATAGTTCTTTCTCGTACTGATAGATATCATCCACGGTCTTGATCAAATGTTTTGTCTCCCGTTTTTCCGCATCGAAAATGCCCAGATATTTATTCCCTCCATTCAAATGTAACCGACAAAGCGGCTTGCGGTTGTTATCATCCAACAAAATGCCAAAATAGGATTGGGTATCCCTGTGGACGATCCGCTCCACTGGAAGTTTCCTTCGTAAAATCGCCACCACGATCCTGTATCCCTCAAGCTCTTCCTCTGTGGTTTCCACCTTACTTGCCCTTTCAGGCTCCTTGTCCTCTTCCTGTTGTTTTTCAGCTTCTTTGTCCAATGCCGAGTTCAGCCGGTCGTTCACCTTTTCACTTATGGTCTGGGTAAAGGCCTTGCTTACCAAATCGGTAAATTCCCCCACTACCTTTTCAGTAAGCCGGCCTGAATATACCTTACCCGCAAATAACCGCACAAAATCCTGTGAGGGGGATTGCAGTTCTTCCGCGATCAACTTCTTTATCTCCTTGGTATATTTAAGGGAGCTCGCATTGTCCACAATCTCATCGATATTGAAATTGGATTTGTGGAACTTTGCGATCTCATGGATGGTATTTTCCTTTATCTGGGTTATATCAAACTCCAAAAAGGGCTTTTCGTCCATTATGTTGGTTGCCTCCAAATCCGTATAGAACCGGTATTCGATACCATTGGTCAACAGGGCAAAGCGTGTTTTTGTCGTATGGAAATACCGGAACAACTGGGAGTTGTGCGCATTCAGTTTTTCCTTCCAGTTCTTACATTCTATGATGATGATGGGCACTCCTTGTTGAAAAATGGCATAATCGACCTTTTCCCCTTTCTTCAATCCAATGTCCGCAACAAACTCGGGCACCACTTCAGTGGGGTCGAACGTGTCATAGCCCAACAAATTGATAAAGGGCAGGACGAAGGCATGTTTGGTGGATTCCTCGGTATCGATCTGTTCCTTGAGTTTGACCACTTTCTCGGCCAGCATCCTAAGTTTGCTCTGAAGCTCCATAATTTTATAAATTTTGGGACAACCACTCCAGACTGTCACCGTTGAGATTATTGGATGCCCAATGCCCTTTCAGTCCAACAACCAAAAGTTCACTATCACTATCCATATATTTGACAAGTCTCTCCCTTAACAGTTCACAGGTATCACTGGAACATACGATCCAAACAGATTCCATACACTGGCAGCAACGGCCAATTCGTTTGATTTCCTCGATAAATCGGTGGTTCTTTTGAATTGGGGCCTGTAATTTATAGGAAACTAAAAAAGCTCCCATGTCAAAAGCATTTTAATCTTTACATCCATTTTTATCGCATGTAATCTTCCAATCTGCACAGGACCAAAGGCCAAGAATCAACCAGGTTTTAACCCTACAACCTGTCATCCCGACCTTAAATCCCTCATGCACTCCACTTATGGGAAGATGCTTGTCCTTTATTTGGATTGTTTTTCATTAATCCATACCAAACTTAGGCCTATAAAAGAACAATCCCTTACAGAAATCCGTAAGGGAAGATATAGTTATCCAATTCCAATAACCCAGGAATGCACAACATATCATTGGCAATGGTCAGCGCCCTAATGTTTAGTCAATTCTCATGAAAAAAGAATTCATGGAGCTCAATTAGGCTACCTCTTTTTATTTGGACAAGATCACGGGTATCCTTTAGAAAAATTCCCAAGGACCTTTCATTGTATACAAACTTCATTTCATCGGAATAATCGGTTACCAGGTACATATCCCCTTCCAACTTAAAAAAGGGAATTGTGTTTTTGCCCTTCACTTTGACCCCTCTATTTACAATATTGCCTTTGACAATAACTTCTTCTATTTTGGCGGGGTCCGATCCAGAAGCTACCTTTACATATGAAACCATCATTTTGGTCCATTCCGATTTATCCAACATGAACCATTTTACCTTACTAAAGTCGATACCGTACTCATTGATCCAACCATGGCTGGTGAAGCCTAAAAGGACATACTTTTTCCCGTTTAAAACTGGTTTATCTACCGGTTCAAATTCTTGAATCTTAAAGGTAATTACCGAGGCTGAGGACATATCCTTTAGCTTTTTGCCTTCAAAGTCCACAGTTTTCAGTGAAAAGCTTGTCATCTGAGGGTAGTTGGACAGGACCCATTGTGTCGCAGTCAATTCCGCTCTTTCCTTCATCTGTTCAACAGCCGCTACCCCCGTCCCTATCGCTGCCAAGGCCCCTACCGCTCCCGCAATCGCCGCACCATCATTTTGGGCCTTGGCCTGCTTGGGCACCAGAAGCCATATGAAAATCGCCATCAAGGCGATAACTTTGAATTTATGGATCGGCCATGGGGTATACGGGGTCTTGGGGGATATAGGTGGAATATGGGAAAGCATTGGAGGTTTAATCAATCTTTTCATTGTAATCAATTTGATTTCCCCAATAATACAGCCTTCCAACTAGCTAACCTTACAGATATCTGCATGGAAAATTCAAATATTGGCCAATGGACGGTAATTCAAATTTTCTCCTCCCGGATCATCTTGGCGATCAACTGATTGGTGTTCCTCGCCCCAAATTCATCGAATAGTTTACTGACCCTTTTATCGATGGTACTTTCACTGTTGGGCGTAATGTTTTCCCTTTTGAACTTTTCCGATATCTCCCTTTTGGTAAGCCCGTCCGCCAAGCCCCGTAAGATCATCAGGTCGAACTCCTCCAGTTCAAATACGTTGTTGGAGACATTGAGATCGATTTGCGGTGACACATAGGTACGGTTATGGTAGGTCTCTTGGATGGCCTTCACCAGTTCCACCAACCCATTCCGTCCCTTGCATACATAACCGTCAATTTTTTCATCCTTGAACAGTGCATTGATCTTGACCGGGTTGTCGACCATGGAGTTGACGATGACCTTTATATCGGGCTGTAGGTCCCTGGCGGCCCTGATCAATTCCAGGCCAGAGGTAAGCTTTCGTTCCACATGGTCACCCTTAAAATAAAGATCCGTGATCAACAGTTCAAAGTTCTCCTTCTTGCCCACGGCATACTTCAGACGATTAAAGGCCTTGTCACAATAGAGTTCCTCCTGAACGACCGGAATGCGCAATTTGTCCCTGAGCATATCCGAAATACCTTGGTTGGTATCCTGAAAATCTTCGGCGATCAATACTTTTTTGTACATAACAGATCATTTTATGTGGGTATGGTAATATGGACCCTAAACCCGTCTCCCTTATCCGAATCAAAAATAACGGTTCCGCCAATGGCCTCAATACGCTTTTCCGTATTTCGCAGACCGTTCTTTCCATTGAGCTCCTCCATGGAGGCTCCCCTGCCATTGTCCGAATAATTTACGGTCAGTCTGTGCCCGGTGTGCCTGAACCCTATGGTGACCATATCGGCGGCGCTGTGTCTGCCCATATTGATCATCAATTCCTGTACTACCTTAAAAAGTACTTTTTGGGACAAGGGTACCATATGGTCCCAGTCAACCTCCTTGGTTCCAGTGATGAAAAGGTTTGTCCCGCTCGGGGTCCTAAAGCGAAGCATTTCCAAAAATTCTTGTTTGAAAAGATGTCCCGTACTCACATCGTTGACCTCCCTGGAAAAATTTCGGCTTTGGTTATACAGGACATCCAACCGGTCCAACACCTTCTCTTTGTCCACATCACCTTGCAACATCAGCATGGCCTGGTTAAGGCCCGCCCCAAAATCATCATGTAGTTTTCTGGACATCTCAGCCTCCGTCAAAAGGGTGGCCTCCAACCGAGCTGTCCTGTTCTTCGCCTCTAAACTTTTTGTCCGTTGCCTGAAAAAATAAATGGCAAATCCCATTCCCATTATCAAAATAAAGGACCCCAGATAAGACTGTATTCTTCTGTTTCGTTCACGGGCCGCCAACAGTGATTGCTCAGTTTTTTCTTTTTCCAATCGCAGGATGGATTCCTGTTTCAATTTATCATCATACTTGTACTTGGCAAATTGCGTCTTTACCTTCAACCCTGCTTGATAAAGACTGTCACTCAAAAAAATATAGCGGTTATGGATGTTGACATTTTCAGGCTCCAGTTGCATTAGAAACTTCAGGGCATCGGTTTCTGCCCTGGGTATGCGCAGCTGGCGTGAGATATCGATTACCGTATCAAAATAAGCTTTGGCAACATGGGGGCGGTCTTTCATGTAAAACTCCCCCAAATGGGTATAACTGGCTATCTGGCCCCGCTTGTCGGCATTCCGGGCCCTAAGGTCCAATGCCTCCATGAACGGCCCTACCCCAACATCTTTTCCGGACCGCCATTCGGCATACGCCAAATTATCGACTATCCTCGCATACAGTCCAGAAGTATGGTCCAAAGAAGGATCCCGGATTATGGCCTGCAATATCCCAATGGCTTCATGATACTTCCCATAATCCATATAGGTAGCTGCCAAGTTGTTCTCAAAAGAAATCCTATCTTCAACGGAACCACTGTTATCTATGGCCATGGTATAATAGGATATGGCATCGTCGTAGTTCATCAATTTCCTATGGTCCGTTGCCAATACATTATAACATTGGACCATTTCTTTTTTATCCTTTGGCTCTTTAAAAAACTGTAGGGCCTCGGTCACCGTTTCCTTGCTACCAAAAAAATCATTTTGATTTTTTTGGAGCACTCCCATATACAATAGGCATTTTCCCACCCAACTACTATCATTAGCCAACGCAAAGTGGTTTTTGGCAGCGCTATAATTTTCAAAAGTTCTATTGTAGTCAGACTTGACTTGGTGATAATAATAGCCCATTAAGTAATACTGGAAAGCTTGTAGTCGCACGTTTCCGGTCCTGCCCGTATTTTCGATAAATATATCATGATAGTGAACCAAGCTATCATATTTACCTGCTTGGAATAGCAGGGAGCTCTTCTGGTACAGTAGCTTATCGCATATGGAGTCTCCTTGAAGGTTCTTGGCCAAGTACAATGCCCTATCTATGTTTTTCTCTCTTTCTTGGATTGAAAGATGTGGATCGATCGATCGATCATAGTAGCTATTGATACTATCATACTTTTCCAAGGTGGCCAAGGCATCCCTCTTGCCCGATGGGCCACAACAAACACAAATGGTCGGTAGGACAAGGAATAAAAACTGCTTCAAGGATCAAAGGTTAGTTTATAAAAAAATAAAAAGCCATGCCCAAATCCAGGCATGGCTCAAATTAGTAAAATTATTCTTACTCAGAACCTCCTCCCGGTGGTGGTGGAGGTGGATCAGGGGTTGGATCTTGGTCATCACCCTCGGTTGCGACCCTATGGTATAGGGCCTCAGTCTCCGCAGCATCCGTATCGGAGCAGGAGAACAAGAACATATTCAATACAACGGCCAATAGGGCCAAATGGACTTTTCTCATCTTTATGAAATTTTAGGATTGAACAAAGAGGTGGTTGTCCGGAATTTCCCGGAAATGATTTTTACCTTTCAACCACCGTTGAGTATTGGAGTACTCCGTTGCTGTTTGTGGAAAGAGAAAACTGCAGGCGACCGTATAGGCTACTTTCCAATGCACCTTGTACAGGTCGCACTACAGCATTCCATAAAAATGAATTTTCCGGAAAACCATGTGAGCAAGACATGGCGGATTCATTTTCTGGGACAAAGTAAATTGAAGTGCCGATCAAGATTGCAGACAAGGATCGGACTTGTAATGGACAAGTTTTAGACACCAATGATATCAAGGGCTCACAAGCGAATCAGTTGAGAATCCATCCATGGGAATTTTGTATTTTTAACCATCATGGGAGACAAAAGGATTGAAAATCTGGTCCAAGAAGTATTTAAAAAGGCCAAGCAGGAGACTGTTTCACACACGAGATTTGCCTTGGCCAGACATATCGCTGAAAAAACCAACCTGAGTTCCAAGACCCTGGAACGGGCCTATGACAAATATGTAAAAAAGACCAACCCCAATTACAAATTACAGGAAGATAGTATCGACCTGTTGTGCAATTACCTGGGGTTTGAAAATTTTTCCGATTATGTAAAACGGGCAATCACCCCTCCCGATACCAGTGGCACAGGGGAACCCAACCCTTCGGCAATCAAAAGTACCAAGCCCTTTTTGAGGATCCTTGCGGGCATACTTGCCATTGTGGGGATTTTATTTATCTGGTCTGTAAAAAGAGGGAATACACCAAGCCATGAAAACTGCATGACCTGGGCCGATTCACTGTACATCCCCATTTCCTGTGACACAGGGTCCCTATCCAACTATGGCACACCGATCGTCCCCCTTGATCCGGTCAAATTGAAAAGTTTCAAAAAAGTGAAGGTCACCATGGCCACCCAGTTTTTTTCCGAACAGACCAACCAACCCCTAATTTGGTATTTCAAGGACCGTAATGGAGAAATGGAGTATTATACCGCTCCGGGTTTGCACCCCGTCAACGGCAGGACATTGAAGGCAATAACAGAGCATATGATCAATGAACATGTCCAATTGCACATCAATAGGGAAGAGTCTTTTTTAAAAGAGTAGCTATCTGCTATATTTCGGACTTTACGGAACAGGCTTAGGTAAAACTAAACGGCCATGCTCCACACATATTTAAAATGTATGGTCGGTTACTTCCGGCCCAATATAACCTTATCGATATAATGTTCCATATCAAAATCAACGAATCCAGTTATCATCGACCTATAGAGTGGATGATAACTGT
>CEVF01005200.1_pt1 | contig 10750 bp, 6 predicted proteins | sample 356441 | NCBI WGS metagenome assembly CEVF01 (sample SAMEA2622765, study PRJEB7988) | marine metagenome | biome: marine biome (ENVO:00000447); feature: surface water layer (ENVO:00002042); material: "saline water (ENVO:00002010), including plankton (ENVO:xxxxxxxx)" | depth 5 m
CGCACAGATACGCTCAACGTGTTCAACGGTCTGACGCTGACGCCAGATCCGACCTTCGGTTCGGACGTGCTGGGTAACCTGTCGCCTGCAACGCCACTGGGCTTCCTGCGTGGTGGTGATGCTACGGGCGACAATCAGGTTGACATTGCAGATGCTAACTTGATTTACAGCCTCTGGAACTACACGCCTGCCAACGCAAGCTACGTGCGCGCTGCTGACGTGAATGCCGACGGCGTGGTCAATTCGTTGGATCTGGGTTTTGTTACCTCTAACTTCGGCAACGACGGCTACGGCGCAGCGCCTGTCTTTAAGCCCACGGGCAAAGGCGGCGACAACGCTACGGCCATGGTCGAAGTCGAAGGTGTTGAAGAGGTCGAAGCCTGGTGGCCTGGACGCGTCTTTGAAGTTACGGCGCGTGCAGCCAGCATGAGCGATGTCATGGCCTATGAGTTGGTCCTTGGCTACGATCCCGAACGGGTCAAGCTGCTGCCCAACGAGGCTGTGGTTGAAGGCAACGTCTTCGCGAATAATGCGAAGGGTGCGCTCTTCTTCAGTAACGCTCAGCCGGGTCGCGTGGAAGTTACCTCGGGTCGTATCGGCCGCGACTGGTCCGCCAGTGGTAATGCCGACTTGGTTACGGTGCGCTTCGTCGCCTTGGCCGATGATCCGGGCGTGATCGAAGTGCTCGAAGGTCAATTTGTCAACAGTGCCTACCAGGGCACGGTCATGCGGGTCGAGAAGGCGCAGGCACTGCCTTTGGCTGCTGCTCTGCACCAGAACTTCCCGAACCCTTTCAACCCGTCGACGGAAATCCGTTTTGATATTCCGACGGCGCGCACTGTGCAGTTGCGGGTTTACAACCAGCTGGGCCAGACGGTTCGCACGCTGGTTGACAATCGGATGAAGGCGGGCTCTTATCGGATGAAGTGGGACGGTAAGACCGAGGCTGGAAACAGTGTCTCCTCTGGAGTATACTTCTACAGCCTGGAAGCGGGTGATTTCTCGCAGATCCGAAAGATGACTTTGGTCAAATAAGACCTGAGTTGTTTCAAAGAAAAGCGCCGCAGGGGGAAACCCTTGCGGCGCTTTTTTTGTTAGAGAGGGAAAAAAGTTCTCATATTGTAGTGGCTGCTGTCGATAATATACGGTAGACGTGGGAAACCAATCTGGTCAAAATTAGTCTCTTATATATCTGCAGCGCATGGGGTTAGTTTCCTGCTGGGTAGAATCTTACGCTGCATGGCGGGCATGTTTTTTGCGAGAGTCTGGCCAAATAATTCACGGTATGGGATTTCTCTATGAGAATTTATATGCGATGTGTCATTTATTTCTTTTCCCTATTTATGGGGTGGGTAAATACGCTGAACGCACAAACGCTGCAACTGCGCGAACGTGGTACTAACACCCAGAACGTGAGTGTGCAGGTTGGGGAAACAATAACCATTGAAGTATTTGCCGAGCTTTCGGGCGTCGAGGCCGCAGGGATGTCGGTCTTTGTCACCGTCCCAACTGATGCATTTCAGGTGGTTGATCAGAGACCGACCACCACAGACGATGCAGGACAGCCGGGTATACAGCCTTTTGTTGCGGGTTCTCTTTTTGCCGGAGCTGGTGAACAGGCCAACGAGCTCATACCGGAAAGTGAGTCGATTGCCAGTAGCTTTGAGGGACAGCAGCTCGAATACGGAATCGTAGTAGGTGGTGGAGGAAATCGAGTTCGCACGGGGTCGGGGGTTGTGGCGACGTTCCAATTGGTCTGCGTGCAGCCCATTGATTTTGGTCAAATTCAGGTTAATGACAACGCCGTATTGGAAACGCGCCTTGTGCTCTCGGATGGTATCAGTGAAAAGCGTTTTATCACGGTGCAGGGCATGCAGATTTCGGTAAGCGGGCTCGAACTGTTTGACATTCCCGACGTAGTACTGACACCGGGACAGGTTGATACCACGCAAATCGGCATTTTAACGCGCTATATACAGAGCGCTCGTCCCAACGTGAATCTTGACTCGATGAAATGGTCGTATGAGCCGGCCGACTTAGACAGCATTGACATCGACATCGATCCGGTCACTAAGCGCGTTCGCATTACGCCCGATCCTGCATGGTCGGGTAGACAGCGAATCGTATGGACAGTTACGGAGCCAGCCAGTTCGGTTCGTTCAGGTGAGCCGGCTCTCTCCGTGCAGGAAATTTCTGATGTCATTGTGAATAACCCGCCTTCCTTCGTAAAAGAGCGAGATCCAGATGGTGTTCGGCGCGATACTGTGCGTCTGGCCGAAGATACGCATTATTTCGTGCCAGGAACAGAGCCCAACGTACTGCGTGCGCTCAGTGCCATTGATCTAAATGCAATGGCCATTGATCCCGATGGCGATGGCATGCGTTTTCTCTCTCTTAACTTTAGTGTTAATACGACCCCAAATTTAAGCACTCAGGTTGCCTCGCAAAGCAATATGCTTCTGCTGTGGACTCGGCAAGACTATTACGGTGTAGATTCGCTACGTGTGTTAGCGTCAGATGGTTTGCGCGGTGGTAATGACACCCTTCGTGTTATTGTCGAAGTTTCGCCCGTGCCCGATCCGCCGCGCTTCCTCTTGTCAGGTGAGAAGCGGATGCTAACAATTGGAATAGGGCAGAACGGAATCTACAAATTTAATGAGATCGTCGAAGACGTAGACTCACCCTTAGATAGCCTGTCCTTTAGTTGGATCGATGATCCAGATGGCAATTTTACAGTCGATACTACAAGGGTGAACAGTGAGTTGGAAATAAATATAAGTGGCCGAAGTGGTTTTGCTGGGGATGGAAGAATTAGTTTTGTCGTTACCGATACTGACAGCCTGCAAGATAAAATGACGCTTCTTTTGACGGCGGCCGAGGCATTGCCCCCGACGGCATTGTCTGACGACATAAAAATAGGTCTGTCGCCGGATGGTCAAGAATTTGTCATTAATCTGAACGAATATGTTATTGATCCTGATAATTCCTTTGACCAACTACAGTGGATTCTACCTAGCAATATCAAAAGCATGTTGAGAGTAGAGGGTGAGGAACTCATCATCTCAGCCCCCTCTGACTTTATTGGATATGAGGAAGGGATAGTGAGGATAGTCGATCCTGATGGGTTGGTCGACGAGATAAAGCTGCGCATTTATTCTTCTGATCGGAAGCCGGAAGCCGGTGGAGTACCCGATCTGGTGTTGGATCGCGGAGAAGTGTATCAGGGGTTGGATCTAAACAATTATTACTACGACTCGAACGATGACGACAAGGAAGTATTCTGGGGTCTATCTTCAGATAATAGCTTCAATCAGGATAACGTCCGAGTACAGATAGATCCGTTGACGCATATAGTCACGTTTTTTGCGCCAGAAACGGCCAACTTTGCAACTGAGCCTATTATTTTCCGCGTCACGGACCAGGCCGGCATGTCTTCGGTTGATACGATGATGGTCTCCATTCGGTCTGGCGGCGGCAATATTCCCGATCAGTTCACGATTGGCGTGTTGCCGATCGGCTTAGAAGTTGGCGTCAATCAGCGTCCCGATCTATTTGACTTGGACGACTATGTCATTGCGCCCGAAGGATTCGATTTAACGTCGTTAGCATGGGAGGTAGCGGTGCTGGCCGGTGACAGTTCAGCGCCGCGCATCAAAGAGGGAAATATAGTCTCGGCATTTGGGTTTCAGTCGGGAACGGATACCCTGCTTTTTACGGCGCAGGATTCGTTGGGCCGCGTCCAATCGGCCCGCATGGCTCTGCGCGTAGTCGGCGAGAGTGAGGTAATGAGAATTGCCTCCATGCCTGACATACAATTTATTGCAGGACAAGTGTTTAGAGATTACAACCTCAATGATTATATCGAAGATAAGGAGACGCATCCTGACTCCTTAATTCAGTGGGCCGTAACGACCCTTGTCGATTCGGAACTGATCATCCGTGTGACGAGTGACCAGGCAATTCAAGCGATTTCCGACGATACGTTGGAAGTCTCCGTCGTCTTCACGGCACGCAACGTAGAATCTGGCATTGTGGGTCGTGATACGGTGCGAGTAATCGCTTTGGACCCGTCTCTAGCCAGTTTGAAATTGCGGGACTTGCCCCCTATCGTGGTTTCGTCTGGTCAGAGCGATTCATCAGTTGTCCTGAACGATTTTCTACCGCTTGAATTCATAGAAGAAGACGGCTCTGTGCCGCCCGTTTCGTGGTCTGTGTCGGGCCAGCGGATTACACAGCCATTTATTGATCCATTCGAGCCTCATGCTCTGCGTATCAACGGAGTTGGGGACAGGGTGGGAGTCGACAGTCTGACGTTTGTCGCCAACATCCGCGGCGGTTTTAGTGCCGTTGGCGTGATGGTTGTAACGGTGGTTGAGCCGGTCGATCAGACCACACTAGAGTTGCAGGTTGTGCCCAACCCAATTCAGCCAAGTTACATAAACGTCTTTGTGGTAGCTCGTCGTGCGCTAGCAGGAACCCCCAACGTCATACGATCTTTTTCCACGATTGACAGCACAGTAGCAGTCAGGCAAATCGAAGATGATTTAGAAGGTCGAGGTGTGCTTATTTGGTCTGGGGGAATAGAACTCAGCAGTGATGCGAGCGGGCTCGTCAGCTTCGAGGCCCAGGCGATCACGGAACTGGGAACCAATGTAGGAGACACAGCTTCGGTTGATATTGCAACGGTCTTAGCGGGTAAAGCCGTCGCGCTATCCCACGGCGAAGCTCAGTTGGATATCAGGCCCAATGCTTTAGAGGCTGGAAAACGGGTCGTTTTACAGGTCGAAAAGGCTATCGATAGAAGTCGTTCGAAGCGGTCTTCTACTTCGGAATTAACCCTATCACATACGATCCGTGCAATGCCCGTAGATGCATTGCTCGCACAGGGGGGTCAAATTCGGTGGAGTGGGACACGCGACGAGAGAGATGGCATATACCGAAAAGAGCGAGAAGAGTGGGTTTATATAGGGTCAACAGAGGCTGCTTTAGACATTGATCGGTTGGGCATATATGGCATTTTGCGCGACGAGGTTTCGCCGCGGTTAATACCCAAGGCGGAGCCCAATTTCAGTCGTGGTGTATGGGCAATTGAGATCGAAGAAAAAGGAAGTGGTCTGGGTGTAATTGAGGTAAGAATAGATGGTCGACTTCAGCCCGGTATATGGGATGGGCAATTTTTGCGTTGGGAGCCGACCAACGCACTCCATGGGGAAATCGAAGTGCTTGTGTCTGATCGGGCAGGTAATGTGTCGATGTGGCGTGCCAAAGGGACGGCGCTTCCGCTGAGGGTTGGTTTGGAGCCGAACTATCCCAACCCGTTTAACCCGAAAACGGTTATTCCTTTTGTTGTTTCGCCTCAGGTGGGCTCAGTGCGATTGGTCATTTTTAACGCGACAGGGCAAATGGTACGAGAATTGCTAAATCGTGGGCAAATGTCGCCAGGACGCCACGAAGTGGTATGGGATGGGCGCGACACGAACGGTTTTAAGGTGAGTTCGGGTGTATACATCTACAGGCTGCAAGCCGGCGAAAAAGACCTCGTACGTCGAATGACGCTTTTAAAGTAGAGGATCAGATATGAGAATGAGACACTGTGGAAGTGTGCTGCTCTTGGCTGGACTGATTTGGGGATGTGGAGGAGGAAGCGGTGTGGGTCCGGAAGAGCTTCTAAGGCAAGAAGAAAAGCTACGCGATCGCCTGCCAGTTGATTGGGAGAATTACAAAAATGGGGATTACGATGCCGCCATTGAGTTTTTTACCAGTACGCTTGAGAGAGCTGAAACCTATGAGGGCCCCGAAGCTACTTTAAACCAGATCAAGTCGGAAGCCCACAATGGGATTGGTTGGGCCTTTTTTCGCAAACAAGATCTAAAGGCCGCTTCTTCTTCTTTTCAGCAAGCGACGACGCTCAATCGGCGCAATGCAGACGCTTGGGTTGGATATTCGGGCGTCGCTTTAGCGCGTCGAATGTTCAGCGATGCTATTCAGTATGCTATGCAGGCTCTATCTGTCGACAACGAATATGCATCCTACTTGCGACTAGACGATTCTGAAAGGCAGGTGGGGCACGATAATTTTGACACGCGTCACGTGCGGATGATCTTGGCCGAATCGTATTTCCAAATAGGGCGCTATAGCGCTATTGATCGTCCAGACCCCGGTAATGCGTCGGCCCAGTTGCGCATGATTGACGAAGACTTCACGTTCCGAGATCCGGGACAGTTGCTGCTGGAGATGAGTCGGCTCTCCATTGAGCTGCAGGCAGAACAGGGCATCGGTTTTTAAGTGAGATACATATTCTTTTACATAGGTCTTTTATTATTGGCAAAGCCCCTGTCACAGCAGGCCTATGCGCAGGATTTAACGCTGTTGAGAACGCCAGTTAATGCGACCATTAGTCCGCCGATGGGCCAGGGATTAGACCTCGTGCATAGTGCTGAGCCCCTAGGTAAAGGGCGCTTTCTGTTGCGCATGATGAACCGTTCTGACCCCATTGTGGTTCCCGAATTGGGTGGGGGCAATATTTATACGGGTAATTACGGAATGGCTTACGGGTTAGGCCAGGCGATGGAACTGGGTTTGATGGTTCCATTTCTACTCGATTCGGTGAGCGGGTTTAACAAGTATGGAACAGGGGATCCGGTCTTAAGTCTCAAGATATCTCGGCCGGGAAAGTTGCCCAGTAGTTTTTACATGGGCTATCAGATGTTACTTGGGCTTCCTTTGGGCTATAAGGGACGGCACGCTCTCGATAAAATTGGGGGCATTCGTTCGTTTAGCAGCGAATCATTGGATCTAGGGCTTCAGCTGTTGGCGGATGTGCATTTTGGTTGGGCGTCTTTCATGCTCAACGGAGGTTACTTTCGGTCTGCTAATACTCAGGTGCTCTCTCAGCTCGTATATGGCATGGGAGTTGAGATCGGTCGAACGAACCGTCGCTTTAGCCTCAATAGCGAGTATCAATCACAAGTAGCTTTCACCGAGCAGGCACAGGCTAGAGCCCTGTTTAAAGTGGGTCTGCGGGTTAATGTGTTTCGCGGCGTTCAGCTGGAGATCAACCGCCAGGTGGGCCTATTAGACTATCCTGTGGAATCGTCAGTTACGTTCGGTTTGCGTATGCACGGGTTTATGACGGGTAGCCGTCGCCTCGAATCCCGCTATGCCATTTACCAGCCAACAAAACTCCCGCGTCGCATGTATCAGCCGTCCGAAGTACTGCGCTTAGCGATTGTAGAATTTGAGGGGTTCGAAGAGTATGGTGCAGGGACGCGTTTAGTGGAAAAGATCAAGACCGAATTAGAGCCCCATGACAGTCTGGAAGTAGTCGATCTGACTCGTTACGCAGATATTCCGAAAGAAGGCTTCTTAAAGCCTCGGCAAGCGCTTGAATTGGCGCAAAAGTTGGGTGTTGATGTGGTTGTTACTGGGTTGGTTTCAACCTATGAAGTCGACCGTTTTGCGGGATTGCAAGTCCCATTTGTTATTGATCTTCCAGAAGCCCACGTAGAAGTGGGGCTGCGCTATCGTGTGCTCGTTTTTGATGATACTAAAACACAAATGCAGGCCTTTTCAAACGAAACGGAGGGAATAAGCCGGTTTCGGAAGGGTTTGCGCTTGCTGCCTCCCACAAGACGAGATGTTACGGCTGGTGCGTCGGCAGGCGATTTACAGCGCGTTCAGGAAGAGGCACTCACTAACCTAGTTAGCAATATGTTGGCTTCCATGGCTTCTCAATTCAACTGGATTCCACCCGACTTTATACAATGAAAGCTTCATTTTTCGTTACCGTTCGGAACGCTTTGGGGTTCGTTCTGTTCTTTACTTGTTTTATTTCTGGTTGCGCTCTTTCGGTTGCTCCGACCAATTCGGAAAGTCGGCAAATTTCACTGGAAATGACGGCTTATCCAGCGCGTGTTTCGGCGAATGACAGCACCGCTACGGCCGAGATTTGGGCGACGGTTCGCAAAGGCAGCAAACCCGTGGCTGACAGCACGTTAGTCGTTTTTGCATCGACTGCTGGAAGCATAACACCTTTTAGTATAACACGCGACGGCTTGGCCATTGCTATACTGCAGAGTATGGGAGACGGGCGGCTGCAGCGCGTTGAGGTTGTAGCGCAGGCTCTTTCTGTGCGCGACACGCTTGAAGTCGACTTTGTTATCTTAGAATAAGGTGCCTTGACATTATTTACATAGTATTCATATAATAGGAATATCCCTTAGAACCCGATGGGTTCTACATTTTTTCTACTCCAATACAACTCTCCTTGTGTCCTTTTAGCTGTGGTGTGCTATGTCCAGTGCAGACCAGTTGGGCCTTGATTTTCGCGAAAATAGATCGGATAAAGCCGGCGGTCTCTTAGTGAGTCGGCCCTGTGCACACTGTCGTAAGTCGGTGCAGGTGGTCGATTGGTACGCTGGGGCTGTTGAACTGCACTATTGCGGAGACGCCTGTCGCCGGGCTTGGATTTCTGAGCAGCCCGATTTACAGCCCAAAGTAGGCACGCCAAGTCACAGACGAGGTGCCAACTGGGCGGAGCAGTCTAATCGAGCACGCGAACGAGATGGTTATGCATGTCGTGTTTGCGGACAGAGCGAAGAGGATCTCGGTCGGCAGTTAGACGTGCACCACAAGATTCCCTACCGAAATTTTAAATCCAATGTGGAAGCCAATCGATTGGATAATCTGATAACGGTTTGTCCGTCATGCCACGCTAAGATGGAAGCGGAGCTTCGGCGTGATCTGCCTCTTTTCAGTTAAACGCACATAGGAGAAAATTGAGCGGAGAGGAAGAAGTCGATTTTAGTATCGTTATTCCAGCCTATAATGAGGGTGGATCCATCGGCTCTGTTCTTAGTCAGCTGAAGGACGAACTGGATGCCATGGGGCGAAGATATGAGATCCTCGTGGTTTCGGATGGCTCAACGGATGAAACGGCCGACGAAGTGGTTGCGGTAGGAGAGCCCGTGAGGCTGGCCGAACACCCGTACAATATGGGTAACGGCGCGGCGATAAAAACGGGTATTCGTCAGGCACGCGGCGAAATACTGATCTGCATGGATGCCGATGGACAGCACAGTCCAGCAGATGTTGCCCTTTTTCTCACAGAGTGCGAGCGCTTTGATATGGTTGTTGGTGCCCGAAGTCGTGCGTCGCAGGCTGGATGGCATCGGAGCGTAGCCAACAAGTTATATAACGCCTTTGCCAGTTATGTTACAGGTCGTCAGATCAAGGATCTCACATCGGGGTACAGGGCAATGCGTCGGAGCGTCGCGTTGCACTTTGTCGGCCTATTGCCTAACGGATTTTCCTATCCCACAACGATTACTCTTTGCATGCTGAGAGCTGGTTTCAGCGTCGCTTACATACCCATAGAAGCGGCTAAGCGAGTGGGCAAGAGTAAGATTAGGATTCTCTCCGACGGTCCGAAATTTCTCCTTGTCATAATGAAAATCTGCATGCTCTTTGCACCGCTCAAGATATTTCTTCCCGTGAGCGTATACCTCTTCTTAATGGGGATCGGCTACTACGGATACACTTTTGTCACCCACCACCGTTTCACAAATATGTCGATGCTCCTCTTCACTACGTCGGTAATGGTGTTCATGATGGGGTTAATTGCTGAACAGGTGGCCCTGATGCGTTCTGAAAGAGCGGAACGTACCTGATGAGCCTACGTGTTGTCTTTTTTGGCACTTACATATTATCAGATGCCTATCCCGTAAATCAGGTACTCTATGCTGGTGTTTCCCGTGCAGCTGGTCAGGTGTGGTCTTGTAGGGCAAACCTGTGGGACGGTTTTTTACATCGAGCATTCCATGCAGGCTGGAGAATGTGGTTCCTACTCGCGCTACGGGCAGTGCGGTGTTATACCGGGCTTATATGGCGCTATATACGCTGCCCTGAACACGAGGTCGTTGTAGTTGGATATCCGGGCTATATAGACATTTTGCTGGCTCGTTTACTCAACTTGTTTTCTAAACGGATGCTGGTCTTGGTTTCGTTTATTTCGCTCTACGATACAGCCGTTATGGATCGGCAAAGCGTATCGTCTAGGAGTCTGAAGGGGCGTTTACTCTACAGTGTAGACCGCTGGGCTTTTCGTAGCGCAGATTGGGTTCTTGTTGATACCGAACAGCTTGGATATCACTATGCTAACCTGTTTAATCTTTCTTGTAATAAGTTCCGTAAAAGCCTAGTAGGTAACATTTTTGATCGTTTTCCTGTCAAAAGAGGTGAGGGTGCCTCGTCTCCTTTTTTCAGGGTTCTTTTCTTCGGGACCTATGTTCCTCTACACGGCGCTGAGTGCATTATCGAAGCGGCGCGCGCGCTGCGCAAAGAGCGTGTAGAATTCACGCTTATTGGTCAAGGTCAAGACTACGCGGCCGTGCGTGCACGGGCTTCGGACTTGGAGCACGTGCGTTTTGTCGAGACGTGGCTGAGTGCTGAACAATTAGCTGAGGCAATGCGGGAGGCGGACGTATGTCTCGGGATCTTTGGAACGACGCCTAAAGCGGCAAGAGTCATCCCTTACAAGGTATTCGCAGCGCTGGCGTTGGGGCGTCCTATCATTACGCGCGATTCCCCGGCCATTCGAGAACTGCTTGTGGACGAAGAGTCCGCTTTGCTATGTTCGCCTGGTGATGGTCAGGCACTGGCCGCAGCCTTGGAGCGTTTGCGAACGGATGTTTCGCTGCGGGAACGTCTGGGGAGAAATGGACATGCTCGTTACGCTACCACTGCGTCGGGA
>CEVF01130052.1_pt1 | contig 10746 bp, 10 predicted proteins | sample 356441 | NCBI WGS metagenome assembly CEVF01 (sample SAMEA2622765, study PRJEB7988) | marine metagenome | biome: marine biome (ENVO:00000447); feature: surface water layer (ENVO:00002042); material: "saline water (ENVO:00002010), including plankton (ENVO:xxxxxxxx)" | depth 5 m
TCCACTACAACTTCCGTTTTACCAGCCTCGCTGGTGGATGGTGCAGCGGAAACGATTGTGGCTTCTACCTCAAGGTCCGCACTGTAGGGAGCAATCACATTTAGGTAGTAATGCTCCAGGGCAACCAGCTTGCCCAATTCAAGGACAGCGGAACCTTCCCGCGCCCGATCCAGGAGCGATGGCTTAGTCGCCGTAGCCAAACGACTTACCTGAGAGCGTGTACGTTCTTTGGCATCCACTAGCAATTCCTTGAAGCCGGATAATAGCGAACCGTCAATCCCTCCAGCTTTCAGCTTCGCATTGAGCCGATCCAGGCTATCGGCAATTCTCCGCTCCTCCGCAGACAGGCGGTTGACCTGCATGCGGTATGACTCATCGTCCGCGAGTGCCGCTACACGCTCTTTTAAAACACCGGTATCGACCGAGACTAAAGCATCCAAATGCAAAGTCGAAACCTGAGTTTTCGGATCTGTCCTCACCCTGACATTCTCTTCACTAATCGAGACGTATGCAGAACGGAGTAACCGAAGCGTTTCAGAAAAGTCATCTCCAGACAAAACCTGCCGGCTCTCAACATAAGCCCCGGACTCATTGAGAGCAGCTTCTCGGAGCTTGTCTCTTGCGCCCTCAAGAGCGGTCAGCCGCGAATCCGCCTCCCCCATTTGGAAGCTCACAGACAGCCGTTTCGACCAGCTCTGGGTGCTCTCCGCAGATGACAGCCCTATAGCTGCAGCCAGCCCGGCCAAAAGCCAAAGAATCAGCAGATGCGTTCTTCCCTTGTTGATCGTGGTGTCCATTGCTTCCTCCTGGGGAGATCGAATCGAGATTAAGCGCCGACTTGATTGGCCGGCTGGGCGTCATCACTTTCGGGCGCAGCTTTACTGGCCTCGACGCGCTCCCGCAGCTCCTTAAAGGCAGCTTTCATGCGGTCATAACCCTCCATGTTGTTGCGCTCCTCCAGCATCCGTTCCATGGAATCGAAGCTCAGCCGCATCAGGACATAGCCGTTGTATTTACCACCACCAACGACCACCTCTTGCTCGACGATTTCCTGACCCGCTAATTCCACGGAATTCACAAAGCGCTCAACGGCACTTTCAAAGCGCAGATTCGCCTCATTGCCAGTCGAATCCTCAGTAAATTGTTGCTCGATGCCGCTGATCTCTTGCTTCATCTGAGAAGCCAGATCGAACTCGGCCTGCAGGCGCGCTTTTTTCATCACCACGGCAACGTTGCTGGATTCAGCGATACCGACACCATAAATGCCGGCAGCATCCGGACGCGGCGGCTCGATGACCCAATCCGGAATTTCCGACAGCTGGTCCTCCAGCATTTCATTTTGCCGTTCAAGCTGAGCTTCCAGCATAGCGGCCCGCTCAGCCTCCAAACGGGCCTGCTCTTTAGCCAGATCCAGAGCGTTCGGATTTGAAGCGCAACCGGATACCAGGCCTGCAACAACGAACGCAGCAAAAACAGTCGTTTTCTTCATAACAATCTCCTTACTTTCCAATGGTTAATTCCAGAGTAACCCACTCTGAAAAAATGCAACCCCCTTATACACACCTATTTTTAGGTGCCAAGAAGTAAAGGCTGTTTTTTATCACTCACTACCCCGGTCGACGTTACTGGACGTTTTTACAATGTTCTGCAAATTCGACAAGTCTACTCATAGCTATGAAAAACATCGTCATTGGCATCCTTTGGGCTGGGTTGTGTGGGTCGGTGGCCGCCGCACAACTGGATTACCCTGAGAGAGAGGGCCGCTTTCTCGAACGCGCCGAGGAAGGTTGGTTCTGGTATGAGGAAATACCCGAAGAAGAGACGCCGCCAGAGCCTCCGGAGCAAGCTACCCCGCAATCCCCTGTGGAAACGCTTTCAACACCAAAAAAAGCGCAGCCTGAAAGCAAGTCGGCACCTCCTGCCCCGACAGGCCAGGCGCCAGCCCCTATGAGTGCCGAATGGTTCCGCCAGAACATATCCAAGTACAAAGATATGGCTTGGGAAAATCCAACTCCCGAAAACATCAGTGCTTTCTTGTACGTCCAAAAAATGGCGCTAAATCGCTCCGCTCAATTTGCCGAGGTATGGCAGCAAGTTGTGGCCACCGACCCGATGCTTGATGCGAACTCTACGGCGCCTACAACAACTTCGCCAACCTTGCGGCTCCGAGCTGAAACCAAGAAAGCGAGGAAAGAGCTCCTGACTCGAATCAAAGAACAAGTAGGCCTTATCTATTTCTTCAACGGCTCTCAATACTCACAGGAACAGGCACGAACCATCAATAACATTCAAAAACTGTATGGCATCGAAGTGCTTGCTGTATCAACTGATGGAACGCGACTGCCTGACGACTTCCTGGCAAAAGTGGTCATGGATGAAGGGCAGTCTAAGGTGATGGGCGTCAGACAAGTCCCGGCGACGTTTGTGGCATTTAACGACAACACAACGAAGCCGATCGGGGTTGGTATGTTCGCTCGCCCTCTTCTGGAGGATCGGATTCTATTGGTATCCCAGATGCACGGCGCGATATCAGATGAGGAGTATTTGGCCTCTCAGTTCCAGCTGAAGCGCGAGGAAGACCTGATCGCTGCTGTTGCGCCCGTAGCGATGTCGGAATCCGAAACCAACGATGTGCAAAACACAGATGGGTTTATCCCGCCCAAAGAATTGCTACGCATTATCAAGCAGGAGACGAGCAAGTGAAACGCACTGCCTCTAAGATCCGAATTCTGGCCGGGTCCGCTATTACTGCTTCAACCATTCTGATGTCCGCCAACGCATACTCAGGCATGCAGCAACAGATGGAAACCATGTTCAACGGTATGGCGAACGTTACAGACCCTGGTACGTTTCAAACGCAAACACGGGGCGGAATCGCTTTTGGCGGCGTTTCTGTTCGCACTCCGATTATTGATCAAAATGTCGTTACCTGGGTACCTCCTAGCGCCGCTGGCGGGTGCAACGGTATCGATCTTAACGGTGGTTCGTTTTCCTTCATCAATGGCCAACAGATCGTCAATACACTGCAGGCTGTCGCTGCCAATGCTCAGGGTTACGCCTTTCAGTTAGCCCTCGACGCCGTCTATCCAGAAGCTGCAGCGTGGATCGAAGTCTTCCAAAAGAAGATGCAATCCATGAACGAATACCTGGGAAATTCCTGTCAAATGGCTCAGGGCATCGTAGATGGTGGTATCGACGCGTGGAAAAACCGGGATAACACCGAATTCTGGAGCATGGCCAACGTGACTGGAGCGGCTAAGGATTTTTATGAGTCGGCCACGTCCGGATGGACTCCAGAGGATTCTCGCACGAGCCCAGAAACCGCTGACATCTTTGCCGATCGTCGAGGCAACATCGTCTACCGTGCGCTTCAAGAGGGACAGGCCATGGCAAAGTTCCCTGACGGCGACCAAGACATGGCCGAACACATTATGAGCCTGCTCGGGGTCTACATTATTCCGAGACAAACAGAGCAAGGATCTATCGACGACACACACGGCGCCAGGACGAAACTCGGCGCCGAGGTCAGCGTTACCCGCGAATCTCCACCTTTGTTCACGCTTAAGCAGTTCGTGATCGGCTCGATGACTGGCGATGACAGCGGCGCCGCCGCTCCTCTGAAAGTCTGGCGGTGTGGTACCGGTGCGGACGACGCAAAGTATTGTGAAACCCCAACCATCCAGAACTCTAATTTCGAGGGATTCACAAAACTCATCGAAGAAGCACTGCTCGGATCAAGCTCTGCGCCGGGAATCATTGCAAAACTGCAAACCAATACCGGCAATTACACCAACCTGGAACGTGGAGTGGCGCTATCACTCCCCAACTCCCAATTCGCGTTCATTCGAAACATGGCCCTTAAAGCACCCCAGGCAGTCCGTGGCTATGCCAAGGCAGCTGCCCGCAACATCGCGCTGGACATGGCTTATGAGTTGGCGCGGGAAGCTTTGGCGCAAACGATAGCCGGTCTATCCACCCTGCAAGCGACCAACAAAGAACTGGTGAAAGAGATGCTCCAGGAAAGAGGGCGCGAACTGACTCAGGAATATGATCGGCTTCGGGGTACTGAATTTGCCACAAACGAAAGCCTTACCAAGATGTATCGGGACATCATGGAAGTTACCTCTTCCGATGAGTTGTTCCGTATGACCGAACAGAACTAAGGGGCCTTTTAATGGAATTGGTAATCTACCCTCTTGGCGATTCTGCGTTCATCGAGCGAATTCTCAACGCCGTTGCAATGTACACGAGTCAGGCTGATTTCAGCGTAACTGTCGCGACAGCAGCACTTTTGGGCGTTTTCGCCGTTGCGATTCAATCTGTGATGAAAGGCGGGAAGGACATTGATGTTGCCTCTATCTTCATCGGCGTGGGAGCGTTCATCCTGTTGTTCGACACTGTGACAACGCGTGTCGTCATCGAGGACAGGATGACAGGGGGCGTTCGTGTTGTAGACAACGTTCCCGCTGGGGCATCCATACCGGCCTATCTTATCTCAAACATAGGCAACAACATTTCATCAGGTTTTGAAACGATCTACTCTTCAGTCAGTTCGACCAACCAGAAGCCGCTCACTGCCGGTGGTACTTATGCAGACTCATTGCAGGCCCTCATCAACCTCCGGACCCGAGCCTACAACGCCGATATGATGCAGGCAGCCAACAAGGCAATGGGTGGCGGTCAGGCTGACTTCCGGAAAACGGTCTACAACTACATCAAGGAGTGCACCTATCCAAAGTACGACTTGGGATTGGCGGACCAACAGGATCTGAAGAACCTGCCTCTGATGGACGCCATCCGGTTCGAGAGCGAGCTGTATTTCACGGAGATCCATCAGCCTGCAGGGCCTGTCTCGGTCACTTGCGGTCAGGCCTCGTCCACCATCGACACCATCTTCAGCAACCTTTTTAACGAAGCGGAAGTTAAACGGGTCCTAAACAAAGCTCTCGGCGCGACAAGCACTGCGCCGGGTGCACCTCAGTGGGATGACAAGCTGAATCTATCGAACTCCGAGCTGATTGCAGGACTTGGCGCTGGCGGGCTATCCGCACAGCAAATGGCGCTCACTATGATCGTAGAGCCGATCATGCTGGAAGCGGCTCAAGGTAAATATGAGGACTTCCAGGATCAGACATTGGCTATCGCCATGACCAATGCCATTGAACAACGCAACATCTCGTGGGCCGCTCAAGCTTCCTTTTTCCAGGAAACCATTTATCCAATGATGACCTTCTTTGAAGGGATGAGCTTTGCGATCACACCATTCATTGCCTTCTTGATGGTAATGGGGGCCTTTGGCATCAAACTTGGCATTAAATATTTCATGCTGCTGATCTGGATTCAGCTCTGGCTGCCTCTTCTATCTATTGTCGATTTGTTCATCACTGAGGGAGCATCCTCTGAGCTTGCAATGGCCGGATCTGGGCTCGCCTCAGGAAACTCGATCTACTTCATGAACGCCGCTTATGATGCGGCAAAAACATGGATTGGAACCGGTAGCTACATGGCGACTGCGGTACCGATGATCTCTCTTTTCCTGGTTTCTGGCTCGATGTATGGCGCCGCCAGCCTGGCCAACTCGGTCTCCGGAGCAACAGCCAAGGGAGCGGATCAGGCTGCAGAAGCGGTACAACCGGATGCCTTCAATATGGGGGCTCTGAATAGCATTAATTCCGCCGGCACTACAGACTCCCTCGGAACACTCCGAAGCGGCCAAGAGGGCGTATTGGGTAGCATTTCGATGGGCTCAGTGGCCAATCGAGCCGCCGACTATGCGAGATCCAATCTCAATAGTGCGACGGAAACCTTTAGTAGTGAACTAGCCAATGGCCTGACAAACGCTACCGCCTCAGGCAATGCAACGGCTTATACCAGCGCAATTGGTCAAAGTATCGCGTCGTCAACATCTCAAGGCGCGAGCTCGGTCAACACCCTTGCAAACCAGATCACTGAAGGTTTTAACCTTACAGACCAACAGAAAGAGTCCGTGGTCGGAGCCTTGGCGCTGGCGGCGAGTGGGAAAGCCGACTTTGGAAAAGTGCTGGAAACGCTATCCCCTCTGCAAGCCGAATTGTCAGCAACCGGAAAAGCCGAAAACAGCACCGGACAGACGCTGATGCAGGCATTTGAAGAGGGATACTCTAATTCGGAGCTGTCGAATCTAAGCACAGAGGGTCGTGCCTCTCTGAACCGGGATATCGCTGCCTCAATGTCGAATACAGACACGGCCTCGTATTCTGAAGAAGAAAGACAGGCTGTGACCCAAACACTTAAAGACTCAGCACAACAGACCGTACAGGCAAGCGAGGCGTATTCGGCAACAGAAAGCTTGAGTGCCAATAGCGCATTCACCGGTCAGCTTGATTTGAGGGATGCCGCAAACAATCTAGGCACAGATGACTACAAGCAACTGAGGGACCAGTTAGAGGCGAATGGCGTCGACTACACTCCCCTCCGCGATAAATACATGGAGACAGGTACTGATGCAGCTACAGCGGAAAAAGCAGCTGTCCTGCGTGCTGCTGCGAATTCAGACAACCCAGAAATAGCCGGCGCGGCCTTCGCTGCAGCAGCCGGTGCCTATGGTCTGAATGCTCCGGACTTTAGCAACGTTAAGCAAGGAAGCGAGTTGGCCCAGCCTGATGTATCAGGTGTTGGCCAAGGCAACGCTGGCGATCCGAACGCTCTGCAAGGTGTTAGGAGTCCTCAAGAAGTGGCTGACTCCGCAACTGGGTTGCGAAGTGAGGGTGTCGTTGGGAACTACCTTGCCAATATGCGTGACGTTCTCGACCAGGGTAGTGTCGGATACGGCGAGCTAATGCGTGATGGAAACAGTCTTTCCCAAGGCGCCATTAATGATCTGGCCGATCAACTGCCCGCAATAGGCGGCCTGACCAGCGCTTATGAGCTTTTCGCCATGCCGGATCAATTCGCCGATGGCGCGGAACCGGTATTCGATGGAATGATGGCCTATTTTGGCTTCGGCTCTGAAGGTGGCGAAAAGGTTCCAACGTTTGGAGAACGGCTAGCCAGTGAATTGGTCGAAAGTGGCGGATATGGCGGTCGTCAGGAGAGAGCTTTTGCCTCTCAGATTGATCAAGCGCTTGAAGAAGGCGGCTTTAATGCCGTGATGGCCAAAGCCGATGACTGGGGCATATCTCGCGATGATATGAGCGAGGCCCTGGGCGCTGAAGTGGGAACCTTCTTCAACGGATCAGGGCAGCTTACTGAGGGAGCTGCAGCGGCATTCATGCAAGACATTGGCGACACAGCCGCCAATGGTGGATACCTGGCAGCACAAGAAGCCTATAACGAAAAATCTGACATGATTCGTCAAGAAATGGTCAATGAAGGCAAAGAAAAATACGGCATGGATGATCTCCAGGCCAATCTTTACGCCGAATCTACACTTGGTCAGATCAGGGATATGGTCGGCCTGCCAACCGATGGACAGGTGGATGCAAGGGCCGCTCTGGTTGATGCCTATTCAGCACGCTATGGCGCAGAGTTTGCGAACAACATGGCAGACGTTATTGAGTACGCCTCGGGCAATACTACAATGGCCGGCGCCCAGCTGACCGCTGTTCAAGGCTTTAACATGACCACAAATGGCAACATGGACGGTGTAAGAAACTGGGTGGAAGCACAACATGCCAGTATTGGCGGTGGGGCGGGGTTTGCGCCGCAGTCACCGGGTCTAGCGCCGTCCGTCAATATCGAGCTGAACGATGATCAATTCGAAGGAATCCAAGATCTAATACAAGAATCGGTGGAAAACAGCGTTCAGGGTCTGAGGAACTAAGAATTAACAGGCCGGGCCAGTCCCGGCCTGTTAATCATCGTCGGAGGCGATGAAGCGATCAGTTGAACACGCTGAACTCATGAAGTAATCCTGATCATCATTGCCCGGACGAACCGTTGAGCGACTAACCACCTTCGGCGTAAACACTCCCATGACGTTCGCCACAACCAAACCAATCACAGAAATCGTTATGGCCTGTGCTACAGCATCGCCAAACTCGAATCCCCATGCGTTAGTTGAGACAACTACGTAGAGAACAAAAACAGCAACAGAAACTAAGAATTTCATCATTCCTCTCCTCTAACCAACTTCATAAGAACGTCACGAACGCAAAACTGCAGCGTCCCAATCACTAGCATGATTGCAATGGTGGCGTATCCGGCAAGCCACCCAACCAACACCCATCCAGTTCCAGTCGCGAGATCCGCAGCGCCTAAGAATCCCGTCGCAGCCATTGCAGCCACCAGCAAGCCGCACGCGACATAGACCCAACAAGCGATTTTCGACAAAGACCAACTCAACATTGCAACCTTCCTTCTTCCTACTTTCAGTATACCCCCGCCTAAAAAAATGCAACCTCGCAATCGGGCACTTCCCGGAACAAAAAAAACCGCTCGGTGCAGAGCGCACGGAGCGGCGAATAGTTCCCGTCACATCACGGAAGCCCTATGGCTTAATCCCTCTCACTCTCCAATCACAGTAGGGACACTTCAGGCTGGCTTCCTGCTCGTAAACAACATAGTAGTGCGCAAAGCAGCTCTTACACTTTCTCATCTCAGCAGAGTTGCTCTCCTCATGGGACCGCAAAGCGACTGCAAGGGCATGAGTTGATGCCATATCCAGATGTTCCATCTGCCTTGCACGGGGTTCAGCAGCCTCAATTGCACCCAGCTCCTTCTTGTAGATCCGGAACGCCTCTATAACTGCGTCTATGTCGACCCGGCTGGTCGCTTTTGGGTGAATGGCGCAATAAATAGACATAACCAAAGAAGCATGAAGGTGATCAGCTCCTTTAGCAGTAAGGCTTTTCACGTGACGCACCGGGCCTCGCCTTACCGGGGGCTGGAGCCCTCCTTGGGTTTTGATTTCGTGCCCCAAGGTACGACGCTGGCTATTACCGATTCCGGTACTGTCTTCAACCACCTGGTTGGGGAAGCCCATCAAAAGCATTCGCCGGGCCGACAGTCTCATTAGTGCATGTCTAGCATTCATGCCCTACCCTCCTGATATTCAGGCCACTTTGCCAGGTTTTTGATCGGAGATATCAGCGGAATACATTCTTCCGACCTGGTAAAAACGGCTCTGGAGAGTGGTCTCAGATTTCAAGGCTCGCCGCAGGATGTCGGCATTGCGGGAAAGATCAAACATGAACTTGTCTGCCAAAGGCTGGATCTTCATATAGAAGTCAGGGCCTGACTCAGCAATCAGCTCAACAACATCAGTGGGAAGGTTGTATTTGAACGCCGCTTTGGCAGGCTCTTCAGCACAGACCTGGTGCATCCGAGACAACATCATCATATTAATCTGCTGATCTCTGATCGCCGATTCAGACACAGAGGCATGAACTTCACGAACCTCGTCGTCCACATCCTGCAGGACCGAAGTCAGGTCTACTTTTTTTCCAGAGTTGTTTGCACGCATCTCCAACACCTACCTTTTACTGCTTAGTTGATTCCATCAAGTTTTGGTGGACGGCCAAAACTCTTTCTCCAAATAATCTTGCGCGATCGTTGTCACTCCATGTGTGATACCGCCCAATTCCCAGAGCTTTATCATTTGTTGATGCCATCGCGTCTTTTAATGTATCTGCACCAACACTGAGATTCGTTCTAAAATCGAGTAAGTCCTCGCCGGCTGCGGTGCGTTTTCCTCGCGTAACCTGCCAATACACATTTACCTGAAGAGGGCCTACGTCGAACTTATCCCCGTACTTCTTTACAAACAATTTGTAAGCAAGTCGATAGTCGTCTTCATTGTCTGCATAAAAGCGAGCATCAGCAGCCCTCAAAACATAAGGCCATGGTGCTACCGCTTCGCTTCTCTCACCAAGAGCTCTTCCGCTTTCGGTTAAAGCCACGGCATATAGTAGGGCTGGATCAACTCCTTTTTCGTTACCCACATCTTCGTAAATAGAACCGCGCAGGAATTCCGGAATACTCGGTACTTCGGATGCGATCAACGACGGAGAAAAGATAGCCAGAATCAAACAAGTAATCGGAAAGACTTTTCTGATACTGGTGCGTGAATTTTGCACAAGAAAAGTGCGAAAAAAAAGTGAACAAAACGAGCGTATGGATACGGACTGTAAAGCCATTGTTAAACCCTGTGAAATCATTGCCACATCGTATTATCTTGCAACAGGCCGCCAGCCAGCCTGATCCAATCGGAGCTATTCGATGCTGAATCGGTTGCTGCTTCGGAGGGCTCGGTGTTCTGGTTCAATGCTACGTGATCTCCCTTCAAGTTCACTTCGATTGAGCCGGTAACCAGACCTAAACCAACAGCTGCAAACCGAACCAGACTCCCACTTCGCGTAGTGCCCTCGTCCAAGCGATCAGCAAGCTCACCAAAAGCAGAAGACAGTCTGATATTGAGTCTAAGAACCTCCCCATCAGCAGAGCCACCACCATTCCGGCCAATCGGGATCTCATCGCAACTGGAACCAAACACCGCGCCAATGGTGGCGAGCGTCTTCAAACGCTCGCCAGCCGCATGACCATATTGCTTGAGATGTTCTCGTAGCGCTGGGTACTTCCCATTAATCCGACAGTTCAGACGCGCACTGGCCATCGATATCCCCTCACGCAGCAGATGCCTGCTCAGCGATACCCTGGCCGAGCAGGAAGTATCCTTCCGCAATTGCAGTTACAGAGTCTTTGAACGTAATGACATGCCGGCACTCTGGGAAGAGCTCACGAGCCGCTTCCTTATATAGATGAGCTCCG
>CEVF01306926.1_pt1 | contig 10738 bp, 9 predicted proteins | sample 356441 | NCBI WGS metagenome assembly CEVF01 (sample SAMEA2622765, study PRJEB7988) | marine metagenome | biome: marine biome (ENVO:00000447); feature: surface water layer (ENVO:00002042); material: "saline water (ENVO:00002010), including plankton (ENVO:xxxxxxxx)" | depth 5 m
ATCACTTTCTTTCATTTCCCTTAAGCTCAATAAACCCTTTTCCTAAATGGCATAGTCCTACTAATTACCCATTAATCTCTAGATATGCCAGACTTTATTTTGGCTCGGAGCTTAACATAAAAACAAATAAAATTGCTCAAGCTACTCAAGGACAAAACTTTCATTTAGGAATTTCCTTTGTTAATCTAAAAGACCAGGCAATTATTAACAGGATTTTTTTTCAATATGGTTATGAGTTAGACTATTCTGGAAACCGAGAATCATTTGGCTATCCAATTATTCACCTGGGATTTAACATTAAAATATATAAATTTAATAATGTGCAATTATTTTAATTGTTTTATGCAACCATTGGTTATTTTTAAAGTCTTATTGTCAAATAAAATACCATGAAACAATACTTTTCATTTTTAAATAGTAATACAAGGCTTATATCAAGTCTACTATTAACTTCTTTTTTTATTCTGTCGTGCAATAAAGATGAGTTAATACTCTCAAATGAAAAAAATTCAGATTTAGAATTAGATAGTGCAGAACATGTAGCTAATGCAAAAGCATATTTTGAAGAAAACCCTTCAATTATTCCAGACTTAAATTTTGTAATTGAATACAGAGATTACTCTGATTCTGCAAATGGTCTTATCATAACAAGATCAGGTGAAATAATTGAATACCATTTTATAAATCCAATTTCCAGCGTTTTAAGTCCAGGAACTTACAATCAAATAATTAAATATTTTGATGATGCTCACGTAAAGCATTTATATCAAACAGATAATTCATTTATTTTAAATGCTGACTCTATTTCATTAAGGATGATGGATGAGTACAGCAAAATTACCGATAGCATTACTTTCTGTAATTTTGTACCACCAAATCACCAATGTAACCTATACCAAATACAACATGCTGAAACAAATGAATCCTGTTATCCAATGCGGATTTTAGAAGGAAAAAATGAGAATGATTGGTACGTCTCATCGCCTTTTCCAGCTCAAATATTAAGCCTTTTGGATTCTGCATTATCAGAAAGTGGAGGACTTAATCTTATATATTGGGAACATTACGGGTTTTGATTCATTTTATAACTTCATTGAAGTGGATAATTAATATAACAATATTGAATCTACTAATTGATGGATATTGGTTTCTTTTGAAAAAAGAAATTAACAAATCAGGAAAATAACAAACTTTAAAAACACCTAAACTTTAACTTAGCTTAAACATAGTTTATCATCAATATCTAAAATATGAAAGTATCAAGTTTTTGGAATATCGTAATTAAAATAATAGGACTATTTCTTACGATAGACCTAATTCCCATATTACCTCAATTCGTTATGACAATTTATACACAAATAATTAAAAACGAATTCGTTTCGTCTTTATTTATAATTGTTATTTTAATCTTCTATTTTCTGACTTTAAGAGTTTTATTTTTCAAAACCGACTGGATAATCAAAAAATTAAAGCTTAATGACGGTTTTAATGAGGACAGTTTTAGTTTAAATATTCCAAGAAATACTGTTCTTAATATTGCAATAATCTTAATAGGAGCGATATTTTTAATTAACTCAATTCCTGAGTTGGTGGAAAAAATCCAAATTTATTTCCGTGAAAAAAGTATGTTTTACGATGGAGACTATGAAGAGACACCAGATAAATCATGGATAATGCTTCATCTAATTCAGTGCGTGATTGGATTTTTAGCCATAAGAAACAGTAAAAAACTTGCTAATTTTATCGAGTCCAAGAATTCAGATGAAACAAACTCTGAAATTTTGGATTAAATTGAATATTTTTCAATTTTTATAAAGCTCGATTAATTTGACTTTTTATCACAAGGAACTTTTATTTACTACATTTAATAAACTTCCTAAAAACGCTTTTTACAAACACAATAAATCACTTATATATTCGTGTGCTAATACCCATTGAATAAATTATTAAATATGAAATCTTTAATTATTGCGCTATTAATACTTTTGAATTCAACTCTAGGGTTCACTTGTACGACTTTTGTTCTAAAAAATGATAGTTCTTTAATTTTTGGTCGGAATTTAGACTGGGTTTCAGATAACGGTATTCTAGTTGTCAATAAAAGAAATGTAGCCAAAAAATCACTGGTATTTTCTCCTGAAAAACCTACCAATTGGACTTCAAAGTTTGGAAGTGTGACCTTTAATCAATTCGGAAAGGAATTTCCTTTTGGTGGAATAAATGAAAAAGGACTTGTTGTTGAAATTATGGTCGTTAGAGGTGAATATCCTGAATTTGACGATAGAACAGCACTAAATGAGCTTCAATGGGTACAGTATCAATTAGACAACTCAAAAACTATTGAAGATGTTATAGCAAGCGACGAAAGAATAAGGATTAGCGCTGTTGATCAAAATTTGCATTTTTTAATTTGTGATAGTTCAGGTAGCGCGGCAGTAATTGAATTCAGCAAAAATGAAATGAAGGTTTATAAAGGTAATGATTTACCTATTCCTGCTTTAGAAAATGAGCCTTATTTAACTTCTCTTGAAAAAAGTAGAAAAAATCAAAGTTGTAGATTTAGAACTGTATCTAGAAAGCTAAAAGAATATAACTTAACATCAAATGATTCTGCTGTTGATTATTCTTTTCAAATACTTGACAAGGTAGCTCTGGATGGTTCATGGTCAATCGTGTATGATATTAAAAATATGGAGATACAATTTAAAACAGCTTCAAACAAATCACTACGAAGAATTCGAGTTAATGATTTTAGTTTTAGTTGTAATCAAAATAGTTTAATATATGATTTAAAAAGAAAGGATGAGGGTCATATTAATAGTTACTTCATAAATTTCTCCTCAGATTTGAATAAATTGAAATTTATGGATGGTATTAAAACCAATAACATAAAACTACCCAAAGAAATACTTGTTTTATTTCAAGAGTATTTTAGTAAATGTATTTGTATTAATGACTCCAACAAATAATTTTATCTAAAATTTACCGCCAAAGGTATCGGAACTAAAAAGCTCTTTTCCTTCTCCGCCTTATAAAGTTATTTTTTTATCTGAACTAGATTATAATAACAATTATTTGCATATTAGTAACTACTAAAAAATTAACTTGATTGAACAAAACGATATAATAGATGACCACTTATCTGGTAAACAAAAGTCTAATAAAATCTCCTTTAAATTTTGTTCTATTTTTGTTTTGACAGTTTTTATAGGGTTCTATTTTCGTTTAAATCATTGGCCCGGAGCTACAATTTTAATGTTACTTGGATGGAGTATATTATGTGGATATTTGATTGCTAAGACATTTTTTTTAAAAAAAATTGGACAAATTATTTTAACAAATTCTATTTCAATTCTGATTTCCTTCCTCGTTATTAATTCCTATGATTATTTCAACTATACATGTACTTACTCTTCGTTAGTTATAATATCATTTACTGTAACTTTTATTTTTGGATATAGAATAAAAAAGTATAATCAAAGGATTCAAAATGAATAAGATTTATTCAAAAAACACTTTGAAGGAACGCAATAAAACATTTATAAATTCAAGTGGTAAACACGACAGAATAAATTAAAAGGTATAATGAACCCATCTATTCCATTTTTTTTAATAGCATTTACTAAAAAATAAATATGGATAATAAACATCCTCATTCAAAAAAACATAATTGATTTAATAGTTTCGAATTTAGTTCAATATCAGTTCTGACATTGAAATTCCGGACTTTTAAATTCAATATTTCAGAAAGGTTGGCCCCGAAAGCAATATTATTTCAATCTTTTTCGTTTTTCGAAAAATCAGAGAAAATTAAAATAGTAATATGGGGAAAAAAACAACTTTAACATTGCTTTTTCTGGGACTATTAATTTTAGTAAATGGACAAAATGTAGATTCTGTATCTTATACTTTCCGTTTAAATGGTTTGGGAACAATATCCCAAAAAATATCGTTTCTTTCTCCAATAAAATATACAGGAGTAAATACAAGCTATGATTGGGGCAGATTCCGTCAAATCAATAATAAATTCCTAACAAAAAACCTTTACTTCAATTTTGCTCTGACTTTTAATGGAAATGACCAAAACACCAATATTGAAAACCCTGAGGAAAGACCGATACCACTTGGTATTTACTCTTTTAACTATGGATATCTTTTTAATAAAAGATACTCCATACTTCATAACCATTTACCCAAAAAAGCTCCCTTAATTTCACTGGGTTGGTCATATTGGCTGGATGCAGGACTCGACATAAAACCTTTTAATGTTAATAATCCATTTTATTACAACCTAAACAATATGGCAGGACTCTCTCTAGGCTTAAAAAAAAGAGTGAACATAAAAAAAGTTCAGCTTGATATTTCAAACGAATTTACCTTACCTCTATTTGGGATTTATGCAGCGACAAGATATAGTTCATCTCTACCCTATTCTACCATAGTTGATGACACAAGTTTTTGGGATGCATTTCAAATCGGAAGTTTTCAGACTAATTTCCAATTCAGAAACAATTTAAATCTTGATTTTACTATACCAGGGAAAAAGAAAAATGTAAAACACACCTTTCGATTTCAATATGGGATAAATTACGCGAATCTTCGTGTAAACAACAACCAAAAGATACAAGCTACACATATATTTAAACTAGGTTACTTGTTCAATTCCTCAAGATATGTTCATAAATAAATCCATACTCACGACTTTAATTTTAAGCGTATTTATTACAGCTGGATGTGTAAAAGAAGATCTGTCCGAAACAGGAGGCAATGTATATGAAAATTTTGACCTGCTTTGGAATACAATTAACGATAATTATTGTTATTTGGAATATAAAAACCTCAATTGGGATTCAATTGGAAATGAATACAGTTCTCAGTTACATGAAGGGATGACAGATAAAGATTTTTTTACAGTTTGTTCGAATATGTTAAACGAACTGAAAGATGGACATGTTTGGATTTATTCAGATTTCAATACTTCTTCCTACGGGGATTGGTATTTAGACTATCCCCAAAACTTTAATTCAACTATAGTAGAACGAGAATACTTAGGCACTGACGCAATATGGGTGACCGGTTTAAAGTCGCAAAAAATTAGAAATGTTGGATATTTACGATGCCCAAGTTTCATGAATTTATTTTCATTCAGTGAAATTGACGAAGCGGTATCTCAACTGGGTGATATTGAAGGGTTAATCATTGATATTAGAAATAATACCGGAGGCTCATTGATTCATGCGCAACTATTAGCTTCAGCATTTTGTAAAGTAAAAACAAAATATGGTTATTTACGATTTAAAGAAGGAAAAGGAGATAATTATAGTGATTGGTTTCCGCAATATTTAGAGCCAAAATCAAAAACAGTATTCGATGGAAAAATTGTTGTACTCACCAACAGAATGTGCTACAGTGCTGCCAATGAATTTACTAATGCTATACGCTCCTTGGATAATGTTACAATTATTGGAGATAAAACAGGTGGCGGCGGTGGAATGCCAATTTCTTCAGAGCTCTATAATGGATGGCAAATCGGATATTCAACAAACCCAATGTTTGATATAGAAAAAAATCATACTGAATCTGGAATTGAACCAGATATTTATTTGAATATGGATAGAGACGATGAATATAATGACATCGATAATATTATTGAGTATTCCATTGACTACCTAAAGTCAGATTGAAAACACATTTTAAATTTCTGAGAACTACTTATCAGAATATAAAGCGCATTTATTTCTTAAGCCCCATCAATTTAACCGGAATTAATTGCTGTTCACTTACAAAGTTTTTTTTTGAAACATTGACACATTTCTTTTAAGCCTACGTAACCAAAGTACTAAATACATTTAGAATATAGTATTTATTGCGCTTGATACTGCAATTTACATACTACATAAAATGAGTTATTTAAAAATAAAAGCTACATAAACTGTAGTATTAAAATTTATTAGCCATGAAAAAAACACTAACAATTAGTATCGTTTCACTATTTCTTATTGGGGCCTGTACAAGTAGAGAGAATCAAACGGAAATAAAATCAGAGAGTAAAGATGGAGGTTGTCCTTACGGGTTTGATAAAGATCATAAACAAGAACAAATATCTAAAGTTAAAACCAATAAGGAATGGTGGCCTAATCGAATCAACTTAAGTATTTTATCACAAAACTCTACGTTAACAAATCCCATGGGGAAAAGCTTTAATTATCAAAAAGAATTTGAGGAGCTTGACTACGCTCAACTGAAAAAGGATATAGAGGCCGTACTTACCGACTCGAAAGATTGGTGGCCTGCTGATTACGGGAATTATGGTCCATTAATGATTCGATTAGCTTGGCACAGTGCGGGAACATACAGGACAGGAGATGGACGCGGCGGAACAAGAATGGGAATACAGCGCTTTGCTCCTCAAAACAGTTGGCCAGATAATGGAAACCTGGACAAAGCAAGAAGGTTGTTGTGGCCAGTAAAGAAAAAATATGGAAAGCAAATTTCATGGGCTGACTTAATGATACTAGCAGGAAATGTGGCCCTTGAATCAATGGGATTTGAAACGATTGGATTTGCTGGAGGTCGTCCCGATGTTTGGGAACCTCAAGAAGATGTGTATTGGGGTCCAGAAGGCAACTGGTTGGAATCAAGAAGGTTAAACAAAGATGGAGAGGTGGATTTAAACATGGAAAATCCACTTGCTGCTGTTCAAATGGGATTGATTTACGTAAATCCTGAGGGGCCGAATGGAAATCCCGACCCAATGGCCTCTGCAAAAAATATCCGAATCACGTTTGCAAGAATGGGAATGAACGATGAGGAAACTGTTGCTCTAATTGCAGGAGGTCATTCCTTTGGTAAAACCCATGGGGCTGGACCTACGGATAGTGTTGGTGTTGCTCCCGAGGGGGCTGCTATTGAAGAACAAGGTCTAGGTTGGAAAAGTACTTATAAATCAGGTAAAGGCTCAGATGCTATTACTTCAGGACTTGAGGTAACCTGGACTCCTACTCCAACGCGTTATAGCCACACTTACCTGACAGTTTTATTCAATAACGAATGGGAATTAACTCAAAGTCCAGCTGGTGCAAAGCAGTGGGTAGCGAAAGGTAAGGGCGAAATATTCCCTGATGCTTTCGATAAAAACAAACGTGTGAAGCCCATGATGCTGACCTCTGATTTAGCTTTAAAGTTTGATCCCGTTTACAAAAAAATCTGTGAAGGTTTTATCGAAAATCCGAAAGCATTTGACGAGGCATTTGCAAAAGCCTGGTTTAAATTAACTCATAGAGATATGGGACCAAAATCCACCTATTTGGGGCCGGAAATACCCGAAGAAGATTTCATATGGCAGGACCCAATACCTTCAGCAAATTACGAGCCCATTACAGAATCAGATGTTGAAATACTGAAAGAAAAAATAATAAGCTCGGGAGTACCCATGAATCATTTGGTTGAAACAGCCTGGGCCTCTGCATCAACCTATAGGGTTTCCGATAGAAGAGGTGGCGCTAATGGTGCAAGAATTCGGTTGGAACCTCAAGTAAACTGGGAATGCAACAACCCTAAACAGCTCAAAGATGTTTTAGCTGTTTATAAGAATATTCAAACCGAATTTAATTCGACTGCAGAAAATAAAAAAGTATCCTTAGCCGATTTAATCATTCTCGGCGGAAACGCTGCGGTTGAAGAGGGAATTAAAAAAGCTGGACTTGATATTAAAGTTCCTTTTACTGTGGGAAGAACAGACGCAACACAAGAGCAAACAAATGCTGAATCTTTTGCCGTTTTGGAACCTATGGCAGATGGTTTTAGAAATTACCAAACGAAAAACTATACTTTGACTACTGAAGAGCTATTAGTAGATAAAGCTCAACTGCTGACATTAACCATACCAGAGATGACTGTTCTCATTGGTGGAATGCGAGCACTAAATGCAAATTATGATGAATCGAATTTTGGTATTCTTACAAATACACCGGGTATTCTTACCAATGATTTTTTCGTGAATTTACTGGATATGAACACCTACTGGGAGCCAACATCAGAAAATAAATCAAATTTTGTTGGAAGAAACAGAGTAAACAACGAAAAAAAATGGACTGCAACCAGAGCAGATTTAATTTTTGGATCCAACTCAGAACTAAGAGCGATTGCAGAAGTTTATGCAAGTAACGATGCTAAAGAAAAATTCGCTGTAGATTTTGTTAAAGCCTGGAATAAAGTAATGAACTTAGATCGATTTGACGTAAAATAAACATGAAAAATATTGCTGTAATTCTCTCTATACCAATTTTATTTATAGCTTGTGAGAACAAGGTTATTCCAAATAATATGCAATTACAAAATGAGGAGAAAACCTTTTTAAGTAAATACAACAAAAGTACCTGGACAAATGGGTTTGAAACCTATACATTTGATACAAACTACAGCCAAAATGTGGATGTAGTACTGCCGATTTGTGATACTTGTTTTCTTCCAACTTTAGAGTGTCATATGTGTGGTTATACCTGGATGCGGGATGAAATTGGAAAATTTTCATTTGGTAAAAATTATCAGAATGATTTTTTTTACGAAGAAGATGAAACACAATTTTATGAAGACAGTACCAACAGTATCTACTCCAGGTATATACGGGGTGGTTTTTCGGAAACCTATGAATCCGGCCCTGTATTATGGGTGCCTCATAATGAAGATTCTTTAATTGTTGAAAAAGTAAAACTCAAAAACCAATCTTTTTTAGAAGATTTTCATCAGAAAAAAAGAGAAGAGAATGAAAAAATAGATGAATATATTGATGAAAATTATTAATTGATTTCAAAAATTTCTCAGCGAAATTTAATTAGATTCACTTTTCCATGTTTACCTTTTTTAGTTTTTGTATTAAATAATAAATGCTTTACATGAAGGAAACGCAATTAATAGAAAAACTAAAGGAAAATAATGAACAAGCCTTCAAGCTTTTATATAAGTATTTTCCTAAAATAAGATCGTACTTATTAAAGTTTGGAGCAAGTAAACAGGAAACTGAAGACGTTTACCACGAAGCTCTTTATGTTTTAATTAATAAACTGAAGGACCCTGATTTTGTTCTAACCTCTAGTGTGAATACATTTCTTTTTAGTATTTGCAAATACAAATACACACGTTTAAATCGCAATAAACAAAAAGAAATTGACATAGAGATTGAAGCTCATGAAAAAGAAAATATTGAAGCTGCTGTTCAAGAAGACAAAAAATATTATGCAGCTCAAAACGCATTTCAGCAACTGGAAGAAAGCTGTAAAAAACTTCTCAAAGCATTTTATGTTGAAGGCAAAAGGATGAAACAAATCGCTATTGAATTTGGATTTAGCTCTGATAAAGTAGCGAAAACTCAAAAATATCGATGCCTTGAAGCCGCTAAAAAAAATTACCAACAAAAAAATGTTACGCTATGAGAAGAGATTTAGAAATATTAGCACAAATTGACGATTTCCTTGATGGTAAAATCACTAAAGAAGAGCTTCAAAATGTAATTGAAAATAATGAGGATTTAGACCTTCAAATTGAAAGTCAAGAAGCCATTCGAAATGTGATGCAAAAAGAGGCTTTTATAATTCAATCAAAAGATGCATTATCAAAATTAAAGCTACTATCGGTAATAAAAACCGTTATTTTTTGTATAGTACTTTTTGGAGCAATAACCACTTCTATTTTACTATTAAGTAGCAATGAAAAGGCCTCCGAATCGAATGCGCCTATTTTGCCAAAAGAAAAAAAGCCATCAGCTATTGCTGACCAGTTAATAAATACGCAGTTTTTTAAAATAAACAATTCCAGAGACACTGTTATTACAACCCAATCAGGGATGATTTTAAGTATTCCTCAACATACCTTTGAAACATCAATGGATAAACAGTGTATGATTGAAATAAAAGAAGCTATTTCTCCAACCGATATTATAAAAGGAGGCTTAAATACAATGGCTGGCCCCACTCTTTTAGAAACAGGAGGAATGTTCAAAATATCCGCATTTCAAGACGACAAAGAACTGGCACTTAACAATGGTAAATCAATTGAGTTTATGGTGCCTACCACCAACAAAACCCCAGGAATGCGTCTCTACAAAGGAAGTGTTCAAGCTAATGGTGATATTAATTGGAAAAGTCCTAAAAAACTTACAAACCCTCTTACACCATCAGATATCAACTCACTTAATTTCTATCCTAATAAATTTGAGAAATATTTATTAAAGAAGGGATTGAGTAAGAAAAGTAAAAAATGGAAAGACAGTCTTTATTATGACGTTACAAATCTCACTGTTGAAGAAAAAACGTTTATTGGTCAAGACACCACTTTAGTATACAAATTCAAATCTTGTATCAATCCGAATTTGATTAAAACTTTTTGGAACAAAAAATTTAACAATACACTTTTAGCTACTTTGGAATTTGAAAAAAGGATGCCTGCTATTCATAAATCGGGCGACAATCGAATTCTTAATCTATACACAAACAATCTTGAAAAGAATTTGTTTGAAATAGATTCAATGGCTTGGAAAATAGCTTCACAAAAACATAAAAAATCATTCTATTATTTTATGCAATTGAGGGAGCAATCACTCTCTAATTCGAAATCAAAAAGGACATTAGCCCTCTTAAAAAAGGCTATAAAATCAAGTCAGAAAAAAAGAAATAAAATAACTTCAAGTACCAATCTAAGTTATTACCGAGGGAGGTTAATGCAAAATGATATTTTCAGATGG
>CEVF01011494.1_pt1 | contig 10721 bp, 8 predicted proteins | sample 356441 | NCBI WGS metagenome assembly CEVF01 (sample SAMEA2622765, study PRJEB7988) | marine metagenome | biome: marine biome (ENVO:00000447); feature: surface water layer (ENVO:00002042); material: "saline water (ENVO:00002010), including plankton (ENVO:xxxxxxxx)" | depth 5 m
CGTTACTCAACTACGATGCGGTAGTCCGCGCTCTCTATCTTATGCGTAAAAGTGAGGGCATTGGGCTGGGGGGGCGTCGAATTACCGTGTCTACAGCCGGATATGTGCCGGGGATTCGTAAACTCGCGCACGAAGAGCTTAACGTCGGCTTGGCGATATCGCTCAATGCAACGACAGACTCGGTCCGGGAAGAACTCATGCCAATTAATCGTCGCTTTAAAATTGCCGATCTTCTTGAGGTGGCGCGTGAGTTTCATCAGCTGCGAGGCTATGGTGTTACCTTTGAATATGTGTTAATGGATGGAGTGACAGATTCGGACGAAGACGCTATTAGACTCGCTCAGTTAACGGCAGACCTACCCTGTAAATTCAACCTCATACCCTATAATGAGCTAGGCCCAGAGAGCGATTTCAGGCGACCTTCTCCGGCTCGTCTGAAGGCTTTTTACCGCGTCTTGGAAGAATCGGGTGCTGATTTCACGGTGCGAGAGAGCCGCGGTCGCGACATCGATGCGGCCTGTGGGCAGCTTTTTGATAGTCAAGAGGCTACGGTGGTAGCGCACTGAAGCGGGTGCCATGAATTTTCGGGGACATCTCATTTGCGGGGCCCTTGTAGGCGTAGGTATGGCCGAAGGAGCAGTTCATTTTGCATATGCTGAGCGAGGAGATTACGCGACGTGGGGTGCTCTGTTCGCCACAACGACCTTTTTTTCTCTTTTTCCAGACCTCGACACTGCTTCAGTCCCACAGCGCTGGTTTTTTCGCTGTGTTTTTGCTCTATTGCTTTATTTAGGATGGAACGAGGAATACGATCTGGCGACGCTGGTGGCGATTCTATCGCTCCTGCCTTTGCTGGACCATCATCGCGGGTGGACTCACTGGAAAGTCAGTCCGCTGATCGTCTCTGTTTTGCTCGGCGCTGCGTACGAATATTGGCGTGCTAGGCACGCTTTTCTCGGCGATTTTTCTTGGGAGAACGTACAAGGATTGATACGTGGGCATGTCGTGTATCTGTTGGCATGTATTGTGGGGTGGTATACGCACCTGGTTTTGGACGGGCGGTTTCGGATCTTTCCCACAGAAAGGGAACATCATTAGATTCCAAGTGGCTCTTCACTTTCTTCTTCGTCTTTTCCGCCCTTCTTTTTTTCGACAAATCGCTTGATTTTTCCCAAGGCATCCGGTACGAGTTCGGCCAACTGTCCCCAGCCGATTTCTTTGTCAGTGAGCGTCATTATTTGCACCTTGCCGCTCTTATCGACAACCAAGAATGCAATGGGTTCTACGCTGGCGCCCCCACCAGTCCCACTTTGCCCCTTGTCGTCTTGGCCTCCGCCGGCAGCGAATCCAAAAGAAATCTTTGAAACGGGTATGATAGTTAATTCGCCGGCATGCACAGGTTCTCCGACAACGGTTTCGGTTTGCACGATGCGATGCAGTTCGCCCATTACGCGTTCGATAAGTTGTTCTACGGCTGGCATAGCATACCGCCTTTTTAGAAGAAGCGAAGTGGTCTGGAGGTGTAGCGGGTTTGCACGTAGCGCAGACTCGCGTGAAGTGCGAAACCCAAAGCAATTAAAAGTAACGTTCCCACGTGGATGCCAATGGCGATCCGGGCCTGTCCAATGAAGCCTTGGCTACAAAAGTTCGGTACTAATTCTAAGCGTAGTCTTTTAAATGGCAAGGCCAACAGGGCGCGCTGATAGCCATAAAGCGTACCGGTCTGCATGGGATCTTCAAGTCCAAAATGGCCTCTCACTAACACATAGTAAAGAGAAAATACTTTCGGAAAGCGTTTCAGAAAACGTAGGGTAGGTGGTAAGCCTATGCGAATCCAATCCATCGCTTTCAGTTCATTTTTAGGCTTTAGCGGTTCCGATGGCGGACGGGAATGAGAGGGAGATATCGACTGGTCCTGTGTCGGTACCTCTGCTTCGGATGGCGCGCTATGGGTCGTTTTTTTCTCCGTTGATAGGCGCAAAGAGAGATGAGGAATTGCGCGGTTGAACAGAACAACACATACGTACGGTTTGCCGTCTCGTATCTGGAGTGCAATGCCCATACAGGCTCTGTACAGACCCAAGCATATCTCCGCATTGATGGGCGCACCGACCTGTGGGCGGTTTACGTGTAGCAATAACGAAACGGGCAGAATAAAGAAGAGGAAGCACCCTACAAGGAGAACGTAGAAAAAAAAATCGAGCACGGCGCCTTCAGTATCGAAAATGAGAAAACAATAGCTTTTCTAAAAACGTACGAAGGTTAGAGGTTAGAAGTCAAGGCCTGCCCTAAACCGCTTGACATTACCCTGCTTTTATGTTAGTGTTTGTCCACCTCAAGTTCACGTTTTATTGGTATTTAAATCCACTTTATATCTCTGTATTTATTAGGTTTATATGTACAGAAGTACGCGAAGAATTGATGCGGTTCTAGCGAGAATAGTGTTAGCTGTATGCGCCGTTCTATGGTCTGGTTCGTTGGCTGTTGTAGAAGGTCGCTCGACGACTGTTTTGCGTTTTTCGCACGAGGCAATTGCCTCTCCGGCTCAGCAGCAAATTAGTCTGTATTTTCAGTATTTTGTGGGTGACGGAGAGGCTATTGTGCGCTCTTATTTAAATTACCCCGAGGCAGAACTGCAGATAAACAACGCGGGTTCCGAATTGGGCAACGCCCGCATTCGTTCAACGCACGTCGAAATAGACTATAGCGAAGCGCCCTTAACGGGTGTGCGGGTTGATACACTCCACATGAATGTAAGCGCACTTGGGACTATACGCAGTGTTCCACTTGTTGTTGAAATCGAGTCTTCGGCAGTTGACGGGGTGGCGCATCGACACGAGGCCTCGCTGCGTGTCGAACCCGGACCCCAGTCTGTTTGGTCGATAATACCCCAGCAGTTGTTTAGAGGGGAATTTGCTCGTTTGACTTTGCGAGTCGGGCACGAAGACGACTTAGAACGTTTGTTGCGCGAAGTGCAATGGATTTTGCCCGAGGGGATACAGCCCAGTAAGGCTGAAGACCTTGCGTGGAATGGCGTTGTTACGGTGGGAGATACGCTCGTTGAAACAATCGAAGTCAAAGTTGACGAAAACTTAGCTGATGAGCAGCGGGTAGGCGCCCTTGTAGCAGTCGGTGAATTGCCTCCTATACCACTGGAAAAGCTGTCTTTACGAGTCGATCCTTTGCCGGAAGCTGAAGTCCTTGCAGATGTAATCGACGTTGGTCAAGAGCAGGTTGTATCTTTTCGTTGGCACAATTACAGCGCACGCAGTATGCCGGTTAATGCGCTGAGGTTAGAAGTGAATTCCGCATTTTCTGACGTGGCTCTCGTAGACGAAGAGGCCGGTGCACGCCTCGAAATGCAGGATGGTCTGCGGTATGTAACGGTTGATGAGCCCGGGCAACTAGAGCCGAATGAATATGTCCAAATTGACCTGCGCGTCAGGCCACAGCGTCCCGGTCCATTTACTTGGCGTGCATTCGCGCGTCCCCAAGAACGGGAAGATTTTATCCCGCTGACTGGAGACTTATTGGTTATGGTAGCTTGGCCAGAAAGAGGAAAGACAGCGCGAAATCGCGCTGTACCAACAGATTTAGAGTTGGTATCAGCGTCTTTCCTGCACGCTCTTGATGAACAGATGGGGTTGTTACCGATCAACCGGGACGTGCCCATATATTTAAAAGGCGATGTGAAAAACGACGCAAACTGGATCGTAGAAGATGTGCTGGGGGAAGTTGTGCGCGCGCGTGGGCATCGGCTGCTAGTACAGGAACCGGAAAAGGGTGCTGAGGCAGCTGTTATACGATATCGCCTTGTCAGCTCGCGCGTAGTATACTCTTCTGGAGGAGGTTTACCTCTGTTAAAAAAAAGTAAGGTTAGAGAAGCATATGGCGATTTAGTTCTTCGCCTTGTAGATCAGCGGGACCAAGTGGTGCGCTGGGAACGGCGTATACGCTCTTACAAGAAAGACTCAGTGCCTGGAGCCAGTGCAGATATCCTTGGGGGAGAAGCGGTAAAGCGCGCGATGATTGAAGCCGATAATAAAATGGTGGAACGCGGTCTCTCCGCTAGTATTATCGGTGGTTTAGTTTATATATTCTTCATACTTTGATTTCGTAGCCTATAAACCTGAGCGAGGTAGTGCGTGAAGTTTATACTGGTCCCTCTGCTGATCATAGGCATGTTTATCTCCTTTGCCGTAGCCCTAGTAGCCATGCTCTTTTTTACCCAGACAATCAAGACGCCTCAGGAGTTGGTCGACCTTGTTCTTGGCAACAAAGATTCTACTAACGTGTTCGAAGAGTTTAGCCAGCCGGAGGATCGCTTGCGCGAACTGGCCAAGCTGACAGAGGATTATAAAGAGCGTTATGATGCAATGACCGCTCAGGCCACGGCCCAAGCCGAAAGCTTGGCAAAAGCGGGAACGGAATTGGGACTAGATGAAAAAAAAAGTGAGCCAGTCTCACAGTCTGATTCAGCTTCTGTGCGTGAACGTGAAAAAAAGCTGAAGCAATTGGCCAAGTTTTACGATAAGATCAAGGCTCAACGCGCGGCAGAAATCTTGGAAAACGGCGGTGAACTCAGCGATACGACCGTCGCTGAGTTGATGATGATGTTACAGCCTCAACAGATGGCCAAAATTATGGGTAATATGGACGCCAAGTTTGCGGCGCGCATTACAAAGGTTATGAAAGAGCTGCCTAGTAAATAGGAATAGAGTCGTTATGGCGTGGATTTATATAGCGATTTCAATCGGCTTAGCCGGATTTCTCGTTTGGATCATAGTCGACTATTTGAATGTGTTTTCGGGCTTGAAGCCAAAAGCACAACTCGCGCGGCAAGAAATCCGCGAGTGTGAAATGCGTATAAAAAGCGAACTGGTTGCGACCAGTGAGACTAAGCAAGAGGTCGATACATTGCAACAGGAAATATCTGATTTGGAGAAAGAGCTTGATAATATGCAAAAGAAAGTCAAAAAGGTTCGCGCGCGCGAGCAACGACGCAAACCGACCAAGTTTAAGCTGGAAGACTAAAAGCGCTGTAAGCGGGAGGGCGTGGTTGATTGGTTGCCTCCGTGCAGCGGACAAGATATAGGCACCGCTTCGTTCTTAATAAAAATGTCCTCGCTCTGATTGGGACAAAAGCGCGTAGCCAGTTTGTGTGAATCCGTGCAGGTAGTCAGCCGCTCAACCAGCGTTTCTGGATAATCGAACTTTTCTTGGGTCATACTTTTGTAGGGCTCCACCTTGTCGTAGACTTCTTTCATAAATTGTGCCCACAAGGGCAGGGCTGCTGCTGATCCTGCCTGGCGCGGCCACAGGCGCAGACTCGGATTATCCATGCCGACCCACACACCAGCTACCAGGTGTGGCGTGAAGCCAATAAACCAAGCATCCGTATAGTCGTTTGTAGTCCCCGTTTTACCGGCAGCATCTGGGCGAAAGCGATGGCGCGTTCGTATGGCACGACCCGTGCCACCGACTTCGTCTATTACTGAGCGCATCATGTCGGTCATTACGATGGCAACGGCTGGTCGCAGCACTTCTCTCTTGCTGCCGCTTTCCCTGCTAAAGATCGCGTTTCCATCCTTGTCTTCTATTCGCTCAACAGAGAATGGTTGGACGTGAATGCCTCTGTTGGGAAATACGGAATAAGCTGAGACCAAGTCTAATAGGAGCACCTCACTCGTGCCTATGCCAATAGAGGGAATTGCGCGAATCGGGGTAGAAATACCCATATTGCGCGCATAGCGACGAATCAGAGGTGGGCCAATCTCATCGGCTAATTTAAGTGCAATTAGGTTTCGCGACTGTTTAAAACCGTCTCGTAACGTCATGGGGCCTTTAAATTTTTTATCGTAGTTTTCTGGATCCCAAAACTCGCCCGTTGTCTTATTGTGTAGCGTGATGGCGTTGTCATCAAGTACATCTACCGAAAATCGGTTGTTATCGATGGCGGCCGTGTATACAAACGGTTTGAAGGATGAACCTGGTTGGCGTTTGGCCTGAGTGGCTCGGTTGAACTTACTTTCGTTGAAATCGCGTCCTCCAATCATGGCCAGAATGCGCCCTGTCTTCGGGTCTAAAGCGACAAACGCGGCTTGAACCTTGGCAGAATCGGGCAGTCCTTCAGAAGAATCCTGACGCGCTAGATAAGCGTTGACGTTCTGCTCAACGCGCTGCGTCTCGCTGGCGTAGAACTTTTCAGCAATGCGCTGAAGGCGAGAATCCAGAGTCGTGCGCACCGTGAATCCTTCTCTGTAAATCGAGGTGCCCAAGTCGCGTTGCATCTGTTGGCGCACGTGTTCTACGAAGTAGGGCGCTAGGTCGTAGGTCTCATCGCGCGTGCGCAACCGGGTGACTATAGGCTGTCGGCGTAGGGCATTGTAGCTTTGCCGCGATAGTTTTCCGTTATTGACCATACTAAAAAGTACTTGGTTACGGCGTTTCAAAGCACGCTCAGGGCGGCGTATTGGACTGTAGCCGTTGGGGGCTTTTAGCAAGCCCGCCAAAAGAGCGCTTTCTAGTACGTTGAGTTCGGCTACGTCTTTGTCGAAATAGTATCGGGCTGCTGCTTTTAACCCGTGCGCACCGTGGCCAAAATAGACCTTGTTGAGATACATGGTGAGTATCTCTTGTTTGGTGTAGAGACGCTCAATGTAGACTGCAGTTATTTGTTCGCGGACCTTACGGGCATAGGTTTCTTTTACGGCCTCCAAAGACGCACTGCCGCGCTGATTGCCCACTTTTTCTACAAATACGTTGCGAGCTAATTGCTGTGTGATCGTACTAGCGCCTTGGGCTGTTAAGCTAACGGTTCGGATATTAGCAATGATTGCGCCGAAAATGCGTTGTATATCGATTCCCCAATGAGAGAAAAAGCGCTGATCCTCAATAGAAATGAGTGCGTCTCGCATGGATTGTGGAATTTCTTCGTAGGTGAGGATTTCGCGATTCTCTTCTAGGAAATCCTTTAGGTGCTGGCCGTCTTCTGAATAGACTTTGGTTATTCGCTTTGGTTGAAAGGTCCACGCAGCAATATCAGGTAGATTGTCGTTAAAGAACAGATAAAAACTCACCAAAGACAAAGCATAGATAGAAAAAAATGCTGCTATATATAGAGCGATGCGTTTTGCCATGATCCCCACTGGAATTGTTTAGAAAATATCCCATCGCATCCTGTAAATGTCAAGAAAGTGAGCCCTTTTGGAATTTGTGTAATAATATGAGGAAGTGGTTTGGTGACTTATGTAGAGCTAAATACTACTGGCGAAGCCCGTAGAAGGATCCAAAAGCCGCCCTTACCGGGGTGATAAGAGTCTACCGTATAGGTGGGGCTATTACACTAATCGCATGGATGCTTGCACACCCGAACGGCACGTAGCCAATCTGGATTCTTATTTCCGACTGGCTACTATAGATGGAGAGTCCCTAACGTAACTAAAGGATTTTTTATCGATAGTAGCCTCTGACGTGTCGCGTGTTATACGCCTCGACGTATTCCAGATGTGCTTCGCTTTGTGGATAGCGCTCTCCCGTTGGGTAGGGATAAGATGACATACCGTGAAAAGGGAGAGGTTCAACCGTTTGCGAGTAGGCCGAGTGAAAATCCATATCTTTACCAAACCCACTGGCGTATAGCATAAAGCTGCGTTTTGTGCCTGGAGCAGGTGGATGCAGATCGTCAGCGGAGAATTCGAAGCTCAACTCGTCTCCGTGAAACATGATGGCGAAACGGTCGTCTGTTGCTTGGACGAGCTCTGTAACGGGTCCCAAGCGTGTGTAAGACCCGGCGTGTGTGCCCCAGGGAGCTTCGGTGTGGAGTCTGTCGTAGTGATAGCGAAAGGCGAAAGTGCCATTAATTGATGTGTGAGCCGGGTAGCCGCGCCAGCTCAGGTCGGCTACTGTGGGAAGGAGCCGCTGGATCTGTAGCGGAATCTGACGAGACGACCCCACGAGAAACTGATCCCAATATATCGCCGCGTTAGTCGTTATACGAATGCGGTAGTCTTTCGTCCCGAAAGCGCCTTTCAAATCAAAAAGCATGTGCTTTGGTAAGCCTGCGGGTCGGCCCATGTCGGCGCTCAAGAGACGCCAACCACCGCGACCGTCAGATGCTTCTATGCGAGGGGGAGAAAGGGTCAATCCGCGCTGTGAAGCAGCCCAATTAGAGCTTGAGTGGGCGTAATCCACCCAGCCATACGCGAGTAGTACGGGATTTTCTGTATTGCTTAAATCCCCTAGGTCGAGCGTAATGCTGTATTCTTCGGCATACCCGTGTATGTCAGTCAGGTCAAAGTCGTCGTACCAGACGTCGTCAATTTCAGTTAATTTGTCCAAGATGGGCTCACCTTCACCGTCTCTCGCGTCGCGAGGAGGACGTAGTTCGGACAGGGGATAAAGTGCAAAATCTGGATAGGGTGGAGCCGATAGTAGCCGTTCGTTGGGGTACACTGTAACGTCGGCGGGATGGTCAACGACAATCAGTTCGAGGCCGTCCATGTAAATAATTTCTTCAAGCTGATTTGCCAACTTAAGCGTATAGCGACCGTCGCGGACTGCGAGCGCATCGAGCGGCACGTATTCATCGCTGTCCGGATAATAGTATTGACCAGGTGCAATAAAATAGCCAATGATTCCACCTCCCAGTATATCAGTGACGAAGCGGTACTGTTCGCCATCCCATGCATACAGAATGGGGCACGAAGTACCTTTCCGGTCCAGCTCCTTCAGGGCCAAACGCTGTCTGGCACCTGTGGCCAATTCAGTCTGGCGGACTCCGCCAGGCCACAAGATGCGAACAAACTCTAAAGAGTCGTTCTCGGCCAAGCCAAATAGCAACTCTTCTTCTACATGGCCGTTGCCGCGGACTTCGCGTTTTTGAAGTCGGTTTTCGGTCTTAATTTCGACCTTTGTTCCGATGCCTGGTCGGTTGCTGTTGAGTCCTTGTAAGGCAATACGAACCCAGCGTCCACCCTCTGTCTGATTGAACACCAATTTGCCAGCGCTCCACAAGTCGGTCCGTCCATCTCGGTCAAAATCTGCAACGACGGCGGGATAGGCGGAAATACCCTCTAAGAGCCGCTCTACCTCTTTGAAATTTCCTTCGTACCAGGAGAGTAAAACGGCTCCATCCGACTTCAGAGCCCACAGGTCGAGATCGCCGTCATTATCTAGGTCCGCACTGAGTAGCTGCTTTACATCGGTCAGCGATATGGTTTGCCGCTGCGCGAATCCCACACCTGCTTCGTTGTGCCATAGCTCGGTTCCAGTATCAGTGGCCAGTACTAAATCCATATAGCCGTCCTGGTCAAAGTCTTCCGCGGCCAGCGTCTGGGCTGCTATTTGAGGCAGTCCCAGCGCAGGCGCTACGTCACTGAACGTGCCGTCGCGGTTATTGCTGTACAAGTGCACGGCCGCGTCCGAAAGGGCGAAAAAATCCACGTCTCTATCGTCGTCAAAGTCGCTGAATACCACGCGACGTATAGGAGAGACTTCCGCCATAGTCGAGCTTGCAGTGACGTCATTGAAGCCGGCTTGGCCATTGTTGGCCAGTAGGTAATGCTGCTCTGTGTCCATGAGCAGAAGATCGAGGTCACCATCGTGGTCGATATCAGCAGCTGCTGCACGCTGAGATGGGGGTAATTGTGCCATAGGTGTCCAGTTTGTTCCGTCGAATTGCATTATAGCTGTAGTTGGACCGCTTAGGACGAGCTCTTGCTGATCATCATTGTTCAAGTCAACCGCCAAGGCGAAGTGGATACGCTCCGGCATGCTATTCATAGTAACCGATGATTGCCCGTTCAGGTAATGAGCAATTGGGTCTCCGCTCAAGACGCCAATAGCTCCGTCTGCACCGCTGTTGATCAGGGTGGCAAAGAGGGGAGAGACTGCAACGTCTTTCGAGGCTCGGAAGGTAAAAGGACCCATACGGTCATCTGCACTAGTGTTGGCCCCGCTCGCGTCGCTTAATACTTCGGCATAGCGTCCCTGTCCTTGGTACGAAGAGCTGACGCCTTGATGACCGGCCTGGCTCAGGTTGTTAAAGGTTTCTAGGGCTGATCGCCAGTCGTCTGTATTGCCGAGTCTACGATGTGCATTGGCTAGGCCGTAATAAGCTGAAATATTGTAGGGATCCAGGCGGATAGCCTCTTTGAAATCATTAATCGCCTTCTCGTTTTGTCCGATTTTAGCACGCACCTGCCCCAGATAATAACGGACGTGCGGGTCGTCCGGATCTGCTTGTGCCACCGTGTTGAGAGAGTTCAGTGCTTTCTCGTGCTCTTTTCCCTGCGCATTAAAAATGAGCCCGAGTGTATAGTGCGCCTGTAGCAGGGAGCCGTCGCTCGCGATCGAGTTTTGTAGCGAGGTGGCCGCGCTGTCATACTTACCCAAGCTGTAAAGGGATATGCCTAGATTAGCATGAGCAACAGCGTACGAGGGAAAAAGAGCGATAGCCTTCTCGAACTCGTTACGGCCGCGCGTATAATTATGCTGATCCATGTAGACGACGCCCTGATTGTTGTGCCAGCGCGCTCTTGAAGGGACTTTATTTCCACTCTCGGTAACCTCATCTTGTAGTCCTGAACATGATGCGCCGAGACCGGCGAACAGAGTGCAAAAAATGGCGGTGGTTGTCTTGACTAGTCTATTCGGCATGCTTATATTAAACTCCCTGTAATTTTGACCTTAAAAGCGAGAGTAGCTCAGTTGGTAGAGCC
>CEVF01017243.1_pt1 | contig 10703 bp, 8 predicted proteins | sample 356441 | NCBI WGS metagenome assembly CEVF01 (sample SAMEA2622765, study PRJEB7988) | marine metagenome | biome: marine biome (ENVO:00000447); feature: surface water layer (ENVO:00002042); material: "saline water (ENVO:00002010), including plankton (ENVO:xxxxxxxx)" | depth 5 m
CACCACCGTCGAGGTATCCCATTCTTACGGCACCTCGACCAACCCAATGAATCCCTGATTCCCCATCCTTCCAAGCACCATGAGTAATCGAGCCTCCAAGAATTCTATCCCTACCCAAACGATGGGCTAACATCTCTGTGTGACCAAGTCCATTCTGTATGCTGATTGCAAGTCCGATGGGAGTTAGCACTTCTTCAGCAATTTGTGCCAAAACTGAGGTCGAGGAGGCCTTGCCACATATGATTGCAACATCGCAAGTGCCTCTAATCTGTTCAGATATTGGACCCTCTTGGCTATCTACAACAGTAAATCGGTCTGGTGGAATCATCTCGATAGAACCCTCAGGCGTGTGAAGAATCAAACCAATCATTTCGAGATTGCTCGCGGCTTGACCACGAGATACTGCGACGAGGTCTGCATCGGTATCGGAAAGTGCGCCGAGGACAACTCCACCGATAGAACCTACACCAAGGACTGCGATTCGCATCTACTCACACCCATCAACCGGACAACGAGCGGCTAAGTTAACTGTAATTTCACCATCATCCACAGTTACCCAAACAGCACGATAGAGAGCGGTTGTGCCAGCGGTCTCTAGAATCATCATGGAATCTGAGTTCGGAGCTATTTCGTCCTGAATCGAGACACTCCATACATCTGCTTCCGGTGAGTCTCCAGTCCAACTTACGGTAATCGGAATTGTCTTGTTCATGCGATTAGAGATTATGTACTCAGAGAAAGCCAAGTGCATCCCTATATCTCCTCCGTCTAAAATCACATCATCTCCCTCGACGATCATATACGAACGTAACATAACTCCTTCCTTACAGAAGGCTAGCCAACCATTAGAGGCGAAGAATAGAGTTCCAAAGCCCAATTGGCCGGCTGGAATTCTAATTGAAGAACGGTCGGTAAAGGTCCAATTCCAACTATCTCCTATTTCCATCTCTGGCATTATTTCGGATGAAGGGCAAAATGCACTGCCTTGAGCGCCGAAAGATATCGTATAATCGGTGTTGGCTGAGTACCAAGCGGGTATTTGCCAGCCTTCATCAGAAATCTGTAATTTGGCTTCTGTTCCATTCACTGGTAACCACCAAGTTATCCTCTCACCGTCTTCGAAATCTAATGCCAAGGCAGGACCCATGACCCGTCTAAACTCGTCTTTGTATTGTGATGATTGTAAGGCGCCTTCGTAACCTCGTAGACAAACGTCGTGAAGGCCTGGGAGAGTGAGGTTAGTGTCGTTCTCAAACTCCCAAAATGGATTTGTTAGAACTAAAGACGCAGGTCTATCATCAACCTTCTGAACACTCATACAAATTCTTGGAGTCTCGGTATCCTCAATCAGTAACCAGAGAGGATCTATTGGAGAAGTTGTTTCAGCGTGCCTAAGAACAGTCAGGTGCTCTTCGATATGGTCGTCTACATCGACCAGAATTCTCAACCACATCGAAGCGTCAGGGAGAAGTGTTGCATCGTCTTGAGCAATATCCATCGGAATTATTGTCAAACGTAATTCATCAGGAGAGTTCTGAGTTACTCCATCAAATCTGTAGATTTTATTTTCATTAAACTGAGATGAGGTGATATCCCATAATTGCGAGTATTCCCCCTCCATTCTAATCTGTATCCATCCGGAAACCGGATTGATTCCTTCGGGGGTTAACTCTAGAGTTAGATTGTAGGATTCTGAAATATTAAGTTCGATTTCCTCAACCCATCCTGAGGTGTCCAAGCCCTCATCCCATTGGTCTATTGTGAAGGATGGGTTCAATCCAGGGAATCCCATAATCAGAACGAATACAAGTAGCGTTGCGAACCTACTGCGTTCCTTGTTTGAAGGAATAATTGATTCGTCGACAACTAGAGGTGGAGGAGAATTTTCTGGACTGAATCGACGCATGGCCGCCAGAGCCGCAATCAACAACCAAGGCATATACTCGGTATTTGCAAAAATCATCACCATTGCACCGAGCATTAGGATGAAGATACCTGTTTGGCGATTTGAATCGGACATCTCAGCAGGGCCGATTAGAGCATGTAATAATCGGTCACCTGGGAATCCAGGAATCGGCAATAACAGAGTCCAGCCGATTAGAGTCAAACCGATTCCAGCAAGACCAGTTAGGTGAATCCACTGTAATTTAATGAGCAAATCTTCACCCATCCAATCTAAAGTTAAGATTGAGATTAGAATATTATTTTCAAAGCCAATAGGTGAAGAGGAAAGTTCAGGAGGTTCAAGTGGAGTCAAATGCAAGCCAATAATGGTCAGTAAACTACCACCAATGAATAGGAAAATAGGCACTGTTAATTCGATTATTGCAAGAGCCCTTCGATTAGGAATTGGGATTAAATCGGCTCTATGTTGACTCAATACACCTGCCAAACCAAAAGGCCAACTAACGGCCATAATTGGGAATGCTATTGGCACAACATGGCCTATTTTGACACCATAATGTAAGGCGATTCTTCTGCGAATTTCGCTGGCCAATCCCAAGACGAATATCATTGGAATTGCCATGTAAAACATTGATTCTCGCAGTAAATTAGAATCTAGGGCGGTGGCGCTTGAATCAAACTGCATCAACCATGCACTACCAATCATGGTAAGGAAGCCAGCCATCATCAGCCAAACAACAGATAATTGCCAATTAGCAATGACTTGCTGACCTTCTGGATAATGAGCGATGCTAAGAATTGGAGGATTACCTCTGTCTAGCATCGAAAGGTAGCCTAATGGCTCGAGTTCATTGTTGAGTTGGATTAGCGCCTCGGAGTCACTCCTTCCACTTTTTGCTCGTACTTCCCAAGCCTGCCCGGCCATCGCTTCATTGCCTAAATCGAAGTAGCGATGGATGATGTGGAGCAACAAATCTTGTTGAGTCCAAGCCGAGTGATCAAGTACGATTGGCTCGGCTTCTGACATACTACGCAACCACCTTTGGTGGTTGCGAACTCATGCACCCACCTATCAAACCGCGTAATCAAGGTTGACTTACTTGTTCTTGAATCGCTTGAGGCGGAAGGTCTCTTCGCGCTCCATTTCTTCCAATCTGAGTTGGATGAATGTCTGAGCTTCTTGCATCTCTGGAATGACCTTGAACTCAAGCGCGTTTACACGGCGCTTGGTTGCTTCAATCTCTTCTAGGAGTCGCTTCAGAGTAGCCTCCATTTCTGCGGCTTTGACTATCTTGGCAATTAACGAAGAATAGGCGTCTGCAGCCTCATCTATGTACGGAGAACCACCGATTAGACCGGTTCCACGCTCTTCGATTGTGGAGGTCAGATTCTGCCCTTCTACCTGAGGAACCACAACACCCATGATGTTTCGGCGACTAACTTCTACTTCCGGTGAAGCCGAGTTTGCAATTGCTGCACTCTTCACAACTAATCCACCTTCGATAGCGCTAGCCAAACTGATGGCTTCTACAGCTTCTCGATATGTACCGACGAGTTCCTCTCTTGCACTAATCATCTCAGACAACAAAGTTCGGAACTCGTGGAATAAACCGTCCCGCTTCATCTTCAGTAGATTGTATCCACTTGAGGTCTGCTTGATGCGTCGCTTGAGGTTGATTAGCTCGGACCTGGTTGGTTTAATGTCCAATGCCATTTTTACACCTCCTCATCGACTTGTTATTCGAGAGTTTCACTCCTTCTTTTCGGTTGGGTGATACTTGTCAATCCACTTCTGGTCTAATCGAACGAGATACTTCGTATCGATGTTGGTTAGAAGATTCCATGCAAGGTCTAGAGTTCCTTCACCGATTGAACGATCTTCGTCACGGCTCTGTCGCAAGAACTCATTTTCGAAAATATCAGCGAACTTCAGTAACTGAAGGTCACGCTCGTTCAATGCATCTTCACCGACAATAGCAACCAGACCACGCAATTCTCTACCTTGAGCGTAAGCAGCATACAACTGGTCGGATACCGACTTGTGATCTTCACGAGTCTTACCATCGCCAATACCAGCGTTCATCAGTCGACTTAGCGATGGTAGAACGTTAATTGGTGGGTAGATACCCTTCTGGTGCAATTCACGGGAAATAACAATCTGACCCTCTGTAATATATCCTGAAAGGTCAGGAATTGGGTGAGTAATATCGTCACCAGGCATGGTTAGGATAGGGAATTGTGTGATACTTCCCTTCTTGCCCTTAACCAGACCTGCACGCTCGTAAAGCATAGCCAAGTCAGTGTACATGTATCCTGGGTAACCACGTCGTCCAGGTACTTCTTCACGAGCAGCACCGATTTGTCGCAGAGACTCACAGTAGTTTGTCATGTCAGTGTAGATAACCAGTACGTGGTAGTCATGCTCGAAAGCAAGATACTCAGCAGCAGTTAGTGCTAGACGTGGTGTAATCAGACGCTCGACCGCTGGGTCGTCAGCTAGGTTGACGAACAGAACGGAGTTCTCCAATGCACCAGTTCTTTCTAGATCGTGAACGAAGAAGTTGTATTCCTCCGCTGTGATACCCATAGCACAGAAAACTACGACGAAATCGTCATCGCTTCCGACAAGCTTTGCTTGCCTAGCAATCTGAAGTGCGATATCGTTGTGAGGAAGACCTGCAGCACTGAAGATTGGCAGTTTTTGTCCTCTAACAAGAGATGTACATGCATCGATTGCAGAAATTCCTGTCTGAATGAAAGACTCTGGACTTTCACGGGAGTAGGGGTTGATTGCAGCTCCGATGATGTCAGCCATTTCGTCAGGTACGATTGCTGGTCCGCCATCACGAGGTCGGCCGGCACCGTCTAGAATACGGCCGACGAGATCCTTGCTAACTGGTAGGCGGAATACATCTCCTAGGAACTTAACACCTGTTTGTCGATCAACCGAGGATGTTCCTTCGAAAACCTGCACGATAACTTGGTCATCGGAGGTATCGAGAACTTGCCCGTTCTTCATGGTCCCATCGGTTAGTCTCAATTGGACAATTTCACCGTATGCAACCGGTTCAGTTTTGTTTAGGAACACCAAAGGTCCCTTGACGTCAGTAATGGTTCGGTACTCTTTTCCACTCATTCATATCCCTCCTCAGTTCTCCTCCATGGTAGCAGCAATCTGCTTGCCCATTTCTTTCACTAATTTCTCGATACGCTCTTCGTATCCTTCTTCGAATCTTCCACGCATGATGTCAGTTCTAGCCTGTACGTTAACCACAGATTCTAGGTCTGCACCACCGGCAATTGCCTTCTTTGCTTCATCTTGGAAGGACAGAATTGCTCTTGCCATTGTGTATTGTAGCTTGAGATTACTGTAAGTGTCCACATCGTGGAACGCGTTTTGTTGAAGGAAGAACTCACGAATCATACGTGCGACTTCCAGAGTTAATTGCTGATCGATTGGTAGTGCATCGGAACCGACCAGTTGGACGATTTCTTGCAACTCTGCTTCAACCTGCAGGAGAGCACTGATTTCAGTGCGAATCTCAGGGAAGTCGCTAGCGATATTGTCGCGATACCACTGATCTAATGCCTGTGGGTAAAGCGAGTATGAACTCAGCCAGTTAATCGCAGGGAAGTGTCGCTGTCGAGCGAGACCTGCGTCTAATCCCCAGAACACCTTGACAATACGTAGTGTACCTTGGCTGACCGGTTCGGATATGTCACCACCAGGTGGTGATACCGCTCCGATAACCGATACCGATCCATCGTCGCCAGCGAGAGTCTGTACGCGACCAGCTCGCTCGTAGAATTCAGCAAGTCGGCTGGAAAGGTAAGCAGGGTAACCTTCCTCACCAGGCATCTCTTCAAGTCGAGAAGAAATCTCACGCATTGCTTCTGCCCATCGACTTGTTGAGTCAGCCATTAGAGCAACATCGTATCCCATATCTCGGAAGTATTCCGCGATGGTGATTCCTGTATACACAGAAGCCTCACGAGCTGCTACAGGCATGTTTGATGTGTTTGCAATCATCGTAGTTCTGTTCATCAGAGGCTTTCCTGTGTGCGGGTCGATTAGGTGAGGGAACTCAGTAAGTACCTCAGTCATCTCGTTTCCACGCTCACCGCATCCAATGTAGACAACGATTTGAGCGTCAGACCACTTAGCCAACTGCTGTTGGGTAACTGTCTTTCCGCTACCGAATGGCCCGGGGATACCAGCGGTACCACCCTTAGCCAGAGGGAAAAGGAAGTCGAGGATCCTCTGACCTGTAATTAGTGGGACATCCGGTGCATACTTTCGGACGAATGGTCGCGGTGTTCTAACTGGCCATTCTTGCATCATTGCAATCTCTGTGCCATCATCGAGAGTACAAACGGTCTGTGTGACATCATATTCACCAGATTTGATACTCTTGATTGTACCACTCTTTCCAGGTGGCACCATTACTCGATGTTCGATAGTCTCAGTCTCTTGTACGGTACCGATTACTTGACCCGCGCTGACCTCATCTCCTTTCGAAGCGGTAGCATTGAACTCCCACTTCTTCTTGAGATCTAGACCATCAGCATCTACACCACGTGTGATGAAGACACCCATAGTCTCCTCAAGGTCCTCTAGCGGACGCTGGATACCGTCGTAAATCTGTGTTAACAGACCCGGACCTAGCTGAACAGACAGAGTCTGCCCCGTTCTGACTACAGGTTCACCCGGTTTGATACCCGATGTTTCCTCGTAGACCTGGATAACCGATTGGTCTCCGTGCAATTCAATGACTTCACCCATCAGTCCTTCATCACCTACACGTACTACCTCATACATTCTTGGGGTAATACCTACAGCGGTAACTACTGGTCCTGAAATGCGATAAATCACTCCATTTTCCTCACTCATTTTTTCACTTCCTTTTCTTTTTCTGGAATCACTTCCATAGGTCAACTCCTAGAGCTGACTTAATGGACTCGCGAAGGGTGTTGTCCTCCTCAGTCCCTATACCCAGTACTGTGGGTGTAATGCTCTCCGAGAGTTGCATTCGCAACTTGTCGGGCATTTGTGTGAGGTCGGAACTGTCAATCACGACAATACCGACCTCTGGTGTATCCATCAAACTTCGAAGCACAGTTGCTGTCTCCTCTAGGTCTGCTGGATTGTGCAGGCGAGTTACGCCGGCGAGTTGGAATCCGAGGGTGAATTCTGGTGTTCCGACTACTGCGATTTCCATATTTTCACCTCAGATGTATAAGTGCGCTTCAATGACCTCATCTGAGAGGCCTGCCGCCTTGCCGCGCACGAGTAGGCGTAGATTCTGAACTTCCAGAACCTTTGCTTGAATGTAGTAAATCACAGGGAAGGCAGATACAGGATTGAGGTATGAAAATCTCCTAAGCATTTTCAATCTCTTTAGCCTGAGTAAATTGACCAGTGGGTCAAATGTACCACGTTGGGCTGATTCCTGCATGGCTTCTTCGAAGCCAGAATCATCGAAGGCATTTGAACGACGGAGGGCTTCCAACAATGCCTCCTGTGTATCTGCCTGTGAAGCAGCTCTGATTACAGCATCCGCGATTTTTCCACCGGGGATGTTGATTCTCTCACGAGTTTCAGAAGACAGGTTTTGTCTCTGTGCTCTAAACTGGTTCACGATGTTCCTGTGATCTATTTCGGTCTGCAGATATCGGATTAATTGAGGGCTTCCTTCTTTGCCTCGAGATGCTGCGAGTGAATCAGTAAAGTACTGTCTATCCAAAGCATCCTCCATCTCTGTGAGAGATGTATCTGCATCTAATTTTGCTAGGCATCTCCCCCATGGAGAGCCTCGCATTGCGTCTATGGCTTCTTGAACGGTTTCCGTTGTACGAACGATATGCAACCAATGGGCATTGTTTGGATTTTCTTCAGGCAATATCTGATCGGCAATCATCTCATCTGATGCGCCCTTTGATACTGACCTGAGAACTGTCTTGACCTTCTCGTATTGGAATCTCTCGACATAAATTGCGACAAGATCTCTTAGGTTTCCTTGGCAGAAACCGAGTACAGAATTTAGGTCATTATCCAAGTTATGGGTTAAAGCGGCTTCAATAGCATCTGACCCAGACATCCTGGCTGAATAGAGATCCATTTCTTGCCTGTATCCGAATTCTCCGATACTGGCTCCAATCGAATCTGTACCCTGTTGCAGGAGTTGGCGGATTCTTGTGCCATCAATTAGCGACGCCTTGCGAGTCTTTGCTCTCGCTCCAGCATTGGAAATATTGGAACTTCCAGTCGCTAATCTTGCCATCTAATCACCTATTCAATTTCCAAACATTAGTTCGTTTACTGCTCCGAGGTTTGCTTCCCAAACCTCTTGTAATCGTCCATCGAATCTGTAGTCCAATAGTATTGAACCATCTGTAGATTCGAGAATGAAGCCACCTAAGCCGTCAACATCATCGCCAAGATCGAATCCCTTTCCAGTAAGGGCCTTTCTGTCGGTATTTACCGGGTGCAGAATCATATCTCCACCTACAGATTTAGCCTCATTTAGAAGGGATTTCAATATGTCATTACGACCAGCTAAATCGGCTGAACCGACTTTTTCTTGCACTTCTTGCCATGTCGCTTCTAGGACTTCACGGCGTGCAATTAGCTCTCGCTTCTGATTTGCTTGGCGCGCTGATGCTACAACTTCTACGGAAAGTTGGTCGCTTTCTCGCTTTGCTCGAGCAACAACCTCGTCGCGAGCAGCCGCATTAGTTGCGGCTGATTCTGATGCGATCTCTTTGGCTTGCTCTCGCGCGGCCTCTGTGATTGCTTCGCCTTTGGCTTTAGCCGCGGCTGCAATCTGTTCTGCTAGCGCTTCAAGAGTCATATTATCAACTCGTTAATTTCATTCAAAATTCAATTTCTTTGCTTTCGCAATCAGGCTAAGCCTGGCATAACGAACATTGCAAGGAAACCGAACAGAACAATTGTCTCAGGTAGAGCAGTGAACAAAATTGCGTGACCAAGTCGTGACCTGTCCTCTGCAATCATTCCTACAGCTGCAGCACCGATTGGACCCTGGCTCATACCAGTACCAATAGCTGCCAGACCTAGTGCTACACCAGCTCCGAGAGCGGCGTAACCTGCTGTGGTGTTCTCATTGTCTCCTGCATCCTGTGCCTGTACGCCGGTTGCAAAAGCAGCGACGACAAACAAGACGAACAATAGACTCATTCCTTTTATTGCGGTTTTCTTCATTTTTCTTCCTCCATTTTTTCCCAAGCAGACAGCCGGTTGATTACTCACCCTCCACATATTGCGAGGTTCCGCCGAATGGCGAAAACGGTTGTCCGCTGGAATCGTAATATTGCTTCATCCACTCTACCATGTGCAGACGTGCTGCGTGGATGTTTGGACTGAACACACCTAGTAACCAAGCGAATGCTTGGACTAGGAGCCAACCAATGATTAGCAAAACTGCCATCAATGGCTCGTCCATTGAGATTTTATCAAAGAACATGTGATTGCCGGTTTCAGCAATCTTAACTCCGACTATTCCTACTGCGAAAAGTCGAACATAGGAGATGACTGTAGGCATTAGTCCGATTGCTTCTACTGGACCCATAAGGACTGCAACGAACAAATCTAAGCCATGGTATCTGTAGAGAGTCCAGATTAGACAAATTGTTGAGAATGCGATAAGGCCAACTCCTGGCATCAATAATTCATCATAGCTACCGAGGAATCCGTGAGCAAACATGAATCCACCAGCCAACAAAATCATCCAAACTCCTTTTTCGAAGAATGCCGCGACTAATCCAACTCCACCGTGCCCATTTCCGACTAGTAGAATATCACGGAATCCCATGATTAATCCTAGAAGGACATGGAAGCAACCCATGTAGAGACTGATGATGATTAGATCGGTCATGTGGCTTCCAACCCTGTGGAATGGGAAAGCAAGTGATAGGCTGAAACCATAGGATGCTTCCCAACCGTAACCATGTTCGATATCGAATGGGAAGTAAAGTGCGCTGAGGAAGGCGACTGGAGATAGATTGTCGCTGTACATATAATGACCCGCTGAATCTTTCATGTAACTTCCATCAGGATAGGTCAATTTTTCATAAAGGAATATTTCAAAACCTGCTATTTCAGCGTATAAATAGCCGAAAATCAAGGTAGATATACCAATTAGTTGTAAGAATCTGCCACCTAATTTTAGTGTTTCATTTGTACCTGCCCTACTGTATAGGAAGGTTCCAAGACCTGCGGTTGCAAGTCCATAGGCCATGTCTCCTAGCATTACGCCGAAGAAAATTGGGTAAGTGAAGAACATGAAAACTGTAGGATCGAGCCTGCCATATCCTGGCCTTCCTACCATATCTGTAACCAATTCCATTGGCTTAGTTGTTGACCTCGGTTGGTAAGCAATTGGTGGCATCTCTGGTTCATGGTGTTCGTCATCATGGTCGTGATGGGCCCCCCCTGCTTGGATTACAAATGGCTCAACATCTACTACAGTGCAAACGTTGCCAAGAGCGACTTTGATGTCGGCTGACCTATCCATTTCAACCCAGCCGTCAATTACGAAGGCATGGGCTGATACGGCTACTTTCACTGGAGAAGTAATCAATTCGTGATCTCTTTCTAGAACTTCTAAGCCACAAATGAGGTCCTCTCCGTTGTCATCAACCCATTTTGATACAGAATTGGAAAGTCCTTCACTCTCAGTTTGAAGCGCTAATCTCTCATTCATCAGTTCATTCATTCTGGAAGCTGGGTCACCTGAGCCTTCAGGTAACTGAATGGCTGCGAATCCCGCTTCTGAGAG
>CEVF01152693.1_pt1 | contig 10703 bp, 7 predicted proteins | sample 356441 | NCBI WGS metagenome assembly CEVF01 (sample SAMEA2622765, study PRJEB7988) | marine metagenome | biome: marine biome (ENVO:00000447); feature: surface water layer (ENVO:00002042); material: "saline water (ENVO:00002010), including plankton (ENVO:xxxxxxxx)" | depth 5 m
TTTGTAAGGGTAATTGACCTCCAATAATATAACCTGCGTTTATTGCCGTCATGGTTGGGATATATCCAAATGCCCCAACATCCTGGTTGCCCAATGTACCGTAAGAAGCCCTTAATTTAAGGAGGTTTATCGTTGGGGTCAGGCTTTCCATAAACGATTCCCTTGAAACATTCCACCCTGTGGAGACGGAAGGAAAGAAACCAAATCTCTTGTCTTTTGGGAAACGTGAAGAACCATCATATCTACCGTTCAACTCCAATATATATTTATCTTTAAAGATGTAATTTGCACGGTAAAACGCCCCCCTGACGGCCCATTTATAGATGGCCTGGCTTCCCTGAATATCTCCGGTAGCCAATTGCAAAGTAGGTAACGAAGAAGCAATTACTCCATTTCGGTTAATGGAAGTGTACTCATCATAGTATTCTTCTTGGTTGTACCCGGCCAACAGTGTCAATGAATGCTCTTCGCCCAGGTTTGGAGTAAAAGTGCCATAAACATTTAGAACGTTGTACTGTTCTTCCCCAAAACCTTTCCAAACCTTGTTCTCCCCTTCTTCCCTAATGTCATTCGGGGCAAAACCAATCCTTATTTTGGAATAATTGGCAGCATAGTTTTGGTTTTCCTGCTCATAGGTGTATTCCGCATTCACCTTTAATACATCATTTAAAATCCATGCTTGAGCCGTGAAATTGGTTCTAAATGTACTTGTTCTATATTCCTCTTCCCCCCCATCGGTCAATCTTGCCGCCATTCTACCTACAGTGGTATTGGCCCAGCTTCCGTCCGGATTAACAGCATATTCATAGGTATTGAAATTGTAAAGTGTGGTAATGTCAAAATAAGATGGGTTTCTTCGCTTACCCGCGATGTATGAGGTATTAGTGCCCAGACTAAGCCAATCATTCAATTGAGCGTTCAACTTAGTTCTTATGCCGGAACGGGTATAGTAATCATCTGCCAAGATAAGTGAGCCATTGTCTTTGTTGTAAGTACTTGAAACAAAATAATTAAGCTTATCTGTTCCTCCCGTAATACTAAGATTATGATTGTTTGAATAAGTAGTGCTGGAGAGAAAATAATCCGTCCAATCCCGGTTGCCCATATATTCCCACATTCCTGTATTCGGGTTGACCCTAGCTCCAACAGTACCGTTGGGGTCATTACTTCTTTCCCTTGCCCACTGCCATTGGTCATCGGTAAAAAATTGATTGTCCCAAGGGGTATTTCCCGAAAAGGTTTTTTGTAATCTCATATAGATATAGGGGTCATCTATTTTATCAGGGGTTACGGTTGGGGTGCCCACGGTAACACTCGTGTTATAGCTAATGTTGGTTTTACCTTCCTTGCCGTTTTTGGTGGTGACCAATACCACCCCAAAGGCTGCTCTAGCTCCATAAATGGTTGCAGAAGAAGCATCTTTCAGCACTGAAATGCTCTCAATATCTTCTGGGGCTATTTGATTGAGGTAAGTTATATCGGACGGAATGTTATCGATTAAAACCAAAGGATTGCCTCCATTGATAGACGTAAACCCCCTAATATTTATTTTCGGCGTAGCCCCGGGAGCACCACTGGAAAAATCGACATTAAGACCTGGTGACATCCCTTGAAGTCCCTGGGTCACATTATTGATCGGCCTTGTGCTCAATTGCTCTACCGATACGTTGTTCACTGCCCCGGATAGATTGACTTTTTTCTGTTTACCGAAACCGACTACCACAACCTCATCCAAGGCCTGTACATCTTCTTGTAGAACAACGTTGATCGTTGTCATAGAACGTATTTCCACCTGTTCTGTTAAAAAACCTATATTGGAGAATTCCAAGATTTGTCCTTCTTCCGCCATTATGCGATAGTTTCCGTCAAAATCAGTAGTGGTTCCTATTGTAGTGCCTTTTACCACCACCGAAACCCCGGGTATGGGCATATCGGCTTGGTCCAATACCGTTCCATTTATTTCATTCTGACCAAAGCCGATGAAGCTTACGCCCAATAGAAATAAGAAAATTGAATAGTTTTTGATGTTCATAAGGTTCTAAATTTGTTGGTTTATTTGTTTTCAACAACCCATGTATTTAGGGTGGTATTGGGTGTTTTCAAAAGCAGTTTGAAAAATCCTTTGGGTAGTTTTCGAACAGGGATGACCACACCCCCATTTTCTATTTTTACGGATTCCAAGTGTTCGTACCGATCCGTACCCCCAGTTGGAAATTCATTGGTTTTACTGATCAAGAGATTAGCCTTACCCTCTGTTTTAGCCTTCCAGCTCACCCGTAGGTTTTCACCTTCTATCTGGGCGGTCATGTCAAAGGCATCAACGTGTTTGATTAATGAAACCCCATCCCATTCCCTTTGTATTTCCACTGGGATTTGTAGCCCCATGAAATCCGTCATGGTGGGTAGGATATCGACAATGGCAGGGGTTTCTTCCTTGAAATAGGCATTTGTTTCTTTAAGGTTGGTTATGATCCAAGTACTCCGTTCCCTAAGGGATTGTCCGCCATGGTGCCTGCCATCTTCAGGACTTCTGCCATGGTCCGTGGTTACCACCAACAACCACTCTTCATCAAAATTCTCTTCCCTTGATTCTATCGCTTTATAAATGCGACCTACCAGGTCATCCTCAAAATGGACAGCGGCATTGAAACGTTCACTATCACCAAACCTATGTCCCATATCATCGGTGAATTCCAAATAGACCCAAGAAAGATCCGGAGCGTAATTTTCGATGGCTTCTGCCGCTTTATCGGCCACGGTGAAATCGATGAGTTTCATGAAGTTGCGTTCACGATCATGTGGGTAATTGATGGTATCATGCTCCAAGCCGTCAAAAAAATAGTCGACCTTGATATGCCCGGTTTGCTCCAAACCTTCCCCGACCAACTTGGTCCTATTGTCCAACCAGGAGGAAAACACAGCAATGGTTCCATTAGGTCTATTGTCTTTAAATAGCCTGAAAATTGTCGGGTAACTGTAATTGGGAGCTTTAATCCCATTGCCCCATACATTGTGCTTGTAGGCCCATGTCCCCGTAAGTAGACTATTGTATCCTACCGCTGAAATAGTGGGTGTTTCGGTATATGTTCCCTTACTACCTCCCACAAAGGCTTCGGTATAACTGCCCACTTTGGAAATGGCATCAAGATTTGGAGTGTGGGCTTCCTTTAACTGATCGGCAGAAATACCGTCCACGATGATAAAGACTACTTTTCTTTTTAGACTATCGGGGACCAAGAAATCGTTGGCATGAATTGAACCGAACATTAGTCCGACAAACAGGTATAGGGTTATTTTATCTTTCATGGTTTGATGGGTTAAAATTTGGGTCAAAGGAAAATAAATTGAACGAATGTTCAATTAATAAAAGTTTAACTAATCGTTATTGGATCGCAAAATAAATTGAATGGATGTTCAATTAATTATTTTTGAAATATGTATACTTGTCATTTATAAACAGAGTAACAGAAATGGGTAGAAAAAGCTTAGGGAGGACAAGAAAAATAGAAATTATTAAATCATTTTATGAGGTGGCCAAAAACATTGGACTTGAAAATGCTTCCATCGCCAAAGTGGCCAATCACATGAATATCAGTAACGGTCTGGTAATGCATTATTTTAACACAAAAAAAGAATTACTGATCGGTCTTAACGAATATATTTTGGAACAACATTTACATGTGATGACAGATGACCATAAGGGCAACATAAAAAGCCGTCAAGACCTTGAAAACCTCATTGGAAACCTTTTTTCGAGAAAATGGAACAAATATTTTGATGATGGTGTGTTCTATAGTTGCTATGCTTTGATCTATCGAAACGAGGAAATTAACAACAGTTTTAAACAATATCTATTAAAATTGCATGAGGTACTAAGGGAATCTTTAGAGAAAGCAAAAAACAATGGCATTATTAAAAATACCAATATTGAAGAATTGACAGAAATTATATTTGCAATGGTCGATGGGGCTTATTACTACATGGGCATGTTTGACCAAAAAGATGAAGTGAGCAAAAAGCAACAGCAGATTTACATTTCACACTGTCTTAATCTGTTCGAATATTACTAGTCATGGCAGTATTTTTTGAGACCCTTGGTTGGCTGGGCACCTTTTGTTTCCTTTTTTCCTATTTTATGCTCATCAAAAAAAAGTGGTCGTCACATCAATCCATCTATCATTGGTTCAATATTTTAGGAAGTGTTTTTTTTATAATGAACGGCGCCTATTATTCGGCGTGGTCAGTGATATTTGTTAATTTTGCTTGGGGTTGCATTGCCGTTTACGGTTTAATGAAAGATCAAGGAGCCACTAAAAAGCCCCAACAGTGATTCATTGCACAACTGGTTCAATACTGTTTGCCATGGTTGACAGGTTTGGATTAACCGTAATATTTTCATTGATGCTCATTGTTTTTTTAATGCGGTTAAATTTTTAAAAACATTCTTGAACCAATAGTTCAACGGGAACCCCTCCTTAGTAATAAATAAATCAATAGGTTCTTAAACCTTGACAGACAGGGCCCACAGTTCATTCCCCAATTGGTAGGACAGGTTTTCTACAGATGAACCGGCCAAGGTATCAAAGGCGGGGGACGTCACCAGTCCACGGGACTTCAGTATACGGTAGACACTGCTCTCCGAGATATAGTATTCCCTCCCATCGGTCATCTTGCAGGCAAGTCCACGGCAGGATCCCTCCGGAAAGTCCAGGGCCATCTCCACGGGCTCCGGCCTGATCTTTTCCTCGGCGGAGAACTTCCACCTTGTCCTTCCCTTGATGTCCTTTACGATTGATTCCGTGTTCTTCTTGGTCATTACGAAGTGATTTAAATGTTTGATGGATCCATCTTCAAGGCTAGCATGGAGATAACAAAACCATCACTTGGCTATAGACCAAGTCCGGTCCACTTTTAGTTGAAGGTTTACCAAAAAAAACATTCCTAATGGTATTTTTATGTAAATTTGTCCTATGCAACAGGAACTGAAATCCGAAATAACGAAACAGCACATTGTGCACCAAGCATTTAAGCTGTTCTATGAGAATGGTTTTAAATCCACCAGTATCAATGATGTTATGAAGGCCACAAAAATGACGAAAGGGGCCTTCTACCATCATTATGAAAACAAGGAACAGCTGGCACTGGAGGTCATAAAACTCAAAATTCAAAAAAGAGTGTATGATGGGATGATTGCACCTTTAAATGAAGAGGGCAATGCCATGGAGATTTTGGAATCCACCTTTGTCCATCGTTTAAAATCTTTCCCCACCCATGAGAAAAATAATGGTTGCCCGATGAACAACTTCATAAACGAAATCGGCAATACCAAAAAAAGTTGCCAGTTAGCTTTGAAAAACATCATTGAAAAATGGAAGTCTTCGCTAATTGCGCTAATTGAAAGGGGCAAGGCAGAAGGGGCGATCAAGGAAAGTACGAACAATGAGGCGGTCGCAACATTTTTAATCAGTTCCTTTGAGGGTATAAGGGGAATTAGAAAGCTATATGACGATGACCAAATCATCAATGACTACATAAAAGGAATTTCAAATTATTTACAGCAATTAAAACCATGATTTTTTTTGCCCAAAAACATACCAATTTGAATGTTTTAAAACTCCTTAATCAAAAATGAGGAAAAGAGAGAGAAGGAATTTCATTAAAAACGCCGCAATTTTAAGTGCGGCCGGAATAGGAATGCCCCAAATGGTATTTTCGGAGAATGCCCTAAAGAACGAAACAATGGAAACAGAGTTAAAAAGACCCAAAGTATTATTTTTCGATGTAAACGAAACTTTACTGGACCTTACGGCCATGAAAAAAAGTGTAGGCGATGCACTTGGCGGCAGAAGCGATCTATTGCCTTTGTGGTTCACCACCATGCTTCAATATTCGCTCGTTACCACTGTAGGTCGAAAATATGAGGCTTTTGGGGTTATTGGTGCTGCCGCATTGCAAATGGTCGCCGCAAATAACGGGATTGACCTTAGTGAAGAAGAAGCAAAAGAAGCCATACTGCCTCCTTTACGCTCCATTCCACCACATCCAGAAGTAAAAGAGTCCTTAAATAAATTAAAAGATGCAGGTTATACTTTGGTGAGTTTTACCAATTCATCGAATATTGGTGTTGAAACACAATTCAAAAATGCGGGGTTAACAGACTATTTCGACCAAAGGTTAAGCGTTGAGGACATTGGCAAATTTAAACCACATACGGATGCATATGATTGGGCAGCGAGAAAAATGGGGGTTCAAGCACATGAATGTATGCTCGTAGCGGCACACGGTTGGGATATTGCCGGGGCAATTTGGGCAGGTTGGAGAGGTGCTTTTATCAGCCGTCCTGGTGCACAATTGTATCCACTCTCACCAAAACCGGAAATAAGCGAAAGCGACCTTGCATTGACCACCAAAAAACTAATGGAATTAAAATAGCTATGGGAAAATTGGACAACAAAGCATTGGCCTTATTACTGTTTCGCATATCTTTTGGAATGAACTTTCTATTTCACGGAATAGTGAGGATGCCCAATTTAAAAAACTTTGTGACAGGAATGCAAAATACCTTTCAAGGTTCATTGCTACCGGAAATTATAGTAACACCCGTAGCCTACGTCATTCCTTTTACGGAGCTCATCATCGGTATTTTTTTATTGCTCAATAAATTTGCTCGAGAAACCCTAATTGCCGCTTTTGTGCTAATGAACCTATTAGTTGTCGGGAGTTCCTTTGCCCAAAAATGGGATCTGGTCGGTCTGCAATCCACCTATATCGGGTTTCTGTTTTTGTTATTATACTTTACCAATGACCGCCAAAAATAAATCCAAATGTAAAGTCAAGGGAATGAAAATTGAAAACAAAAAAAACCGGTGACCTGTCCCTCCAGAGGGATTGCGCAGCCTTGCCCCTTTCCCAGGAAGTCCAAGACCATTTTCCGATATTATGCGGGACATATGACCGAACACCAACCAAGGCTTCTTAAACAACACCCATGGGAGCGGCATACAATGAAGTTGTCACGAGTTTACCACAGCCACGTATATGAAATGACCGACCTGAGGAAGCGACGTCTTCAAGTCGGTCATTTTGTTGGTCCCTTTGTGTTTTTCAACTGGGGTATGTCCTATTTTTGATGGTTCTTTTTAAACCAAACCTAATTTTAACCCCATCCCCCACCGAGTGCTTTGTATAGATTCACCGTTGCTATTTGTTTTTGTTTGTGGGCATTGATGAGCTCCAATTTGCTCTGCAAATAATTTTGATGCGCAGTAAGCACTTCCAAATACGAGGCTTTTGCCATTTTATAAAAGACTTCGGAAGCCTCGATAGATTCAGCTAATATCCCGTTTTCTTGATCTTTGAACGCTATGATTTCACGCAATTCCTTGAGGTCGATCAACGTATCACTGACTTCCATATAGCCGTTCAAAATACTTTTTTGATAATTGTACAAAGCTTCCAGTTGATTGGCCTTGGCTGTATTGAACTCCGCTTTTAGGGCTTTCCGGTTGATCAAGGGGGCTGTCAACCCTCCGGTAAAGGAATAGGCAATGGATTCCGGTGAGGTAAACAGGAACTTGGGATTAAAGGCGCTATAACCAACACTGGCCCCAATGTTTATGCTTGGAAAAAATGTAGCTTTAGCGGCTTTTAAATCAAATTTTGTTGCTTCCACTTCTAAAGCTGCTTGACGGATATCCGGGCGGTTTGTGAGCAATTGTGCCGGTACTCCTGTTTTTATTTCATGGGGAAGGTCTTGAAATAAACGCGCTTTTGACCGTTCAATGGGTCGTGGGTATCTACCCAATAAAAAATTTAGGGCATTTTCGGTTTTGGCAATGGCTTGTAAGGTTTCTTTTTTACGGGCCTGTGTGTTGAGCAATTGTGCCTGAAATTGCTGGACGGCCAATGCATTTGCTTTTCCCACTTCCTTTTGTAGGCCTACCACTTCAAGGGCTTCTTTTTGTTTTTCGATGGTATGTTCCAGCGTTTCAAGTTCATTGTCCAAGGCCAGGAGTTCATAGTACAAAGTGGCTACATCAGCTACTAAGTTTGATTTTACAAACGTACTGCCTTCAATACTTGCCAAGTACTTGGAAAGTGCAGCCTTACGGCTGTTTTTCAGCTTTCCCCAGATATCGATTTCCCAAGAGCTTGTCAAACCCAAATAGTAATCGTTATAGGCCGGAAGTAAAGGGTCTCCGGAAAGAAAAGTCCCGCCTTCGTTACCTGCCCAATCCACGGAATATTCTCCAACACGTTCGCGACCCGCCCAAGAATTTAAATCTAAATTTGGCCATTGCCTGCCTTTGGCTTTCAACAATTCCGATTCCACGGTTACTATTCTTTGTAAAGCCATCTGCAAATCAAAATTGTTCGCAAGGGCCGTCTCTATCAATCGGATAAGGTGCTCATCACCAAAGTATGCTTTCCAATTGAGTTGGGCAATATTGGTGCTATCGGTCAATGTCTTTTCATAATGTTCAGGAAGTTCTTGTTGTGGAATACCCACATTGGTATTCAGTGTCTTACAACTACTTATAATCAGTAGGAATAAAGGGACATATATAAATTTTAATGGTTTCATACTTAATGGTTTAATGTTTCGGTGAATGTTTTTTGAGACTTTTCATTTCGAATGAATTTTTCGGATATTTTGGCAAAAACCAAATACAGTCCGGGGATGATGACCACACCGAACAGGGTTCCGAACAGCATGCCGCCCAGTGCTGCCGAACCTATGGTTTTGTTACCTATGGCACCGGCACCAGAGGCCAATACCAAAGGCAACAAACCGGCCATAAAAGCAAAGGATGTCATTAAAATAGGCCGTAAACGCAAGCGAGCCCCTTCAATGGCGGCCTGTAAGGCACTTTTCCCTTCGCTGCGTTTCTGATTGGCAAACTCCACAATAAGAATGGCATTCTTACCTAAAAGTCCAATGAGCATGACCATGGCGATTTGCGAATAGATATTGTTTTCCAAACCGAAAATACTGAGCGTGAAGAACGCTCCAAACATGCCCGTTGGGAGCGACAGAATAACGGGCAGGGGCAGCAAAAAGCTTTCGTATTGTCCCGAAAGAATCAAAAAAACAAAGAGCAAACAAATAAAGAAAATAAGGATGCCTTTGTTACCGGCATTGACTTCGTCATACGAAATACCGGCCCAAGCAATGTCATAGCCTCTTGGCAGTTTTTCTTTTGCTACCTCTTGTATGGCTTTTAGGGCATCGCCACTACTGTAGCCCGGTGCTTCCTCACCATTTAGGGCTGCAGCAAAATACATGTTGTGCCTATTGATTTGGTCTACGCCAAATGATTTCTCCAAGGTGATAAAGGTAGAAAGCGGCACCATTTCACCACGATCGTTTTTTACACGATAATTTAAAATATCCTCCGGCTTTTCCCTGTATTCCGGAAGGGCTTGTACCATCACCTTGTAAGTCCTGCCGAATTTGATAAAGTTGGAAGCGTATTCGCTACCCACCAAAGTAGAGAGTGTGTTCATGGCATTGTTTACCGTAACGCCTTTTTGGGCAGCTTTATCATAATCCACATGCAGTGTATAATGCGGAATATTGGCGTTGAAAAGGGTAAAACAATTACCTATTTCGGGGCGTTTGTTCAAATCTTCAACAAACTGTTGGGTAACGGCCTCCATCGCCTGTAGGTCGTTATTCCCCGTTTTGTTCAATAGTTTCACTTCAAAACCACTGGCATTTCCATAACCCGGCACGGCAGGAGGAGGGAAGAATTCAATTTCAGCGCCCTTAATATGTGCTGTTTTTTCTTTAAGTCTTTCGATAATCCCCATTACGGAAGCTTTGCGTTCGCCCCATTCTTTAAGGTTTATCAAGAAGCTGCCGTAAGTGGCACCCGTTCCGTCAGAAAGGATATTGGTTCCCGCCAAGGAAGAAATACTTTCTATCTCTTTTACATCTTGGATTTCTTTTTCAATTTCCCCTACCACCGCTTTGGTGCGTTCTAAGGTAGACCCCGATGGTGTCAGCACATTGATGTAGAACATCCCCTGGTCTTCATTGGGAATAAACCCGCTGCGCAATACTTTTCCAAAAATTCCTGACCCAATAACAAAAGCAATCAAGATGCTCCAAGTCATTACCCTTCTGTTGATGATACGGTTGAGGATGTTTTGGTATTTGCCTTCTAAGTTTTCGTAGATCGCGTTGAATTTTGAAAAAAACTTTCCAAAGAAACTGTTGTTGTCCAATTCAGGATGTTTGAGCAACAAGGAACAAAGGGCAGGTGCTAAGGTAAGGGCAACGATTCCTGAAAGCACAATGGCAATGGCCATGGTAAGTGAGAACTGGCGAAAGAAAATTCCAGCAGGGCCGCTCATAAAAGCGACGGGGACAAACACAGCCGACATCACCAGAGTGATGGCCAATATAGCTCCGCTAATTTCTTTCATGGCCGCTTGGGTAGCCTGTTTGGCATTTAATCCGTAGCGCTCCATTTTGGCGTGCACGGCTTCTACCACAACAATCGAATCGTCAACCACAATACCAATCACAATCACCAAGGCAAAGAGGGTGATTAGATTCAGTGAAAAACCAAAGAATTGCATAAAGAAGAAGGTTCCCACAATAGAAACCGGAACGGCAAGGGCAGGAATGAGTGTGGCTCTCCAATTTTGAAGAAAAACAAAAACGACTAAGGTCACCAAAAGCAAGGCCTCAATGA
>CEVF01154536.1_pt1 | contig 10701 bp, 8 predicted proteins | sample 356441 | NCBI WGS metagenome assembly CEVF01 (sample SAMEA2622765, study PRJEB7988) | marine metagenome | biome: marine biome (ENVO:00000447); feature: surface water layer (ENVO:00002042); material: "saline water (ENVO:00002010), including plankton (ENVO:xxxxxxxx)" | depth 5 m
TTTTGGTCTCCACTATGAAGGAAAAGATCGGTTCGTGGTCCGTGAAGAAATCGCGAAGGAATTGGAGGAGAAGGGCTATTTGGTGAAAACAGAACAGCATATCAACAAAGTGGGCACCTCCGAACGAACAAAAGCAGTTATTGAACCAAGACTCTCAGATCAATGGTTCCTGAAAATGGAAAACTTGGCAAAACCTGCTATTGAAGGCGTTTTGAAAACAAAGGATGTAAAACTATATCCTTCCAAGTTTGAGAATACCTATCGCCATTGGATGGAAAACATCAGGGATTGGAACATTTCCCGACAATTGTGGTGGGGACAACAAATCCCGGCCTATTATTATGGAGATGGCAAAGAGGATTATGTAGTTGCAGAATCTCTGGAAGAAGCATTGAAACTGGCAAAAGCCAAAAATCCGAATATCCAAGCCTCCGATCTACGTCAAGACCCCGATGTGTTGGATACCTGGTTTTCATCTTGGTTATGGCCCATCAGTGTTTTCGGGGGTATATTGGAACCGGACAATGAAGAGGTGAATTATTACTACCCTACCAGTGATTTGGTCACAGGACCCGATATTTTGTTCTTTTGGGTAGCCCGTATGATCATGGCAGGGTATGAATTTAGAGGAAAAAGACCGTTTGAAAATGTGTACTTGACGGGATTGGTCCGTGATAAGCAACGTAGAAAAATGTCCAAATCTCTCGGTAATTCGCCCGATGCCCTAAAATTGATAGAAAATTTTGGAGCCGACGGTGTCCGTGTGGGACTTTTGTTGAGCTCTGCTGCAGGAAACGATCTATTGTTCGATGAAGCCCTTTGCCAACAAGGAGCCAATTTTGCCAATAAAATATGGAACGCATTCCGATTGGTGAAAGGATGGGAGGTGGCCGATATTCCACAGCCAGAGGCCGCACAAAAAGGAATTGAGTGGTACAGGGCGAAATTCAACCAAACTTTGGTGGAAATTGAAGATCATTTTTCCAAATACCGAATTTCCGATGCTCTAATGGCTACCTATAAATTGGTGTGGGACGATTTCTGTTCATGGTTGTTGGAAATTGTAAAACCTGAGTATCAGAAACCAATTGACAAAACCACATATAATGAAGTACTGGGTCTTTTTGAAGAAAACCTAAAACTGCTTCACCCGTTTATGCCCTTCCTTACGGAAGAAGTTTGGCAACATATCGCCGAACGCTCCCCAGAGGATGCGTTAATAGTGTCCCGATGGCCGGAAGTAAAAGAAGTGGATTCCGTATTGATAGCTGATTTTGAATTTGCTTCTGAGGTGATATCCGGGATACGGACCATTAGAAAGGAGAAAAACATACCCCAAAAAGATGCCTTGGAACTTTTTGTATTGAATACCGAAGGTATTGGTAAACAAATGGATGCCATCATATTAAAATTGGGAAACCTCTCAAAAATGGAGGTTGTTGATTCCAGTTTGGATAGAGCCCTCACTTTTAGGGTGAAGAGCAACGAATATTTTATTCCAATCAGTGGGGCCATAGATGTGGAGGCAGAAATTGCCAAGATCACGGAAGAACTCAACTATACCAAAGGTTTTTTGAAATCTGTGGAAAAGAAACTGGGCAATGAACGTTTTGTGAACAATGCCCCGGAGCAAGTTGTGGCCATGGAACGTAAAAAAGCTGCCGATGCCGAGGCGAAAATAGAGACCTTGGAAAAAAGCTTGGCAAGTTTGAAATAGTATAAGTATTATATACATCAGATAGATTGAGAGAGGCTGTCTAAAAAGTAGTGTATAACGTCATCCTAAACAGGTTCAGGTTGACAAAAACAAGCTTTTAGGACAGCCCCTTTCCTTTTTTTTATACTTTGGAACAGATAAACCAATGCTTTAATCACCTATGAAAAACCTCAACAGAAGAAGTTTTATCCAAAAAACTTCATTGACCGCAGCAGCGGTCACCATTGCCCCAAGCTATTTAAAAGCCAATTCGGAAAGACCACTTTCTTCAATTTATATGGGCGGATTTGCAGCGCCTAAATTAGACCGGGTCCGAGCGGCATTCATAGGAGTAGGGGCCAGGGGAGGAACACATGCCAAATTTTTTGCCGCTTTGGAAGGAACCGAAGTGGTCGCTATATGTGACCTTTATGAGGATTTGGTAAAGGAAAAGACCCGATGGGTGCAAGAAGCCAGTGGCCCGAACAGGCACAAAAATATCGCTCAATACTGGGGTGATGAGGAAAAGTGGAGGACCATGCTCAACGAAGTCCGCCCCGATGTGGTTTTTATAGCCACCAACTGGGCAAATCATGCCCCGATGGCCATTGGTGCCATGGAACACGGAGCCCATGCTTTCGTAGAGGTGCCCATCGCTACCACTATTCAAGATATGTGGGATATTGTGGATACGAGCGAACGCACCCAAAAACACTGCATGATGTTGGAAAACGTGAACTATAGCAGGGATGAGTTGATGTTCCTTAATATGTGTCGGGAAGGCATGATTGGTGAGATCTTGCACGGCGAAGCAGCCTATATTCACGAATTGCGATGGCAAATGGAAGAACAGGAGCGAGGTACGGGATCGTGGAGAACCCATCATTATGCCAATCGAAACGGAAACCTGTACCCGACACATGGCCTGGGTCCTGTTGCCCAATACATGAGTTTGGCCAGACAGGAGGATACCTTTGGCAGCTTGGTCTCTTTCTCCACTCCGGCAAGAGGGCGTGACCTTTACGCAGAAAAAAATTACCCAGCAGACCATAAATGGAACCAACTCGATTTTAAAGGGGGAGATCTAAATACATCCATTATAAAAACAGTTTTTGGGAAGACCATTATGGTTCAATGGGATGAAACCAGTCCTAGACCTTATTCCCGGTTGAACCTGGTACAAGGAACCAAAGGGGTTTTGGCTGGTTTTCCGACACGTGTTGCCCTGGAAGGGGGCGTGGAAGGAATCACCAAAGATCATCATTCCTGGGTGCAAGGAGAACAACTCGAAAAACTTTATGAAAAATATGATCACCCATTGTACAAGAGATTGAATGAAGCGGCCAAAGGTAGTGGACATGGGGGTATGGATGGGATTATGGTGTACCGCATTGTCGAATGCCTGCAAAAAGGGCTGCCCTTGGACCAAAATGTGTACGAAGGATGCCTATGGAGTGCTGTCTCTCCATTAAGTGAGCGTTCGGTAGCCAGTGGGGGATCACCGCAACCTTTCCCGGATTTTACCAGGGGCAATTGGAAAGAAACAGCCCCATTGCAAATTATAAGCTAAGTAGACTACGCCAATGATTGAGATAAAAGTTCCGGCCCGAATCTGTTTTTATGGTGATCACCAAGACTATTTGGGACTTCCGGTCATTGCAGGAACCATTGATCGGTACATTAACTTAAAAGCGACCCAAAATTCAGATAAGAAATATGTTCTGCGACTTTTGGACCTACAACAAGAATTGTCCATCTCATTGGATGATGGCTTAGAGCAAGTTCAACCTGATGATTATTTTCGGTCCGCTATGGCCGTTGTAAAGAAACAGGGATTCCAACTTGATCAAGGTTATGATGTAGAAATTTCTGGAAATATCCCCGTCAATGCCGGATTGTCAAGTTCTTCAGCCTTGGTGGTAGCCTGGATTCGTTTTTTGGTGGCCACGCAAGGCAGGTCCGAAACCATCTCGGATTATCAGATAGGCCGATGGGCGTATGAGGCCGAAGTTTTGTTCTTTGATCAGCCCGGTGGATTGATGGATCAATATACCATCGCACAAAAAGGGCTCATTTATATTGATACCAAAAACGGAGAAAGTAGTCGTCTGAACGCCAAGTTGGGAAAACTTTTGGTGGCCGAGTCGGGGGTACCCAAAAAAACTTTGGAGGTTTTGAAAAATGCCCGGGTGTATGCAAATAAAGCTGTGGATGCCGTCAAGGCAAAACATCCCGAGTTGGTATTGGAGCAAGTGCGATTGGAGGATTATGAAAAATATGTGGGTCTTGTTCCGGTACAGTTTCAAGGATATTGGTATTCCACCATTTATAATTATCACATCACCTTGGAAGCAAAGGATGAACTTTTAAAGGTAGCCCCGAATCTTCACAAATTAGGTGATTTAATGAACCAACATCAGACCATTCTTCAAAAATTCATCAAAAATACCCCGGATGAAATGATAGAGATGATGGACGCAGCCAGGGGTGCCGGTGCTATTGGAACTAAAATCATTGGTTCCGGAGGTGGTGGTTGTATGGTGGCCATGGTAGGTGATGCTACCGAAAATGAGGTGAGAAAAGCCTTTTTGAACAAGGGGGCAAAGGCGGTTTATGCCGTTGAATTAACAAGTTGATCGCAATGGAGAATACGAGTTTGATCATTATGGTGGGCGGAGCGTCTTCGCGAATGAAAAGAAGTTTAAAAGTCAAGGATGGCCATAAGGGCATCATGGACAATATCCCCCATAAAAGTTTGATTCCCGTTGGAAAGTACGGCAAACCGTTTCTGTACTATTTGGTCCAGAATGCGGTAGAAGCGGGCTATACCCGGCTTTATTTGATTACCAGTGCCGAAAACCAAGCATTTCAAAAATTGAAGGACGGGGGACTTCCTTCTGGACTTGAAGTGTTTCTGGCTGTTCAAAATGTCCCTGCGGGGAGATCAAAACCATTGGGTACGGCGGATGCACTGCAACAATGTTTAGATCAATATCCTGAATTGAAGCAGACGACATTCACGGTCTGTAACGGGGACAACCTCTATTCTGTTGGTGCTTTAAAAGATCTGCGAAGGGAACGAACCGCTCCCCATGCGTTGATCAGTTACGGAAGCTCGGGATTTGAGTATACAGAGGAGCGCATAGCAAAGTTTGCTGTTATGAATATTTCTTCTGAAGGCTTTTTACGGGAAATAATTGAAAAACCCGATTTAAGGGATGTTCCCAAGTATAGGGATGAATCCGGTGAGCTCCGGGTTAGCATGAACATTTTTAGTTTTTCGGGGGAGGCAATATATCCTTATTTGAAAAATTGCCCGATCGACCCCGAACGCGATGAAAAGGAACTGCCCAAAGCGGTGGCTATTTTGGTAAGCGAACATCTCAAAAGTGTACTTTGTATTCCCCGTTCGGAACATATTCCAGATTTAACAGATGCCAACGATATTCAGTTATTTAAAAATTTAGAGTAACTTAAGGGCACATAATCTCATTCTTGCATCGAACAAAATTTAAATTATTGGAATGGAATCGTATGCAACGGCGTTGTTATATGCCACACCTTTTTTTATTGGTCTGGTGCTCATAGAAATACTTTACGGGCATTTTGTAAAAGACCAAAAGCACAATTTAATGGATACCGTGAGCAGTTTAAGCTCTGGGTTGACCAACGTGGTGAAGGATTCTCTGGGACTTGTACTTATTTTGGTCAGTTATCCATTTTTGTTGGATCATTTGGCGTTGGTTGAGATCAAGGCAACTTGGCTTGTTTGGGTAGTGGCGTTTATTGCTTTGGATTTTGCCGGCTATTGGAACCACCGATTGAGTCATCGGATTAATTTTTTCTGGAATCAGCATGTGATCCACCACAGTAGCGAAGAATTCAACTTGGCCTGTGCACTGCGTCAACCTATATCGAATTTATTGGGGTATTATGCACTTTTATTGATTCCTGCAGCGCTTTTAGGGGTGCCAAATAAAGTTATAGCCATATTGGCGCCGATACATCTATTTGCCCAATTTTGGTACCATACCCAACATATCGGTAAAATGGGGATTTTGGAATATGTGATCGTAACCCCTTCGCAGCATCGGGTCCACCATGCCATTAATCCTGAGTATATTGATAAGAACCTTGGACAGATTTTTTGCGTTTGGGACAGAATGTTCGGCACGTTTCAGGAGGAATTGGATGAGGTTCCGCCACAATACGGTGTGCTTAAACCTGCAAACACGTGGAATCCCATCATCATCAATTTTCAACATTTATGGCGATTGGTGCAAGATGCATGGAGAACCAAAAATTATTGGGACAAGGTACGGATATGGTTCATGCCCACAGGTTGGCGGCCAAAAGACGTGGTCGAGAAATATCCCGTCACCATCATTGAGAATGTGTATAATTTCAGGAAGTATCAGCCCGAAGCTTCTACTTCACTTAAAGCTTATTCGCTCTTTCAGTTGAGTGTGACCACTTTTTTGATGCTGTTTATGTTCTCGAATTACTCAGAAATCGGCTTTGATGGCTTGTTGTTGTTCGGAGCTTTTATTTTTATCGGAATATACGGGTACACCACTTTAATGGATGGTAAAAAGTATGCAGTTTGGATTGAAGTGGTTCGTGGAATAGGGGGATTGACCCTAATTTATTTTACGAATGACTGGTTTGGAATGGATAGTTACCTTTCAATGGGAAGTTTTATCGTGGCCCTATATTTTTTGATCACCATTTTTGGTGGGATTTACTTTACCTATTTTGAAAAGTCTTTCGCGACACCTGATTTGGCGTCCTAGAGTGTTTTTATTTCTTTCTCCACCAGTGCAATGTATTTTTCCATAGCTTCCTCGACACTTATTTGTTTAGCCTGGAAGAGGGCATTTGCCTTAAATGCATTGATAAGTGGTGTTCTGCTCCCTGGATTGTCGAAATTCTTATTGGCTATTTTAAAATATGCATACAATTTCAGCAACAAATCGGCCGGTAACGGGTCTGTGTAGTCGTTAACAAAGTTAACGGCGTCGTTAAATCTTTTATGTAGATCGTCACTAATCATCCAAAGGTCTTACAGAAGCAATGCAGGTACGTGCACCTACTACTTTTTGATTCAATTCAACGGTAATGTCACAGTCAAGGGGCAACAATAGATCCACCCGAGAACCAAATTTAATAAAACCTGCATCTTCCCCTTGGGTCACTTGTTCACCCTCTTCCGCATAATTTACAATTCTTCGTGCCATTGCACCAGCTATTTGCCGGTATCCAATTTCACCAAATTTCGGTGTGTGGAGAATTATAGTGGTGCGTTCATTTTCCGTACTGGATTTTGGATGCCAGGCCACCAAATATTTCCCGGGATGATATTTGGAATAGGTTACGGTGCCACTAGCGGGATATCGGGTCACATGCACATTGGTGGGGGACATAAATATGGATACCTGCTTTCTTTTGGCCTTAAAATACTCCGTTTCCTCAACTTCCTCGATGACCACTATTTTTCCGTCCGCAGGTGCCAATATTTCATTGAAATTGGGAGTTACCAATCTCTTTGGGTTTCTAAAAAACTGTAGGATGGCTATCAATACCAGAAGTGCACCGATCTGTACCGCATACCGTACCCATTCCACATCAATATAATATTGTGCGGCCAGAACTATTGCAACCACAATAAAAAAAGTGGTTATTATAATTTTTTGCCCCTCTTTATGAAACATAGGAGAATATATTTAAAATCAAATACGCAAAAGGTGCAGCAAATACCAAGCTATCCAATCGGTCCCAAATTCCGCCATGTCCGGGTAGAATAGCCCCGCTATCCTTAACTCCGGCCATTCGTTTGAATTTAGATTCCAATAGATCGCCCAAACTTCCTGCGACCACAATTAAACAGGCCATTAACATCCATTCTGTCAAGGAAAGCCTTGTTTCCTGCCACGATAAAAAATATGCGGCCAACAATGCAAAAATAAGACCTCCGACAGAACCTTCAATGGTTTTTTTTGGTGAAACTGAAGGAAAAAGTTTTGTTCGCCCCAAAGTTCTTCCCACCAAATAGGCAAAAGTGTCGTTTACCCATATCAAAATAAAGATTCCCATGATCAAAAATTTTGCAAAACTATCTTGGTTATAAGGGATCATGGTCAAAAAAATGCACCCACCCCCAATATAGAAAAGGGCAATGATGGATTTTTGGAAGTTGGTAAAGTGCCTTGTTTTTTTTGAAAAAAGGAAAAACAGCAATGCCAAATTCACCGTTATGGTACATATCATCAACAAATTTATTGCTGTGGCATCATTGGTCAAATAAATGAAAATCCACCACAGGGCCAAATAGGCCACAAACACATAGTATCCTTTGAGTTTTACAATTTGCTTGAATTCGTATAGGCATGCCAGGCCAAATGCCATGAAAAGAAAGTCGAAAGCGTCCGAACTCAAAAAAACTGCACTCAGCAGAAGTACCACATAAATTACCCCTGTTATGGAGCGTCTTAAAATTTCTCTCATGTATTTAGAAATCTTCTAGGAGTAAAAGATATACATTTTTTGAGGCACTTCCGTAGGAAAGAAAATCATCCTTGTTTTCGGCAGTGGGTTGAAAGTGCTTTAGTGTGGTAATATTGTTCGGAATGTTTTTCTGATATCGTTCTTTGATAATTTTCAAGGCTTCACTGATGGAGTCCACTAATTGGCTCGTAGTGGCAAAAACCACCAGATTGGAGGGTAGTTCGTCCAATTTTTTTTCTTTGATCTGATTGGAACAGACCAAAATGGAACCATTATGGGCCACTAAGTGTTCACATGTAGTGAAGAAAATATCACTTTCGTTGCGGTTATTGGTAAAATCTATATTTTCCGAAGCAAAACGGGTTTCAAGTCTTGGATCCAACGAATAGAAAAGATGGTTTTGCCAATCGTTTTCGGAAATAATGTTTTTCAGTGCTTCCGAAACTTCGGCAAAGTCTTCGCAATAAATAAATTTCCCCCCGTTTTTTTTGAAGTAGATGGTGAACTTCTCATCAACGGGAATTTTTAGATCGGGCATGTGGTCACCACGGGTTTCCGTAGTTTCTTTTGGAACCTTTTTTCCTCCCCCGAAAAGTTTTTTAAAAACTCCCATTTATGGCACTTGTTCTTTTCTACTGGATCAATGAAATTCTTTTGATGGAACTTTTATCCAAATAATTTTTATTTGGTAGGTTCAAGTTCTTCCTCTTCTTTTTCAAACGGCCGTCGGCCAAAAATCTTTTCCAAATCGTCTTTAAAGATAACCTCTTTATCCAAAAGTCTTTCGGCCAGTTCGGTAAGTTTGTCCTTGTTGGCTTCTAAAAGCTTAATGGCTCGCTGGTATTGCTCTTCTATCATTTTGGATATCTCCTGATCGATTTTTTGGGCCGTTTGTTCACTGTAGGGTTTAGTGAACCCATATTCGTTTTGGCCGGATGAATCGTAATAGGTAATGTTCCCTAGTTCATCATTGAGGCCGTATATAGTTACCATGGCACGGGCCTGTTTGGTTACTTTCTCCAAATCGCTCAACGCACCTGTGGATATCTTATCGAATATCACTTTCTCGGCAGCTCTACCACCCATGGTCGCACACATTTCGTCCAACATTTGCTCTGGACGGACGATCAAGCGTTCTTCCGGAAGATACCAAGCGGCTCCCAGGGATTGTCCACGGGGAACAATCGTAACTTTTACCAAAGGGGCGGCATGTTCCAGCATCCAGCTTACCGTAGCGTGTCCTGCTTCGTGGAACGCAATGGTCTTCTTTTCATCAGGGGTGATGATCTTGTTTTTCTTTTCCAGACCACCAACGATTCTATCCACAGCATCCAAGAAATCTTGTTTGGTCACCGCTTTTTTCTCTTTACGGGCAGCGATTAGGGCCGCTTCGTTACAAACATTTGCAATGTCTGCTCCCGAGAAACCTGGGGTCTGCTTGGCCAAAAAGTCCAAATCCAAGGTTTCCGCTGTTTTTATGGGTCTAAGGTGTACTTCAAAGATTTCTTTCCTTTCGTTCAGATCGGGAAGGTCCACATAGATCTGGCGGTCAAAACGTCCTGCACGCATCAATGCTTTGTCCAAGACATCGGCACGGTTGGTGGCCGCAAGTACTATTACATTGGTATTGGTACCAAAACCGTCCATTTCGGTCAACAATTGATTCAGGGTGTTTTCCCTTTCATCATTGGAACCTGTAAAGTTGTTTTTGCCCCTCGCACGTCCAATGGCATCGATTTCATCGATAAAAATAATGGCAGGGGATTTATCCTTTGCTTGTTTGAACAAATCACGGACCCTTGATGCACCTACACCCACGAACATTTCCACAAAATCGGAACCCGATAATGAGAAAAACGGGACTTTGGCTTCTCCTGCGACCGCTTTTGCCAATAGGGTCTTTCCTGTTCCTGGAGGACCTACCAATAGGGCACCTTTGGGTATTTTACCACCTAAGGATGTGTATTTGTCAGGGTTTTTTAGGAACTCAACGATTTCTTGTACTTCTTCTTTTGCCCCTTCAAGACCAGCAACATCTTTAAAGGATGTACGTGTGTCCGTTTTTTCGTCGAACAGTTTGGCCTTGGATTTTCCGATGTTGAAAATTTGACCACCTGCACCGCCTCCGGCACCGCCCGACATCCTGCGCATAAGGTATATCCATATACCAATGATGAGCGCAAAAGGAAGTAACGTCAAAAATATTTCGCCGATTACGTTGGACTCCGTGTCAAACTCCACAATGGTATCCAGATTGTTCTCTTTTTTGATCTCGGTGATTTCATTTTGGAAAATCTGTAGGTCACCATAATCAAGGATATATTGGGGAACCAACCCAGAGGAAGGCAATAGCGGTTTTTCGGCTACACCTTTGTGTACGTCTTTTTTCAAAGCTTCCTCGGTGAGGAATACCTTGGCTTGACGTGTGTTTGTAATGATAACAATTTTGGAAATATCGCCGTTGCGCAAAAATTCCTGTAATTCTGATGTTGTGGTTTTTT
>CEVF01018284.1_pt1 | contig 10688 bp, 7 predicted proteins | sample 356441 | NCBI WGS metagenome assembly CEVF01 (sample SAMEA2622765, study PRJEB7988) | marine metagenome | biome: marine biome (ENVO:00000447); feature: surface water layer (ENVO:00002042); material: "saline water (ENVO:00002010), including plankton (ENVO:xxxxxxxx)" | depth 5 m
TATCAAGAAAACGAATTAAATGTTTTAGCAAAAAAAATTATTGAGCAGACCGATCGCACATCGAACATATTACAATCATTGGTCAATTTTGCACATGCAGGGTCAGTTCGCAAAAGTCGAAAGCAAGAATTTGTCGACATAAGTGATTGTATACAAGAAGCAAGAATGCTCATTTCACTCGATAAGAAAAATAATGATATAGAGTACCAAATATCTTGTAGTTCAGATGCAACAATTCTCGGCGACCCTCAGCGAATTTTGCAAGTGCTAGTTAACCTCATCAACAATGCCCGTGATGCGAGTCAACCAAAAAGTACAATTACCTTAAATGCGACGTCAGAGGACGAGCATGTCAGGATAACGGTAACTGACCACGGAGTTGGAATTTCGCAATCAATAAGAGATCGTATTTTCGATCCATTCTTCACAACCAAGGAAGCCGGTGAAGGAACGGGTCTTGGTCTTTCTTTAGTTTTTAGCATAATAGAGGACTTGGACGGAGATATTGATATAATTAGTCCGGTTAACAAAGAGTCCGGGAGAGGAACATCTGTAATCGTCACATTACCTCGAGTCTCAAATATTACGCAAGCTTATGAAAAATAGTAGATTCTTTCCACATTTGGTTTAAAAGTCTTAAGTATGGGAAAAATAATCGAATCAAAACAAATTCTCGTAGTCGAGGATGAAGAGGTTATTCGTAATTCCTTACGACGCCTTTTGGAGCGTCATAGTTATAAAGTAAAAGCGGCAATAACTGTCCAAGAGTCTATTGAGAAATATAACCTGGATGATTTTGACGTGATCATCAGCGACCTCCGACTACCTGGAGCTCCGGGGACCGACTTGATAAAAGCGACAATTACGCCTGTTTTAATTATGACAAGTTACTCCAGTATTCGATCCGCGATCGACTCTATGAAAATGGGTGCTGCCGACTACATCGCAAAACCTTTCGAGCATCAAGAACTAATCGATACTGTAGAAAAAATAATTGTTTTAAACTCAAATGAGGCTAACCATGTTACCAAGCATGAGTCAGAACCGCCTGTTCAAGGTATGGTAGGTAGTTGTCCCCAAATGGTAGAAATGTTCAGACGCATTCGAAAAGTAGCGCAAACCAACTCAACCGTTTTGATCAGTGGTGAATCAGGGACAGGTAAAGAGTTAGTAGCAAAAGCTATTCATAATTTGAGTGGTCGCGGTGGTAACGAAATGGTGTCTGTAAATTGTGCTGCTATTCCGGAGAGCTTAATCGAATCGGAATTATTTGGACATGAGAAGGGAGCATTCCCAGGAGCAACATCCATCAGAACCGGATTGGTTGAGACCGCTGATGGAAGCACTCTTTTTTTGGATCAAATTGGAGAACTTCCTCTTGAAGCTCAAGCTAGACTGCTCAGAGTACTTCAAGAAAGCGAGATTAGAAAAGTTGGATCAGTGCAATCTAAGAAAGTCAATGTTCGGTTAGTGGTCGCTACGCACAGCGACCTTAAACAACTTGTTGTTGACGGGAGTTTTAGAGAAGATTTATTTTATAGAATAAACGTCATGACGCTTTTAATACCTCCCTTAAGGGATAGAGGCAATGACATCTTGGAACTCGCAGATACAATCCTGCACAATAACTGTGAGAGGCTCGGCAAAAAAAATTTAAAATTTAGCGATCTCGCGAGTAAAGCTATAGCGACTTATAGCTGGCCCGGTAATGTTAGAGAGCTGGAAAATTCAATTGAACGAGCTGTTGTACTCACAGAAAGCGAAGAAATTACCGCAGAGCTTTTTAGTTTTTGTAGTAGTGACGAAGAGCCCCTGCGGACAAAGGACGAGCCAGAAGCAACCCATCAATCAGCAGAGGGTTTGTCTTTGGAAGATTACTTTCGTCATTTTGTACTAGATCATCAAGAATCGCTCAATGAAACTCAGCTATCTAAGAAATTGGGTATATCCAGAAAGAGTCTATGGGAGAGACGCCAGAAATATGGTATCCCCCGTAAGAAGAAATCATAAATAACAGATTTTCTATTCATGCAACAAAATTCGGGGAGTTGTTTGATTGACCAATCTTTAAACAAATTTACCCAAGATTTAGATAAAGCTTAACGGCGAAACCCTAAATGCTACTTTTCGATACATTAAAAGGTGAAAATCGGTAACAAAGAGAAATAAACAGAAAATCACAAAAAAAATTGTTTACTAACTTTTTTCCTCATATTTATAATGGTTAGACAATAACAATAAACAACAATAATAAAACCTGATAAAAATAAGAATAGCACAGCAAACTAAGGTGCATTAAAAAAAAGGTGGACTTTGTCCTTTTGGAAATAAATTTACTTCCAGTGTCAAAAATACCGCCTTATCGATTCGGGTAGCCCATTTGGCCTCCTTAGGAAAATATATAATAAATGTTACTGCAATTCATGGCAGAGTGAGGGGTGATTTAGCCCCTTTTTTTTGTTTTCTGAGGCGATAAAAGATTTAGTGCATTTATCCAAATACTAAAAGTGTGGCCTGTGCAAGTTAACTTTACTATCCATCTCCTCCCAACTTAAAAATTAAATCAACTACGCATTTCAATCCATGAATTCCGAATTAGATGTCCCCGGCATAGAAAATGCTGACATAGTTACCCGAGATAGACATACTATTTCTCGCAAAGATATTTCACCGAATGCATTAAAAGTTTTATACAGACTTTTGAAAGCGGGTTATCAGGCTTATATAGTTGGAGGTGGCGTCCGAGATCTTTTGTTGAGAAAAAAACCAAAGGACTTTGATATCGCAACCAATGCTGAACCAGCAGAAATAAAGGCCCTATTTAATAATGCTCGTGCAATTGGCCGGCGCTTCAGGATTGTCCACATCAGGTTTGGCAGAGAAATCATAGAAGTCACAACATTCCGAGCTGATCACCATCCAATAAACGAAATTACAGACAATCTTGCTTTCAAAGAAGATCGAGAACGTGATTCAGTCCATTCGAAAGAAGGTATGATCTTGAGAGATAATGTCTACGGAAATATTGACCAGGACGCAAAGCGTCGAGATTTCACAGTGAATGCGCTCTATTATACAACTGATGGATTTCGCTTACTCGACTTTAATCACGGGCTACAGGATTTAAAATCCAAACAAATTCGGATTATTGGAGATCCAAAAGAGAGATACAAAGAAGACCCAGTTCGAATGCTCCGAGCAATTCGATTTTCCGCGAAATTGGGGTTTAGTATTGAAGAAAACACGAAAAAACCCATCGACGAACTTGCTTATCTCCTTGATTCTATCTCATCTGCTCGTCTTTTCGATGAGACCATAAAGCTTATGACAGGAGGTCATGCCGTTAAAACATTCGCCATGCTACAAGAATTCCAACTGGGGACATTTCTTTTTTCGCCCACATTAGAGGCTCTGTCAGAAGCTGATAATAGCTCAACTAAACTTGTCGAACTCGCTCTAGAAAAGACTGATCAGCGCTTAAATGAAAATAAATCAGTTACGCCTTCGTTTTTATTTGCGGCCCTACTATGGCCAGTTTTTAAGATGCATTTAGCGGAGAGCAAAAATCTTGGTCTTTCCCCTCAGTTAGCTTTTGAAAAATCAGCCCAATTTGCTATCAATGAACAACTTGGATATACGGCCATACCCCGACGGTTTACGCTAGCCACAAAGGAAATCTGGAAACTGCAAAATAAATTAGCAAGTCGCTCCAAAAAGAGTATTGAAACCGTATTTTCTAATAGCAGATTTCGTGCTGCCTATGATTTTCTTTTACTTAGAGAAGAATCTGGGGAAGACCTCAAGGGACTGGGACAATGGTGGACGAACTTTCAAGAAAGCAATGAACCTGTAAGAAAAAAATTGATTTTATCAAGAAGCAAAAAGACGAAGCGATTTGCTAACAAGAGAAAACCTTCAAATCACAATCATCTAGGAAATTAATGTCCAAAACTAGAGCATTTAATAATCAATCCCCACCCAGATATATCGCTGTGGAGGGTCCGATCGGCGTAGGTAAAACAAGCCTCAGCAAACGATTAGCAGAATCTTTCAACTATGAATTACTCCTAGAAAAGAGCGAGGAGAACCCATTTTTAGATCGATTTTACGAAGAACCTAAGCAACACGCACTTTCAACTCAGCTATTTTTCCTCCTCCAACGCGCTCAGCAACTCCAAGAATTGCGTCAAGAGGACATGTTTCAACCGCTTCGTATCGCAGACTGGCTGATCGATAAGGACCGCCTATTTGCGAAAGAAAACTTAGATTCAGACGAATATGCATTGTATGTAGATGTGTTCAAACATTTAACTGTTGATGCACCAATACCTAATTTAGTGATCTATCTACAAGCTCCAACTGAAATTTTAATAGACCGAATACAAAAAAGAGGAATTCCGGCTGAACAATTCATTGAGCCTGAATATATAGAAAACCTTAGCGCTGCTTATGCTGAATTTTTCCACTACTACACCAAGTCCCCTCTTCTGATTATTAATACGTCAGAAATAAATTTAGTTTCTGACGATCAAGATTACCAACACTTAGTCGAATATATCGCCTCTAATCCAACAGGAACCAATTTTTTAAACCCTAGCCTTTCCTTCATCTGAGTCCTAAGACTTTAGAACATTCGAAGTACATAGCTCAACAACCAACCGATATCTTTCGTAGTCGTTTTCCATTAGACTTCAGATTATGAGTACTCAAAATGCTTCTTCAACAATCACCTTGAAATCCTTACAAAAATTTAAGGAGAACGGGGAAAAATTTGTATGCCTTACAGCATATGATGCTTGTTTTTCCTCTATATTGAGTAAGGCTGGGGTAGAAGTAATTCTTGTGGGAGATTCATTAGGCATGGTGCTTCAAGGTCATGACAGCACATTACCTGTCACGATGACCGACATGATTTATCATACGAGATGTGTGAAACGCGGGAACAAGGGCTCTTTGATCATGGCCGATCTCCCCTTCATGAGCTATGCCTCTGAAACTCAAACATTAGAGAACGCTGCATCTTTAATGCGGGCTGGTGCACATGTTGTAAAGCTTGAGGGTGGTGCGTGGATCTCAAACACAACCAAATTATTAACAGAGAGAGGCATACCAGTGTGCGCCCATATGGGCCTAACCCCTCAGAGTGTTAACCGGATTGGTGGCTTTCACGTCCAAGGTAGAGACACAAATCACGCACAAGTAATTATCGATGAAGCTCTCATGCTCCAAGAGGCGGGCGCCAATATTTTGCTCCTTGAGTGTGTTCCGAGAGCTCTTGCTAAAAAAATTACTGAGTTATTAAAAATTCCGGTTATCGGCATCGGAGCAGGACCCGACACCAATGCTCAAATCATGGTCCTTCATGATGTGCTAGGGGTATCTCCGATAACTCCCAAATTTGTCAGAAATTTTTTAGTTGAAGGTAGTAACAGTATTTTACAGGCCATTGAAGCATACGTTATTGCCGTTAAAACAAAATCATTTCCTTCTGAAGAGCACTGCTTCAACTAAATACTATAAAAGCCTGACTATGAACTCTACGGGTAACATTAACGAACTCAGAAAAAGTCTTGAACTCCTCAAAAAAGCTGGTAAAACGATTGGTTTAGTGCCAACAATGGGAAACCTGCATGATGGCCATATAAATCTTGTTAAAGAATCTCTAGAAAAGAATGACTACACAGTTGTTTCAATTTTTGTTAACCCGCTACAATTCAATCCTAATGAAGATTTAGAAACCTATCCTCGAACCCTTAAAAAGGATAAAGAAAAGCTCCTTGCGTGTGGTTGTGACTTTTTGTTTACACCAACCGCTCAAGAATTCTATCCAGAAACCCTCTATCCTCATACTCAAGTAAAAGTGCCGGGCCTGTCAGATATTTTATGTGGTTTAGAAAGGCCGGGTCACTTTGAAGGGGTATGCACAGTAGTCACAAAACTTCTCAACATCGTAAGTCCTGATAACGCATATTTTGGATTAAAAGATTATCAGCAGTACTTAGTAGTAAAAAAAATGACCATTGACTTAGCAATCAATACTCGAATCGTTGGTTTGGAGATAGTCAGAGATGCTGACGGCCTGGCTCTGAGCTCCAGAAATAGTTTTCTATCTGATGAAGAAATCTGTAAAGCGCGACAAATTTATTGTTCTTTGCAGAACGCTGCGAAACGGATAAAACAGAGCGGAGTAACGTTTCTGGATCTTGAAAAACTCGCTTACCAAGAATTGCGGGATGCCGGGCTTACTCCGGAATATTTCGCGATTTGCAACTCGGAATCGCTTAAACCTGCAACTTCAGAAGATCCTAACTTAATAATTTTAGCGGCAGCGCGTGTAGGCTCAATTAGATTGATCGACAATATGCGAATATCTATAGCAGGTCATTAGCAATTGAGTAGCATTTAGGTTTCGTGCATACTGACCCTCCTTGACTAAGCTTACTTAAGAAATTTTTTAGATTTCTAGACTGAATATACAGATATAAATAAAGGAAATTCCTATGTCACAGGAAAAGATTTATCCTGTTGCCAAAGTTGCGATGAACAATAGTCATCTCAATCGTGAAAGCTATGAAAAGCTATATAAAAAGTCGATTGAGTCCCCTGAGGAATTTTGGTCAGAACAGGCCAAAGACTTATTGAGCTGGCACCAACCATGGGAACTGGTTAAACGAGGCGGTTTTAACGACGCAAGCAACCAATGGTTTCCAGGCGCAAAATTAAATGTCTCCTATAATTGTATTGATAGACATCTCGAAGCTCATGGAGATCAAATAGCTATAATTTGGGAAGGTGACGAGCCTGAAGATGATGCAAAAATTACTTATAAAGAATTGCATACAAAAGTTTGCAAGTTTGCGAACGCATTAAAAAGTCGAGGAGTTAAAAAAGGCGACCGTGTATGTATTTATATGCCTATGGTACCTGAGGCGGCATACGCAATGTTGGCGTGCGCAAGAATAGGCGCAATTCACTCTGTTGTCTTTGGTGGATTCTCACCAGACTCCATTAAAGACCGAATTTTGGATTCAGATTGTCAAACCGTAATAACCGCTGATGAGGGCATTCGAGGGGGAAGATTAATTCCGCTAAAAGAGAATGTAGATATCGCCTTAAAGAGCTGCCCAGCCGTTCACTCTGTTTTTGTTATTCGGCGAACAAACGCGAAAGTTGGATGGATTGATTCACGGGACGTCTGCTATTACAAAGCAATCGAATCAGTAAGCGAAGTATGTGAACCTGAGTTTATGGATGCCGAGGATCCACTTTTTATACTCTACACGTCAGGCTCAACCGGAAAGCCCAAGGGCGTCCTTCATACAACCGCAGGCTATCTTTTGGGAGCCGCTATTACTCACAAATATGTATTTGACTATCATCCTGGCGATATTTATTGGTGTACGGCCGATGTGGGATGGGTAACTGGGCATTCTTATATAGTTTATGGACCGTTGGCAAATGCTGCGACAACTCTTATGTTTGAGGGTGTACCCACCTACCCAGATGCATCCCGATTTTGGCAAGTAGTCGACAAGCACCAAGTTAACATTTTCTACACTGCACCAACAGCAATTCGAGCTTTGATGGCAGTTGGCGACGAGCCGGTCAAAGCGACATCTCGCAGTTCCCTTCGACTTCTTGGATCAGTTGGCGAACCGATAAATCCAGAGGCATGGGAATGGTATTACAGAGTCATCGGAGATGGTCGTTGCCCTATCGTAGACACCTGGTGGCAGACAGAAACGGGATCCATAATGATTACGCCATTGCCAGGTGTTACAGATTTAAAACCAGGTTCAGCAACTTTACCGTTTTTTGGAGTAAATCCAGCTCTTCTTGATAGTAACGGAGATGAAATAACTGGCGCCGCAACTGGAAATCTTGTAATAAAGGAGTCCTGGCCCAGTCAGATCCGGACAGTTTTTGGCGATCATAAGCGTTGTATAGATACTTATTTTTCAACTTACCCTGGGTATTACTTCACAGGCGACAGTGCGCGAAGAGATGAAGACGGTTTCTACTGGGTAACTGGTAGAGTAGATGATGTTATCAATGTTTCTGGACATCGTTTAGGTACAGCTGAAATTGAGAGTTCGTTGGTTCTTCACAGTGATGTCGCCGAGGCTGCTGTTGTTGGGTACCCGCATGATATCAAGGGTCAGGGAATATATGCTTACGTGACTCTTATGTCTGGAGTAGAAGCCAATGAAACTCTGCTTAAAGAATTGATCGCCTTTGTGGGAAAAGATATCGGTGCATTTGCCAAACCTGAAATTATACAATTTGCTCCAGGCCTACCAAAAACTAGATCTGGGAAAATTATGAGACGAATTCTCCGCAAGGTCGCGGCCAATGAACTTGAAAATCTTGGTGATACCACGACGCTCGCAGATCCGACAGTTGTTGAGCAACTTATTGAAAATCGAGTGAATAAATAATTCACTTCTAAACAACTTATGTCGCGATATTCATTAAATCGAGAGCTAGCCTCCATTTTTTGAGCGATAAATACTAGAATTCCAGCTTAAATGTTAAAAGAACATCGAGCTATATTTGAGAAGCTGCCCATAATCGGGAAAATCTCATACACAATTTATGGATCCTACCCACTCACCCTGCAGGGAACTATAGTCTTACTAATCTCAACGACTTCCCTAAAATTTTTTGGGTATGACTCAATGGACTTAGTTATATTCGCACTTGCGATCTGCGCAATTGTGATTTTAATTTTTTGTCTTTTTTGTGTAATGATAGGCGGGCTTATCATTCAGAAAAAAATTAGAAGCAAAATAGACCAAGACAATAATGGCGACCCAGTGTCAGTAGAAGTAGGGTTTCCAAATGAAACCGGTTTCAGGGTCGCTCCCATAAGAATTCTCCCTCTAGTAAAACTAAAATGGAAATTCATATACCCCGATCAAATAGAGACGCGAATCAGGGCTAAAAAAGGAGCCGCTCTATCAGAAGAAATTGTCCCCAATAAGCGTTGTAAAATAAATCATGTAATCCGTAAATTTTCTCTCTCTGACGTGCTTGGGTTTTGCAGGTACTCCTGGATTCAAAAACAAACGCTAAATTTTACAGCTCTCCCACAGACCAATACATTAAGCGCTATACCCCAACTTCTCTCTCTAAACGCTGAAGATGGCTTATCTAATCCCTCCGGAAAACCAGAGGGTGATCGAATGGAAATCCGGCGGTATGTCCCTGGAGATTCAATTCGTGATGTGATGTGGAAAGTTTACGCTAAAACACGCCAACTAAATGTGCGACTGGCAGAGAAAAGCGTGTTACAAGATACTCAAACGTTAGCCTACTTGCTCAGTAGCGATCAAGATGAAGCAGCCGCAGCAATAGCAAGAATGTCTCTTGAGACCGGAGCTCTAGGCGAGGATTGGACCTTTGGTGCGGACGGATGTGATCATCCCTGCAAAGATTTAGAAAGTGCGTTAGATGCAGTGGCAAAATCAAGAGCTATTGAGGTGCCCCATGAGTATGGCCTGGACAAATTTCTCCGGTTTGCCACAGGAAAATCCTCAACTTATTGTATTATTTTTGCAGCAGCTGAGATCGCTCCCTGGCTACCAAAAGTATTAGATACAGTTAGCTCCGTATCAAATGGCTTCTCGATAGTCTTAGCAACGGACGGTTTTACAGGAGTAAAAGAACGAAAAATATGGGAAGATCTTCTTTTTAAACAAGATAAATATTCCAAGAACAGAGGAAACAGAAGTAGTCCAAAGAGCGATATCCTACGATTGTTGACCGAACTGAAACAACGAGTAGAATCTGTAATTGTAATTGACAGACAGTCTGGTCAAGGATTTGATCACCTCTTAAGGAGAATTGGTTAGCATAGCCATAAATAGCCGCTGAGATTAAAAGATGTCCTTACAAAAATATTTGAACAATTACTCTATTAAAAATTTTTGGCACGCCTTAATTTTAGGAGCAAGTTTTTGGATATTAAGCATACCGATGACAACACTGAGCGGATCACTGGCTGCTTTTTTAGGCTGCATAGTAGCGTGTCGCCTCATCAATTTGGCGCATACTCAGAGCGCTATCTTATCGATTCGCACTGGTGTTCTTATAGCAATCTATGCTGGTATTTTTCTGGCTGGATTAACGCTCTCTGAGTTGTTCGTCAATACCAAATTTTTATCGTTATCGCTTTCACCGATAATAGTTTTTCAACTTGGTGAAATTGCTCGATGGTTTAGCATAAGTTTCGCAGGCGGCTTGTATCTGAGAACTCTAGCGGTGAGAAAGAAATATGGCACCATTTTAGAAATTTTATTTGTCGCAACGGCGTTTGTCCTAACTCTTGCCGCGCACAGAAACGGCATGATTCATCGTCCTTTTTTTATTGGGGATTTTGCACAAATTAGAGGTATGGATCCTTCTACAATATTATTAACAATCGGTTGTGGAGCGGTCTTAACATTATCGGCACTCCTTCTCTTCGAACAACGTGCAAAGCGGCTCTTGTATCATTTCTCTATCTTGACTACGTTGTGTCTATCTCTCTTCTTTTATGTAAACCTATTTGGGCTACCGACTCCTCAATCAACCGACTCGATCGGACTTACTGGGCGTGGAGCTGGAACGAACTCCCAAAACGAGAACCCATTCCGAGACGGCGAGAACGAAAATAGTGATAGAGAAGCACCGGTAGCGGTAGTTGT
>CEVF01153206.1_pt1 | contig 10683 bp, 8 predicted proteins | sample 356441 | NCBI WGS metagenome assembly CEVF01 (sample SAMEA2622765, study PRJEB7988) | marine metagenome | biome: marine biome (ENVO:00000447); feature: surface water layer (ENVO:00002042); material: "saline water (ENVO:00002010), including plankton (ENVO:xxxxxxxx)" | depth 5 m
TGTTCCCACTTTTTATCGCCCACAATTGCCAGCCGATCAATGTCCTTGAAGTGCTTGATATCGAATTTAATATCTTCCCACAGGGCACTCATATCCCAGCCTTTAAAGTCATGCATCGAAAATAGAATCCGTACCTTTCCGTTCTGCATAAGTTGCTCGGTTCGGGGGACGAAATGCTCATAATCTTCTTTGGACAATTTCCCCGTGACCTGAACTTCTAGCGTTCGCCCATCCGGTGATTCGACAAGTTTCACTGCCATGGCCATGTTCTCCCTAAATGATTCATTCGTTTTTGTCAGTTTACACGTCCAGCTATACGGTCGATCGGTTGACAATGCCACAAGAACCGTCATTCTATGTTCTTTGTAGACCACTTCAACAGCCTCCGGGAGTCTGTCGTGTCTTCTGTACCACCAAGCCCACCGTCAGAGCAAAACAATCGCCAAAATAAAAAACTCTTAGGGGGGCCGCTTTTTCTTTTGCGATTTTTTCTTTTCTTCATGATCCTGGCCGCAGCGTGGGCGATCTTCGATTTAGAGCTGAGTTTCGAGGGTAGAAATGTTGGGCTATTAGTTGTCTTACTACCTCTTGGCTGGGCAGCTGCGATGGTTCTTTCCGCTTTTCTGGTCGGAATGCTTTATTATCAGGGCAATGACGATTCCGATGGAGAGTAATGTAGATTCTGATCTACCTCCAGCAAAAGTCGTGTCGGAAAGACGTAACTTCTGGACCCTCGGTTTGGTGCAGATTACAGTCCGCACCGGCTGGATTTTCAAAACAGAGAGCATCATCATTCCAGTGGTGCTCGACACACTCAGCGGTGCAGCGTGGATGCGTGGTTTCCTGCCGATGTTCAGTCGATCCTCGTATAGCCTGGCGCCATGGCTGCTAAACGAGCAAATCAACGGCATGCCTAAGAAAAAATGGGCACTTGCTGCGAGCCTCAGTGGCATGGCGATTTGTTTTCTCGGACTTGCGATGCTTTGGATGGTGTTTGGAGAATCGGCAGCAGACTGGATGCCGTTTGCGTTTCTCGTTTGTTATGCGGCATTCTTTGTATGTGCTGGCACGACTCAGCTCTGTTTCGGAACGCTGCAAGGGAAACTTGTCCCCGCGAGGCGGAGAGGTCGCTTGATGTTGCTCGGGAACGTGGGTGGCGCGGGTGTTGCCATCAGTGCGGCTTCGTTACTACTGCCACTTTGGCTGGAGAGCGGTGATGGAAAATTTCATTTAATTTTTGCAATATCCGCCGTCTGTTTTTTAGCTGCGGCCTGCATCGGTGGGCAACTGGCAGAAAGCCCCGACAATCCAAATCGATCAAAAAAGAAAATGCGACTGACGGCTTCTTGGCATATTCTCTGCAACGACAGTGCGTTTCGTCGGGCGGCGTTTCTGGCGTGTTTATTCGGCACATCATTTGTGCTATTTCCGCATTATCAGGCCCTCGCCAGAGTTCGCCTGCAGATCGATTTCTCTGATCTGATTTTTTGGGTGATTGTGCAAAATGCGGGAACGGCCGTGGTGAGTCTCGTAGCAGGATTCATCGCTGATGCCCGTGGTAATCGCCTTGTGCTACGGTTGCTCCTGTTCGGTCTATTTCTCTTGCCTGGATTGGCTCTTTATTTGACATACAATTTGAACTGGGGTCGGGGAATTTATTGGGGCATCTTTTTACTTTTGGGTCTGGTGCCGGTCACATTGCGCACGTTACAGAATTATACGCTGGAACTCGTCCCAGGAACCGATTACCCACGGTATCTCAGCACGCTCGGGTTGTGTATCGCAGCGCCGATGATGGTGTCTCCGCTGGTCGGTCTGGCCATCGACCGCTGGGGATTCGATGGAGTATTTTTATGCGTATCACTGGTTTTGCTGGTGGGCTGGTTTCAGACGTTTCTGCTGGCTGAACCACGACACACTCCGATGCAATCGCCAATGCCGAGCCGGCTGACAGTGGAGTCCTGAGTGACAGCCATGCCATTTTACGACCAACGCGAGGCGATAAAATCTACCGCCTGCTCCACGTCGAGTTCGCGGGTGCTTCCGCCTGTGCGGAGAAAAAACTTGCGCGATCCATCAAGCGTCACGTAGACCGGACTCGATGCCGGACCGACGATCACACGGCAAATTATTTTGCCGTTCACGCGATGGAAAACAGGCTGAACGTAGCGACAATTTGCCGTGCCTGCCTTGCTAGAAACCAGCGTCATCAGGGCAACTTCCCAGCCATCCTGATCAGCTTTCTTTAGCGTTTGATAATCATGCTCGATGCCAACAATCTCTCCGTCGTCGGCCACTCCGATCAATAGCATTCCACCCTCACCATTCATGAAACCGGCGAGCGTTTTGAGAATCATACCCTCAAGGATCCGATTTTTCTCATTCTTTTTTAGGTCCCATCGTAACGATGATTTGAATTCCAGATTGCCTCCCTCTCCGCTTGCAATCAGAGTTAGGATGTCTTGACCTAACGCCGATTGCAATTGTTCGATTTGGCGGGCGCGACGTCCAAGCACACTATAAAGTCCTCCGCTGATAAGGCCCAAAAAAGCGCCAGTCAATCCAAAAAAAGTGAGCTTCCACGGAGCGTCTCCATTCATTGCTTGCCGCATCCTTGCGGCGACATACCGCCACGCTGAATCCCCATACTTGTCTCCATAGAAGTTACGGTGCTCGTGAAAATCGGCAAATTCATTCACCGGCGCGAGAATTAATACACCGACAAGGGCACCGATGAAAAGCGGTAACACAAGATAGATAAGCCAGCGAGAATAGAGTCGTTGCATTTGGTGTCCGCGGGTACAGGCCACGTGCTAAATCGTGTCTCCCTATCCACAGTGTACTGTGCCGAGATGCCTGCAAGAACCATCCGAAAATGTAAATTTTGCCGCCGCATCACCGCCCGTGCTGGACGCGAGCCACAGATTACCTTCGCGAACCAACCGCGAGCCAACCAAGCCGTCTCAGTTACTGCCCTCAGCGATGGCCATTTTCAGCACCCTGTTATGACCGCTGTCGACAATGTAGAGATCTTCCCCATGAACGCAGACACCGTGAGGACTTTTGAGTGTTCCGTGTTCGCCTTCACCACCGAGCACCGTGCGAACCTCACCACGGTGCGGATCGTAGAGTCGAATCGCGTTGTTTTTATCGTCGGCAATGTAAACCCGGTCCTGCGAATCAACGCATATATGTTTTGGCTCGAAGAAGGTTGCCTCCATTGCGGGTCCATCGCTGAAACCTCTCGCCCCGGTACCGGCAACGGTAAATAGTCGACCTTCGGGATCAATCATCCGCAAAATATTCCCGGCGCGTTCCAGAATGTAGACGTTGCCCCGCGAATCGGCAGCCACGGCACGTGGATCCAGCAGCATGCTTTCTTGAGCCACAACGCCCTCTTCTGGATTTCCTCGTTTACCGTTTCCTGCGATCGTTGTGACCTGATCTGTAGTGAGGTCGATCTGCCGAATGCGATAATTTCGGATGTCGGCAATCAAAAGTTTTTTCGCGTCTGGGGTTAACGTGACACAGATCGGCTCTCGGAAGCGCGCATTGGTGCGAACTTGATCGTCGCCGGAAAATCCATCCTCCGGCCTACCAGCAAAAGTGTTGACACGGTCTGCCCTTGAGTCGATCGCACGGATGCAATGATTTGAACTGTCAGCAATATAGAATGTGCCATCCGGGCTGATTGCCAGATTATGCGGATGGTTGAACCTTGCTTTCGCAGCCGGTCCACCGTCGCCCTCGTAGCCGCCGTTTACGGTTCCTGCAAATACAAAGAGTTCTCCCGACGGTCGGACTCCCAGGATACGGCCACCGGTGAGTTCAACGATCCAAGCGTTGCCGTCTGCGTCGAAATCAATGCCTGCAGGATAGCGAAGTGCCTTCGTCTGTGGCACCGTTTCCTTCTCGATCGTTGGGCCGCCGGCGAAGACTTTGACGTGAGGTGGTAATTTTGAAGGTTCCGCTGCGAGCACGAGCACATGCTGAGCTGTAAAAAATAAGGTGGTTGTCAGCCCAGACAAGATCCACTTAACCCGAACGGTCCCGATCATACGCATTTCCAGGGGGGTGATGACGATGGCCGTATAAACATGGCTCTGCGTTTATATCTCATTGTGAATGAAGTACAAGCCACCGTACTCATGGGGGGAAGTTCAGTGCGATTGCAAATGGATTATACTGAGGCGTAACAGAAAGTCGCCCCGCGGGCGTCTTCGTTGTTCCTACCTCAACAAAACACTCCATACCATCGCCGTTCTGGTCCTCGTGGCCGTCGGGACAGCTGCTTGATGGATGATGGAAATCGATCAGGAGTCCTACCCTTGAATGCACGATCTCTGTTGATCTTCTGCCTTGTTTCATTGAATGTGGCCTTTGTGCGGGCGGAACCCGAGTACCCGCATGTGATGCCGCCTGATCCGCTACCACCGCACCCCAGGCTTTTTGTCAATCAGCAAGAAATTGATCAATTGCGTCAATGGGCAAAAGAGGAAACCTGGCTTGGCAAATATCTCAACGTCACGGTCGAGGATCTGAGGAAGTCGGTGGACAACCCGCAACTGCCCACCATGAATCGTGGAACCAATGTGGGCGTCGCACAAAAGGCCCACAGTTATGCAGTAGCCTACGCGCTGACCGGAGAGAAGCCATTTGCAGAGGCTGCGGCAAAGATCCTTAATGCCTACGTGCCGCTGTTTCCAAAATATGAAGTTACCGGAATGAAGGGCAAAGCGTCCGACTCGACCCTTGGAGAGTGTGACTGGGCCATTCATGCTGCCTCCGCTTACGACCTGATCTACAATTCGGGTGTGTTGAGCGATGCGGAGAAGCAGGCCATTGAGCAGGATGTTTTCAAGCAATCCGCCGAAGCAATGCGACAGTGTAATCATCGTTATCGAAGCAACTGGCGTGGTCGGGCCATTGCGGGAGTTGCAATCATCGGTTTCTGCATTGGAGATCGGGAGCTGATTGATGAAGCGATCAACGGATTTTGGGATGAAGAACGAAGGCTCATCCGGGATGGGTTTGTGCAGCATGTTGCCTGGTCGATTTTAGCTGATGGCGTGTTTTATGAGAGATCGGTGCATTACCAGCTATACACGGCCGATGCCTACGCATTGATTGCAGAGGTGGCCCGTCACAACGGCATGGATCTTTGGAACTTAGAGGTCCCAGGCCATCCCTTTGATGCCGGCGCTGACATAGAACGTACCTTTGGGCAAACTGGTAAAAAAACGGTCAAAGCAATTTTTGATTCGCCGTTTTATGAGGCCTTCAGCGATGGGTCTTTGGTGCGGCTCGGTAATTCTTATGCAGACCGACTCGAACGGACACGGTGTTATGAGCCCGCGTATCGTGCTTATGAGGATCCGAAGTACGCTTGGCTGCTTCGTCGTGGTGTAAAATTTGCTCGCCCAATCGCGGGTGGGGGATATCTAACGAAGGAACAAATCGCAAAAGCAAAAGCAAAAGCCGGTCGCACTGGTGATGCACCGCGTCGGCCACTTGGTCCGTTAGAGCTTCTCTGGTTGGTACCGGATTTGCCGGAGGGTAAATTTGATCACGGGGATGATGCCACGGTGGGGGTCACCGGCCGGCATGAAAATAACTGCACTCTGTTACCGAACGGTGGAATTACCGTGCTTCGTGAGGGAATCGACCCGAAATCGGTAGGGGTACAGATGACCTATGGTGATTGGGGATCGGCCCATACGCATCCGGAATTGTTGGCGATCACCGTTTCCGCTGGAGGCCATCTGGTGGTTCCTGAAGTTCGTTATCACAGTTACGGCCATAAAGATTTTCTCAGTTGGGATCGACAATCAATCGCTCACAACACGGTCACCGTCGATGAGGTTTCGCAGTATCCCCAAGATGTTCCAGACCCCTGGGTCGTCGAGCGGAACGGCAAGCAGGCGCGCGGTCGTCCGCTATTCTTTATTGCGGGGGAAAAATTCAAAGCATTCGGTGCGGAATGTGATGCAGCTTACGAGGGAGTCATGTTGAGCCGTTCAGTTGCACTTATTGACTCCACCGTCGTAGATTTCTATCGTTGCCGCGGTGCGACTGAGCATACCTACGATTACGCTTTGCATATCGACGGAACGCTGGCCCGCAGTTCCATCCCTCTCACTCAGTTCAGTGAGGCTGCTGATGAGTCGCTGTCGAGTAGTTTGGGCTATCAGCATCTACTCGCGCCACGTCGTGGCGAAGCAAAAGGTGAAGAGCAAATGCAATTTGAAACGCCTGGAGGTCTGATGCAAATTAATCTGCTTTCGAGGGGAGCGGCAGCGGTCGCCACCGGCCACGAAGATTTGCAGGGGAAAACCAAAGAAGCTCTTGTGTTGAGGCAGAAGGCGAAAGATGCTGATTTCATCGATGTGCTCTCATTTCCGAATCGTCAAAAATGGAAGCAAATTACGGGAATTGAAAATTTGCCGGAGGGTGTGTTAGGAGTTCGGCTCGTTGCCGAAGATGACAACGAGCGATGGGTCGTGAGCAGTGAAGCGGGAAAGCCGTTTAACTTGCAAAATGTCCAAGTTGCAGGACGGATGGCTCTGCTCGGAAAAGAGGCCGGTGGGCCATTGAAGTTGATTGAACAGGTGGAATGAAAGGCAGCGTTGCAGTATGAGGACCACGAAAATAATTTTTATTTTTTCGATCGCGCTTCTCAGTGCGTTATCTCTTTCTGCGCATCCACCCGAGAAGCATTCTCGCACCGTAGAGAGCTCAGGTCCTGTGCCAACGGGCATGGTCCTCCCGAATCTGAAGGGGCCACATCCCTGGTCAGATAAACCGGTGCTGGATGATCCTTCCCGATTCCACATCGCGATCATGACCGATCGCACGGGTGGGCATCGACCCGGCGTCTGGATGCAAGCGGTGGAGGGCCTCAATTTACTGCGCCCTGATTTTGTGATGTCGGTCGGCGATCTAATCGAGGGTTACACCGAAGATGAGTCCCGGGTGCAAAAAGAGTGGAAAGAATTCTTAGGTTTTATTGACCGACTACAGATGCGATTTTTTTTCGTTGCGGGCAATCATGATGTGACTAACCCGATGATGCATAAGGTTTGGCGGGAACACTTCGGCCCGGAGTGGTACTCGTTTGATTATAAAGGGGTTCACTTTATTTGCTTATGCTCTGAAGATCCGAATTTTCGCATCGGGGACGAGCAGCTTGCGTGGTTGAAACAAGACCTCAATAAATCTCGCGATGCTCGGTGGACCTTGGTGTTCTTACACAAGCCGCTCTGGTTTATCTCTGAGAGGTATCAGTCGTTCGGCATATTCGATAAGACGCAATGGCCGGCAGTGGAGAAATTATTGCATGGCCGGAAACACACTGTATTTGCGGGTCATTCTCACCACTACGCGCAATTTCATCGTAATGGGGCGACTTATTATCAATTGGCAACAACCGGTGGCGGTTCCCGGTTAAGGGGTGTCCCGTACGGCGAGTTTGACCACATCATGTGGCTCACAATGGAGCCGGAGGGACCTTACGTCGTCAATCTTCTACTTGATGGAATTGTTCCGGGTGACAGAGTTTCAGAAACGAAACTGGCTCAGTTCCGCAATTTTTTGCGGGATGCCAAGGTAGAAGTTGCTCCGATCCTTTTGCGGCCTGATGAAGGACTCAAACAGGGCCAAATCGATATCCGTCTGATCAATGGGTTTGATCGACCGGTGCGAGTAACCGGACGGATCGAGGGTTTACCGCTTCGGGGCCTCAGCCAGCAACCGATTGACTTGACGCTGTCAGCGGCACAGGGCAAAACCGATCAACTTTCAATTGGTATCGCATTCAATGAATCGATTCCTGTGGCGGATCTTGGCAGTACGTTCTTTCGTGGTCGCGTTGAGACCGATGGCGATGATCCCCTCAAAGCTGATGTAGCGATTCCGGTAGTGATCGATCGTCGATACGCCTGCCCCGATGCCCAAGGCGATGTCGTGTTGGATGGTCGCGCGGAAGATTGGCGGAAGCTGAACCATTCGTTGCCCGACGCACCGCTGATTGTCGGGCCGGAGGGATCTTGGCAGGGCAGGGGAGATGCGGATGTGGCGTTTGATTTTTCCAAGGATGAAAAAAATCTATACTTTTTCGCACAGGTTGCTGACGATGAGATTGTGCCGGGTGATCAAATCGTGTTGTTTCTTGACGCTCGCCCGATCGCAGACCGCTCACGTGAACCTGGTTTTGGGATCGGATTTTATCGGGTCAGTTTTCCGGCGGCCGCCTTAGAGGGAAGACGGACCCTAGTGTCTGGGGCGGACGAGAAAACAGAATGTAATGTGGTTGTTTCCAGACAGGATCGCGGCTATTCGATCGAGGCGTCCATTCCGGCTGAGATTCTTACTGATCGGCAGGGTAAAGGTTGGCACTCGTTTCAGGCCAGCGTTCTTCTGGAGGATGTTGATGAACAAGGACAGTCTCCGAGCCGTCTGATTTGGCGGGGCACGCGCGAGGTCCATCGCAGTAACAGCGGTTATGGTCATTTTCTGGCACCCCCTAATAACCGGGAAGATCGCTAAAATTCAGGCTGTGGATTACTGCTGTTGTGTTTTAGCCGGGTATTCAGGCCGTCAAATAATCAGGAAAATTGTTCGAGCGGTCGTCTTTCGTACCGCAGTCGGCGGTTGCAGATGGTAGACAGGCACACGGTTCGGCCTCTGGTGTTCTACCCTGGGGATTGCCCATGGAGGCGGGTTGTCTAGAATTTCGGTTAACCGTAGCAAGGCGATCTAACCATATAGGGATGGAATTGATGACTATTCGAATTTCAATATTTGCTGCAAGCTTATTTCTCGGCCTTTGCGGGCAGTTAATCAATGCAGAAGAACCGATTCGCTATCTCTACAAATTCGATCGGGCTGATAACGCTCAGGACTGGAAAACTGTGAATGATGGCGTGATGGGGGGCATTTCAGACGGAAAATTTAAAATTACCCAGGATGGCGCCCTCGATTTTTATGGCAAACTGTCACTGGAGAATAATGGGGGCTTTGCCTCGGTGCGAACCAGGAAGGCAAATCTCAATTTTCAAGACGGTGATATTCTTGTGGCACGAGTGCGTGGTGATGGACGCCAGTATGCCTGGAACCTATATGTACCCACTTGGCGAATTGCTTTCGCTTGGAGGTCATTTTTCAATACCAAGAAAGATGAATGGGTAGAGATCCGCACGCCTCTCGCGGCATTTCGGGCAACAAGTTTCGGGCGTGAGATGAAAAACCGCAAACTCGATCCTGCAAAGATTAATGGTCTGGGAATTATCCTTGCCGACAAACAGGCAGGTCCCTTTGACCTTGAGATCGATTGGATTGGCATCGAGCGAACCGAATAAAGAAAGTTGGCTGCATGTGCCGTTGGATTGCCTATGCCGGCTCGCCCATTCATTTGAATGAAATTCTTTTGCGGCCTGAACATTCACTGCTCGCCCAGTCGCGGCATGCATTGCAGTCGACATTTGAGGTGAATGCCGATGGATTCGGGGTGGGCTGGTACACGGATCAGCTGACCCCGGGAATCTATCACGACACCCGGCCAGCGTGGAATGACCGGAATTTGGCCAGTCTTGCAGCACATATTCGGTCGCATCTCTTTTTCGGCCATATTCGCGCAGCGGTCGGTAGCATGGTGGTCCGTAGCAATTGCCACCCTTTCCGACATGATCGTTGGCTTTTTCAGCACAACGGGGCCATCGGCGGTTTCGGAAGAATCAAGCATCGACTCGACATGCAGATTCGGCCCGATTTGTATGCCGAAAAGCAGGGACAGACCGACACGGAAACCATGTTTTTGCTCAGCCTTACGCTGGGGATGATGGACGATCCGCAAGGTGGTATTTGCCGGATGATTGAAAAAGTAGAGGAGGCTCGCCAGGCCGAAGGAGTAGACGAAGCGTTTCGCATGACAGTGGCGACAAGCAATGGATCGTCCGTATACGCTGCCCGCTATGCGAGTCACGGATTACAGCCCTCACTCTACCATAGTACGCCGGGCGCCCTACTGGAGGCGACTGTAGGCGATCGCATTGAATTGCCTACCGATGGCACGCTAATCCTATCCGAACCACTTGATAGAGTGCCGGGGCATTGGGAAGAGGTTCCCGAGACAAGTTGGCTGGTGCTCTCAAACGGGGTGGCGAAGGCTTCGCCACTGTTTTAGTCGCTGGCAAGGCTATCTAAGCTGTTCACTTCGAGCCTTTAAATCAAGCAACACGGTGCCATCGGTAGCAGTCAAACGCAGATGCATCTCTGCAGAGTCATCGTTGTTGAATTGAATCACACCCTGGGCAGTTGCGCCACCAATATATGCGCCGCTGATCACGATTTCTTTTTTCGCTTGATCCCATTTGCCGCGGGTAATACCCATGGGAAAACTTCCGTTGCTGTCGAAGTCCCAAAAAAGAAAAATACCCTCGTTCGGATCATAACGTATGAGACTCAATTTTTTGAAGTTCCCGTCCGCATACGACTGTTGCGATTGTAAGAACTGCTTATTAAGAATCCAGCGAACGGTTTCGGTGCCTCGGATCGTTGTATCTTCAGGTACAAGAAACGACTTTTTCAGTTCTAGTTCGACCTGCCACGTGCCAACCCAGCCGTTCATCAAATCTTGTGGTGTCTCGGCAGCGACCGACTGTATTTCACCATCACACGCACTAAACA
>CEVF01023669.1_pt1 | contig 10659 bp, 10 predicted proteins | sample 356441 | NCBI WGS metagenome assembly CEVF01 (sample SAMEA2622765, study PRJEB7988) | marine metagenome | biome: marine biome (ENVO:00000447); feature: surface water layer (ENVO:00002042); material: "saline water (ENVO:00002010), including plankton (ENVO:xxxxxxxx)" | depth 5 m
ATATTATGTTAAATAACAAATTTATCTACAGTATCCTCAACAACGAACTATTTTCTAATATAGTTTTATTATGCTCTACCCTAAAGGTTTGAGGTTTCAATAAAAGGAAATTTAAAAAGGGCTTAGAAAAGCCCTTTTAAATTTAAACGATCAATTAATTGTTTGCTTGAAAAACTAAATTGTTAGTTGTCTCTGCAGCAAGACTCACAGATGAAAATCCTGCCTCTGACAGAAGCTCCATTAGTTTTTTAGGACCGGCCTGAGGTCCTAAACCTAATCCAACAGGTTGAGCTTTAGAAGCCGGAACGCATATCATAGTTCCAAATGCATAGAACATCGCAGCACCTGGATTATTTTCAATATTATTCTGTAAACCATCAAGAGCCATGGGTTCAACTACCATGAATGTTCCACCATCTGCCAAAGTATCTTTGATAGATCTAGCTATACCTACTGGATCGCCCATGTCATGCCATGCATCAAAAATACAAGCAAGATCATAAGATTCTTGAGGTATTGCACCTGCATCGGATACAAAAAATTCCAGATTTGTTAAACCTTTTTCTTTTGCTCTTTTTTTTGCCTCATCTATTGAAGGAGCATGAAAATCATAAGCATGTATTGTTGAGTTTGGATATTGTTCTGCCATCAACATCGATGATGTTCCTAAACCACAACCTATATCAGCTACTTTTGCTCCAGCTTTAAGTTTATCTTCAACTCCTTCCATAGCTGGTATCCATTCATCCAATAAATGTCCTGCATAAGCTGGTCGAAAGAATCTTTCTGTACCACAAAAGCAACATTCATGGTGCTCACCCCAAGGTCTTCCACGTCCAGTTTTAAATACTTCAACGGCAACATCTTCTTTCACAAATTGACCCACAACACCTTGCACTAAACCTTGTATACATGTTGGTTCACTCTCACGAGCGAATACAGCTGCCTGTTCCGGTGTTAAGCTGAATTCATCACGATCATCATGATAAGTCACATACCCTCTTCCAGCATTTGAAGAAAGCCATTCCAAAAGGTAACGTTCGTTAACTTCAGCTGCCTTGGCTATGTCCTTTACAGATGCTGATCCTAGTTTATCCATCGCCTTGTAGACACCAGTCTGATCGCCGATATAAGACATCATAATTGCCATTGATCCAGCAACATCATTAAAGACATTACCGAATAATTCCATTAATTTTTCGTGATTTACTTCTGTTTCTGCACTCATTTAATACCCCGTTTATTAAAATTTTAAATATAACAGAAAGGTTAAATAAAGTAATGATCGTAAAACCTTAGCTTTAGTAAATTTCTCTTAAAACAGCACGTGTTTACTATGTAGTACAATTAAATCATGAAACCTTTGAATGGAATTAAAGTTATTGATCTAACTCATATGTTGGCAGGGCCTTATGCGGGAATGGTCATTGCAGACCTAGGTGCAGAAGTTGTAAAGATTGAACCTTTGGTGACTGGTGAGATGACTCGCGGTCTTCTTAAAACAGATCCTAATTACTCTTATAAAGGATTTGGAGCGTATTTTCTTACATTGAATAGAAATAAGAAAAGTGTTTCTTTAGATCTTAAATCTCAAGAAGGTCTTCAGGTTTTTTATGAATTAGTTAAATCTGCAGACGTCGTTTTGAACAATTTTAGTGCAGGAGTTGTAAAAAAATTAAAGGTAGATTTCGAGTCTCTCAAGAATATAAATCCAAGAATTATTACTTGCTCTATAACAGGATTTGGTGAAACAGGTCCACACTCCTCAAGACCAGCTTATGATCAAATTGTTCAAGCATATAGTGGTGGCATGTCTGTCACTGGACCGGATGTGAATACTCCTACTAGGGCAGGTATACCAATAGGTGATTTAGGATCAGGTCTATATAGTGTAATTGGAATTTTATCCGCCCTACTCTCACGCGAACAAACAAATGTTGGTCAACACATAGACATGTCACTTTTAGATGTTCAGATTTCTCTTTTAACTTACATGGCAACTATGCAAACACTCTCAGGTATTGATCCTGAGCCAATTGGTAATGCACATTTTGTACACGTACCTTATAACAGTTTCACTACCCAAAATGGTTTCGTAGTTATAGCAGTTATTACCGATGCTTTTTGGGAATCTCTGTTAAATGTAGTTAACGTTGAAAGTTTGAGAGATCCAAAATTTAGTAAATCTGTAGATAGATTGAAGAATCAGGAATTCATAGAATTAGAGTTAAATAAAGTGCTTTCAACTAAACCATCGGATTATTGGATTAAAGCATTAAACGAAGCAAAAGTACCATGCGGTCCTATAAATACCTTTAGCCAAGCCTTAGCAGACGAACAAGTATTACATAGAGACATGGTTGTAGAGGTTGAGCATCCAGATGGAGGCAAAGTAAAAATGCCTGGAAATCCAGTTAAACTCTCTCATACAAATGAAGTTTCATACAGCCCTGCTCCACATTTGGGAACTCATACAAAAGAAATTTTGAAGGAATGGGGTGGTTTTGACGAAACTAGCATACAAGCTTTGTTGGAGAAAAATATCATCCAATCAATAGACTAGGATAAATCTATCTAATACATAAGCTGCTATGGCAATGAAAATTGTAATTAATGCTAAAAAAAATAATAAGGTTTTGAATTTAAATTCTTTTTCTTTCATGTTTTACTTTAGTAATTCGGCTATCTGTAAGAAAATATATTATATATGGCGAAACAAGATTTAATAGAAATGGATGGAGAGGTGATTGAAACTCTTCCCAACACTACTTTTAGGGTTAAACTAGACAATGATCATGTTGTCACAGCTCACATATCTGGAAAGATGAGAAAACATTACATCCGTATATTGACAGGTGACAAAGTAAAAGTTGAGATCACACCATACGACCTTTCGAAGGGAAGAATAATTTTCAGAGAAAGATAAACTATTTATTTATTGCCTGTAGCAGGGCCACCATAAAATTCAATCGGTGTCCTCCAACATATGAGTCTACATCTGCTAAATCTCTTGCGCCATGCATTGCAACTACAGTTCTTGATACAGGATCTATCCAAATAAACTGACCGAATATGCCATCTGCATAATAGGACTTATAGTTGGAACCATCTAACCACCATTGATATCCATAATAAGAATAGTTTTTTGATGGTGTCGTAGAATCCAACATCCAATTTTTTGGAAGTATTCTTGTCCCATTGGGTAATACACCATTCTCCATGGCAAATATGCCGATCCGAGCATAATCTCTTAAAGTAGCATTTAAGCAACATCCGCCTAACTCTTGTTCAAAATCACTATCTATAGCCCAATAAGCATCGAATTCCATTCCAAAAGGTTTCCATATTTTTTGCTCTAAGTAACTAGATAAATTATTTCCTATCGCTGACCTAACTATTCCACCAAGAAGATTTGTCTCTCCTGTGTTGTAATTAAATTTGGTACCGGGTGAAGCAACAGAATTCAGGGTATCTAGATACTGATAAAGGGATAGAGAGTTCATAGCACCAGCAATATTTACGTCAGAACTAGGATCAGTGTAATCCTCATTCCAGTCTATTCCTGAAGACATGTGGAGAACATCTTTAATCGACACGTCTTTATATTTGCTATTCATCAATTGTGGTAAATAAGTTGTAACCCTATCTTCAACAGACTTAATGAAACCATCTTGAATTGCAGCACCTATCAACATAGAAGTGACTGACTTAGTAACTGAAAAGGAAATCCATTGAGTTGATTCGCTATTTCCAAAGTTATAATCTTCATGAAGAATAACTCCATCACGAACAACAATTAAACCCGCTACCTTAAAGTTCTCTATAAAATCATTAATGGAGAATTTCCTATTTTTATATGTATATGTCAGATTGGATAAATCAACTAAATTATAGGTTAATGGATATGGCTGAACGTTTTTCGAAACTAATCTTGTTGGCAGGATTTCTTTATAATTTTTAAATCCATCTAGTTTTTGAGCAGTATTCCAAAAAAGGATTGTTTTTGGTGCGTCTGCTGTATCAAGATTTTCTTCACTAAAGCAAAGGTTGGAGAGAATAATAATAAAAACTAAAAAGTATTTATTCACACTTTTTCTTTTTTCTTAGTGTTTTCAATTAAATTAACTTTTATTTCACCCTTTTCTAATGTTACTGAAGCGATGCCTCCCGACTTAGATAATTTACCGAATAGTATTTCTTCAGCAAGAACGGTTTTAATTGTATCTTGTATAAGTCTTTGCATAGGTCTTGCACCCATGTTTTTATCGTAGCCATTTTCTAGGAGCCATTCTCTAGCTTCTTCTGAAACTTCAAGCTGAACTTTTTGAGCATCCAATTGAACTTGCAATTCAACCAAGAATTTATCAACAACAGTTCTAATAACCTCAGTTGGTAACGGATTGAATTGGATTATGCCATCGAGCCTATTCCTAAATTCAGGAGAAAATGTTTTTTTAATCATTTCTGTGGCATCACTCGAATGATCTTGAGATTGAAAACCCATACTTGCTCTACTCATATCCTGAGCACCAGTATTTGTAGTCATTATTACTATCGTATTTCTAAAATCTGCCTTTCTTCCATTATTATCGGTTAATGTTCCATGATCCATCACTTGCAACAGAATATTGAATACTTCCGGATGAGCCTTTTCAATTTCATCCAGCAGAATTACGGAATGAGGATGTTTGTTTACAGCTTCCGTGAGTAATCCCCCTTGATCGTAACCTACATAGCCTGGAGGTGCGCCTATAAGCCTTGAAACAGTATGTCTCTCCATATACTCAGACATATCGAATCTAACAAATTCTATGCCCATTATTAAAGCCAATTGCTTACTTACTTCTGTTTTACCAACTCCAGTTGGTCCAGAAAATAAAAAGGATCCAACAGGTTTCTCGTCAACTCTTAAACCTGCTCTTGCAAGTTTTATGGCAGAAGACAGTTTCTCAACTGCCTCATTTTGCCCAAAGATGACCCTTTTTAAATTATCTTCGAGTTTTTCTAAAGACTTCTTATCCGATGTAGAAACTGTTTTTTCAGGTATTCTGGCAATTGAGGCAACAATCTTTTCAATATCTAGCTCGTTTATAGTCTTTTTTCTTTTTGAAGCAGGAACTAATTTCTGCCTTGCGCCAGCTTCATCTACTACATCAATAGCTTTATCTGGTAGAAACCTATCATTAATATGCTTTGAAGATAATGTCGCTGCAGCTTTTAAAGAACCTTCCGTATATTTGATTTCGTGATGCTCCTCGAAACGCTCTTTAAGTCCCTTGAGAATATCAAAAGTCTCATCTATTGTAGGTTCACTTACCTCTACTTTTTGAAATCTTCTGGATAACGCCCTATCCTTCTCGAAAATTCCTCTAAATTCTTTATAGGTGGTTGAACCAACGAACTGTAACCCTTTTTTGGCCAACGCAGGTTTGAGCAGATTTGAAGCATCCATAACGCCACCAGAGGTTGCTCCGGCGCCTATAATGGTATGTATTTCATCAATAAATAGAATTGCTGATTTATCGTCTTCTAATTCTTTAAGCACGGCTTTGAGTCTTTCTTCAAAATCACCACGATATTTTGTGCCCGCAAGCAAAGCACCCATATCCAAAGAATAAATTACGCTTTCCTTAATTAAATCTGGAACTTTATTTTCTGTTATCAATTTAGCTAACCCTTCAGCAATTGCGGTCTTCCCTACTCCTGATTCTCCAACCAATAAAGGATTATTTTTGCTTCGTCTTGCCAAAATTTGAACAACTCGTTCTATTTCTTCTGACCTCCCTATCAAAGGATCGATTCGACCTTCCAAAGCTTCTTTATTTAAATTTGTAGCATATTGTTCAAGCGCATTGTTTGAATCAGGCTCATTGGATGGGTCATCATTGTCGATTACGGAGTCGGATTTCTGGGATTTTCCGTGACTTAAAAAAGATACTGCATCTAGTCTTGATAATCCAAGTTGTTCAAGTAAATAGACACTTTGTGATTCCTTTTCACTAAAAATTGCGACTAAAACATTACTTCCTTTAACTTCAGTTTTTCCAGATGATTGCACATGGAAGACCGCTCTTTGAATTACCCGCTGGAAACCTAGGGTTGGTTGTATGTCAATCTCGGTATCTTTAGAGATTTTTGGAGTTGTGGAGCTTATGAATTCCTCTAAATCCTCTCTTAACGAAGAAATATTAACTTTATTAGCTGTTAATAAATCTAACGCGTCTTTATTGTCTAGCAACGCCAGGAGAAGATGTTCTACTGTAACAAATTCGTGTTTTTGCTCTTGAGCCATCTTAAAGGCATTATTTAAATTTTGCTCTAACTCTTGATCAATCATCTTCGTCAATTTCCTCAATATCGCTAAGGAGAGGATGACCATTCTCTTTAGCGAAATTATTTATTTGTGCACTCTTTGTTTCAGCAACCTCACGAGTAAAGATACCACATACTCCTTTACCATGTGTATGAACTGCCAACATTATTTGTTGGGCTTTATCACCATCGTAACCAAAAAATATTTGCAGTACATAAACAACAAACTCCATCGGAGTATAGTCATCATTTAATAAAATAACCCTATAAAGAGGAGGTTTTTTAACTTTAGGCTTTTCTAAAGTTGCAACTGATGAAATTTCTCTATTGTTATCGTCTTGATTTTCTTTGTTGTTGTTTTCTAAGAGCATTAATCCATATTAGAAATTATTGCCTCTCCAAATTCAGAACATTTTAATAAGGTTGCATCGGTCATCAAGCGTTCAAAATCGTAAGTGACTGTCTTTTGACTTATAGTCTTCTCAAGTCCATCGATAATTAAATCTGCAGCTTCTACCCAACCCATATGTCTTAACATCATTTCTGCAGACAGAATTAATGAGCCCGGATTAACTTTATCTTGGCCAGCATATTTAGGCGCTGTTCCATGAGTTGCTTCAAATAAAGCAATTTTGTCACCTAAATTAGCCCCTGGAGCTATACCTATTCCACCTACTTCAGCTGCAAGTGCATCTGAAATATAATCTCCATTCAGATTCATAGTCGCAATGACACTATACTCATCAGGTCTCGTTAAAATTTGTTGAAGAAATGCATCAGCTATAACGTCCTTGATTATGATCTCTCTTCCTGTATCGGGATTTACTAATGTATGCCAAGGCCCGCCATCAAGTTCAACTGCGCCATATTTAGATGCGGCAAATTGATATCCCCAATCTTTGAATGAGCCCTCGGTAAACTTCATAATATTACCTTTATGTACAAAGGTCACTGAATCTTTGTCATTTGCAATGGCATACTGAATTGCTTTATCAACTAACCTCTCTGTTCCCTGCTTTGATATGGGTTTAATTCCTATTCCGCACTCTTCTATGAAACGTATTTTCTTAACACCCATTTCTTCTGTTAAGAATTTAATAACCTTTTCTGCTCCCTCTGAACCTGCTTCCCACTCAACGCCAGCATATATATCTTCTGAGTTTTCTCTAAAGATAATCATGTCAGTTTTTTCTGGTGAAGTTACAGGACTTGGAACGCCTTCAAAATATCTTACCGGTCTCTGACAAACATATAAATCTAATTCTTGTCTAAGGGCAACGTTTAGAGATCTAATTCCGCCACCAACTGGTGTCGTGAGAGGACCTTTAATGCCAACTGAATAAATTTCCAGAGCCTTTAAAGTCTCTGGTGGAAGCCAATTATCTTCGCCATAAACAACGGTAGACTTTTCTCCACAATAAATTTCCATCCATTCGATTTTTCTTTGCCCTCCGTAGGACTTCTCAACTGCACTATCCACGACTTTAATCATTGCAGGAGTAATATCCGAACCAATACCATCACCCTCTATGAATGGAATGATTGGATTATCGGGAACGATCAGCTTTCCCTCAGAATCTGTAGAGATTTTTGTTCCTTTGCTTGGCTCTTTTATATGCTCAAATTTCATGATTGCTTAGTATAATTAAAGGCCTGCATTATATATTATTTAAGAAAGAAGGTTAATTGGACCAAATGAGTAAAGGTAAGGTTTTGGTAGGCTTATCGGGTGGAGTCGATTCATCGGTAACCGCACTGCTTTTAAAAAATCAAGGTTACGATGTTTACGCCCTGTTCATGAAAAATTGGGATGATGACGATGGCTCACCATATTGCAGTGCAAAGGAAGACTTTATGGATGCTGCATTTGTTTCTGATCAACTCAACATTCCTTTGGACCAAGTTAGTTTTTCAAATGAATATAAAGAAAATGTTTTTGAATACTTTTTAGATGAACTTGAAGCTGGTAGAACTCCTAATCCTGATATCCTTTGCAATAAAGAAATAAAATTTAAAGAATTCTATCAATATGCCATGAAAAACGATTTTGATTACATGGCGACCGGCCATTACGCGAATACTGATCATACTTATTTGTACAAAGGTATTGATGACTCAAAGGACCAATCATATTTTTTACATGCAATAGATAAAGATGTTTTGTCTAAATGCCTATTCCCTTTAGGTAAAATAAAAAAAGAAGAAGTTAGAGAGATTGCCAAACAAAACGATCTTGTCACTAGTGAAAAAAAAGATAGTACCGGGATATGTTTTATTGGCGAAAGACCCTTCCCTGAGTTTGTGGCTAATTACTTGAAAGGAGATCCAGGAAACATATTAGACGAAAATGGAAAGATCATAGGTTCACATCCTGGACTAGTCTTTTTTACACTCGGTCAAAGGCAAGGTCTTGGTATAGGAGGAGTAAAAGGTGCATCAGATTTACCGTGGTATGTAGCAAAAAAAGATCTAGAGACAAATGAACTTATTTGCGTTCAAGGTAATGATCATCCACTTCTTTTCTCAAGAAAGCTCAAAACAAAAAATGTTTACCTCCTAGATGACCAGTTACCTGAAGAATTTAGTGGTACAGCAAAGGTTAGATATAGACAGAAAGACCAAGACTGTAAAATTTCTATCTTTGACTCAGAACTTAATATTGAGTTTGCGGAACCTCAAAGGTCTGTTACTCCTGGTCAGTCTGTAGTTATTTATGACGGAAATAAATGCTTAGGTGGAGGTGAAATTGAGTGTATTAATTAATTCTAATTTCTCCGACCTTTTAAGTTTTTTTATTTCAATTTCTCTTTTCAAGGAACGGCTTCTATCCAAAGACTTTTCCTTGTAGACAAGCTCAACAGGTCTTCGAGATTGAGTATATTTTGCACCTTCACCAGAGTTATGTTTCTTGATTCTAGCCTTTAAATTATTGCTGACTCCAGTGTAGAACGTACCATCTGAACATTTAACTATATAGACCCACCAGCCCATTTATATAAATGCAGACAGAATCCAAAGCGATATTACAATTACTACAACTAAAAAACACAACCAGGCACGAATTCTTTCCTCTTTATCCATTAAGCTTTAGCGCTCTCCAGTGAATTAAGTTTTTCGTACAAAGTAGCTACATTTTTATTGTTTTCATTAATAGTTTGGCCAACAGTAGCCCCAAAATTTAGAAAACAATAAAGCATTATATCTGCGAGGGTAAACCTATTGCCACAAACGTATTGCTTTCCTTCTAGCTGTTCGTCTAGCCATTCAAGTCTTTCTTGAGCTATTGATTTTAAGTCATCTGCTGCTTGAGGTATTAAATGTAACCTATCTTTAAAAAGCTCATATCCTTCTGAATATCTAAAGCCATTAGTTAAAGGCTCAATAATTTGGAGATCTATTCTCCTTACCCACATTTTTGTTTCGGCTCTGTCTTCAGGAGTTCTACCTATTAAATCACTATAGCCATTTATTTCATCTAAATATTCGCAGATCACAGTTATTTCAGCCAAAAAGTCTCCATTGTCTAGTTCTAAGGCAGGCATCTGGCCTGATGGATTTCTAGCAAGATGAGCATCTTGTCTGTTTTCACCGCTCATAAGATCTATCTCAACTGTCTCGATGTCAAGTCCAAGTTCAGCAATAAACATCCTCACAACATGAGGATTTGGTCCTATTGAATTATATAACTTCATATTTTTTTTAAGGTTCTTTTATAACCTTACCTCCTTTCATTACAAAATCTACACTCTCTAATATTCTTATATCATTTAGAGGGTTGCCAGAAACGCCAATAATATCAGCATACTTGCCTTCTGAGATACTTCCAAGATTTTCAGTCTCGCCTAACAAATCTGCTGCATTAGTTGTGGCACTTAAAATTGAGTCCTTTTCTGACATGCCACCTTCTACCATTAAATAAAATTCTTTTGCATTTTCGCCATGTGGCGAGACTCCACTATCAGTGCCAAATGCTATTTTCACTCCTGCCTGAAGTGCCATTGAAAAGGTTGCTTTGAGTTTGGGACCAATTTCTAAAGCCTTTTTTTCAACAAATGGCGGGTAATAATCTTTGATAAGCGCTTTATCTGCAACCCATTTACCAGCAAGTAGCGTAGGAACATAGTAAGTACCTTTTTGTCTCATCATTTCAGCCCCTTCTGAGTCCATCAAAGTTCCGTGTTCTATTGAATCAACGCCCGCATTTGTAGCCCTTTTAATTCCCTCAGCACCGTGGGCATGCGCAGCAACTTTAAAACCATAATCTCTGGCAGCTTTAACTACTGCAGTGATCTCCTCGGTTGTGAGTTGAGGATTTTGTCCATCCTTCGCATTACTCAAAACGCCCCC